>ERZ860023.778-NODE-778-length-16642-cov-2.305118_pt1 | contig 16642 bp, 18 predicted proteins | sample MGYA00509983_ERZ860023 | MGnify/ENA primary metagenome ERZ860023 (study PRJEB30046, sample SAMN00715180) | human gut metagenome | study: EMG produced TPA metagenomics assembly of the A metagenome-wide association study of gut microbiota in type 2...
CGACTGGCGATGCCAGTCGCGAAAAGAAGGGTCAGGCTTTTACCTGCTGGTAACGGCTGACTTTAAACAGTCGGCGGCAATAATCGAGGAAGTAGCCATAAACCGCCCCCATCAACATCGAAACAACGATGTTTGAACTGACCGCCGCCATAATCTGATGCCAGTCTGCGCCCACCACTAACAAGATCGCCACATACACCGGTGACTGGAACGTCACATAAGCCAGAATATCCGCCAGATTTTTTATCCAGCCCGACGGGCTAACTTTGCGTGCCGCGCGCATAAACAGATCACGGTACATACCGTATGGCCATGCAATTAAGATGTTCACCGGAATCGCTACCAATCTGGAATAAAAAGACTGTTCGAAGCTCATTCCGGAGAGGAAAACTTCAATACACATGTTCACGACAGAACAGTAAACAACCATCGCGAACGTATCTGCAACTGCATGACGCAAGCGTGACTGCGGTGAGAACATGCTAATGCTCCTTAATAAAAGCGTAATGGGATGTTAATGGAGATGAAAGCAGTGGATCTCATTGCCATCTGCATTTTCGCATAGCGTATATCGCTGGCTATGACCAATCAATTAGTGAAAAATTTTTATTTAGTCAGTTTTTGTAGATAAAATATTCCGTAACGGCTCGTTTTTTGTACATTGTGGATTTTTACATGCCGATATGATTTATTTTTAATTAAATCAATTAGATATGGCCTTACCTTTAATATCACTAATGAAAGTTTGGGGGTGAGGTAACGCTATAAGCGTAGAGAATTCGGTGTATGTAGTAGCTGGGTCATTTTCAGCATTTTTTATGCCAGACAATGTACATTAACAGCAGAAAGCACCAGTGATGGATGTTTTCTTTTATTCTGTTATATTGCATTTTTATTCACTTTGGTTTTGTCAGGCTTGCGGAATTAGCGAGCAGAGAGCGCCGCTCTGTTCACCAATAATCTAAATTACTCATCAAAATGGCTAATATATAATCTTGAAATTATTCTGAGAGTTTCAGAAAATAACAGCTGAAATAATCTCGCGCAGGACTGTAAATAGATTAAATTTTGTGGAAATATAATAAGTGATCGCTTACACTACGCGACGAAATACTTTTTTTGTTTTGGCGTTAAAAGGTTTTCTTTATTATGTCCGTAATGTTACAAAGTTTAAATAACATTCGCACCCTCCGTGCGATGGCTCGCGAATTCTCCATTGACGTTCTTGAAGAAATGCTCGAAAAATTCAGGGTTGTCACTAAAGAAAGACGTGAAGAAGAAGAACAGCAGCAGCGTGAACTGGCAGAGCGCCAGGAAAAAATTAGCACCTGGCTGGAGCTGATGAAAGCTGACGGAATTAACCCGGAAGAGTTATTGGGTAATAGCTCTGCTGCTGCACCACGCGCTGGTAAAAAACGCCAGCCGCGTCCGGCGAAATATAAATTCACCGATGTTAACGGTGAAACTAAAACCTGGACCGGTCAGGGCCGTACACCGAAGCCAATTGCTCAGGCGCTGGCAGAAGGTAAATCTCTCGACGATTTCCTGATCTAATTACTGAGGCCGGATGTCGCTGCTAGGGCGCGTCCGGCGTCGCTTCTCAAGCTCGTTGGTTCCACGGCATCTTATCTAACAACCTTGCCATTCCACAAAAACCGCTGATTCCTGCAAACAGTAACCCGGCACCAACAAAGCCACTTAATAAGAAGAAACCGCTATTTACGGTATAACCCAGTACAACGCCGATTAATATTAAACCACCCGCAGCGATCTGCACCTGGCGCATTAACGGCAAGGGTTGAGATTTATTTGCCGCTACTGGCAATCCTGCTTTTTTCCAGCCATCAATCCCATCTTCGAGTAAAAAGATTTCTGCGGGGGCGGCAATCGCTGCTAATTTATCGGCATTATTACTGGTGCGTTTACCTGCCTGGCAGTGGAATATAATTTGCTCGTGACGTAATTTAGCCGGAAGACCTGACTGTTCCAGCACGGATAATGGAGCCAGATCTGCTTCAGGAATATGTTCACGAAGATATTCATCAGCATCACGAATATCGATTAACTTTGCGCCGCGTGCGATTAATTCTTGTGCATCATGCGGCGAAATGGTTGTCAAAGCCATAGTGACTCCTTACGGACAATAGACATTTTTCAGGGTGGCGATAATGGCATTTACCGCCTCATTTTTAATGGAATATAGAATGCGTTGGGCATCCCGTTGGCTGTCGATAAGCCCTTCGTCCCGCATACGAGCGAGATGCTGTGATGTCGCAGAGGCACTCAGTCCGGTAATGCGCGTCAGCTCTCCCGCGCTGGTGCCGGGGGAACCGCTAAGCATGCACAGAATCAGCAATCGTTTAGGGTGGCTCATTGCTTTCAATAAGGCCGCTGCCTGTTCGGCACTGGCCTGTAATTGCGCGAGTTCAGTCATATTTATTTAAGTATTTTCTAAATTAAGTAAACTCTAAACTAAAAATGCAACATATACCAGCCTCAGCAGCGTAAATGAGAGTAAAAGCGTAAGCTGAAACTGGCAGGCTCCGCTAAAATTACTACGCTTAAGAGATAAAATCTCTTTTTAAACAATGAGTAATTTTCTTATAGGGAGTACATATGGGTTTCTGGAGAATCGTCATCACCATCATTCTGCCGCCGCTCGGCGTGCTGCTCGGTAAAGGGTTCGGTTGGGCGTTCATTATTAATATTCTGTTGACACTGCTTGGGTATATCCCCGGTTTGATTCACGCGTTCTGGGTGCAAACCCGCGATTAAACCTGTGCTCATCCCCGCGGCGTTAACGCGCCGCGTTCCTCTGCTACACTTTCTGAGTGTTTCCGTTAACGAATGAGGTAGCTATGGGTCTGTTCAATTTTGTGAAAGATGCCGGAGAAAAACTCTGGGACGCGGTTACAGGTCAGCACGATAAAGACGATCAGGCGAAGAAGGTGCAGGAGCATCTGAACAAAACCGGTATACCGGATGCCGATAAAGTGAATATTCAAATTGCCGACGGCAAAGCGACGGTCACTGGTGACGGCCTGAGTCAGGAGGCGAAGGAGAAAATCCTTGTTGCGGTGGGGAATATTTCCGGTATTGCCAGTGTCGATGATCAGGTGAAAACGGCGACACCAGCCACTGCCAGCCAGTTTTATACCGTTAAGTCTGGCGACACTCTGAGTGCCATTTCCAAACAGGTCTACGGTAACGCTAATCTGTACAATAAAATCTTCGAAGCGAATAAACCGATGCTAAAAAGCCCGGATAAAATTTATCCGGGGCAAGTGTTGCGTATTCCGGAAGAGTAGTTAATTGCCAGCCAACGCCTGCTGGATAATGGGAATTGGCGTCAGTAAATGCTGGCGCATTAACTCACTGGCGCGCGCGGTATCTCGCGCCAGTACCGCCGCAGTCAGGGTCTGGTGCTGATCGTGTTTATCCTCCAGCATTTCCACCGAAAGCACCGTTCGCCGCAGCCAGATAAATCGATAACGCGCCGCCAGATCAAACAACCGTTCACGCATTTGCAGCAAATAGTGAGAACCACAGCCCGCCACAATTGCCGTATGAAACGCCTGATGACGCAGATCCCACTCATCAAGCATTTTCTCGCTGGCGTCACAGGCCTCAAGCTTACTCAGCAGATGCGCTTTTGCGAGAACGTCTGCCTCCCACTCATCGCCACCGCGGGCAATCGCCAGACTCACTAACATCGCTTCCATATTGGCGCGGGCGTCGAAAATATCGAGCAGCTCCTGCTCTGACATAGACGCCACCCGATACCCTTTTTGATTCACCACCGTGACCAGCCGTTCCGCCACCAGTTGCGAAAGAGCTTCCCGTAACGGCCCAACGCCAAGTGCATAACGCGATGTCAGCAAACTCATTCGTAATTTTTCATCCGGTTGAAAATTACCGCGAATAATATCGTTCTTCAGCCAGCGATAGCCATCCAGAGACGTAATGGTCATGGTGTGACTCCTGATCATGATCAGCGCGTATTATGAACGGGTGTTTTTTGCCACAATACCAGCTTTTTCCAGCGAGCCATAATTGGCACGGTACAGATAATCCCTATCGCTAATAAGCCGGTGGAGATCACTTCTAACTGTTGCGCCGGACGGAATAGCATCACTACCAACACAAAGGTAATAAAGCCGATGACTAGCCAGGTGAGCCACGGATAAAGCCACATTCGCAAGCGAATTTCGCTTCCTTCTGCTCGCAGAATTTTGCGCATCCGCAACTGTGAAACGGCGATGACTAAATAAACCAGCAGGGCGATAGCGCCGGAGCTGTCGATCAGAAATTTAAATACCTTCGCAGGCGCGTAATAGTTCACCACCACCGTTAAGAATGCCGCGCCGGTGGAGAGTAACACCGCCACGTACGGGGTTTTACTGCGGTTGATTTTACCCATTACCGCGGGAGCATCACCGCGACGGCTTAAGGAGTAGAGCATCCTTGACGCGGTATACAGCGCCGAGTTCAGGCAACTGGTTACGGAAAGTAATATCACGCAGTCCATGATTAATTTCGCATGGGGAATATTGAGCAATTCCAGTACCGAGCGATAAGAACCGACGGCTTTTAGTCCGGGCATATTCCACGGAATTAATGCCACGACGACAAAAATAGAACATAAATAGAAGATAGAAATACGCCAGATAACCGAGTTGGTGGCGCGGACAATATGTTTTTCCGGCGTGTCGGATTCCGCGGCGGCAATGGTGACAATTTCTGCGCCCATAAACGAGAACATGGTGATCAACATCGCGCTTAATACCGCACCGAAACCGTTGGGCATAAAGCCGCCGCTATCCCACAATCTTGAGATCCCGCTCACTTCGGCATACGGGTAAAAACCGCTAATTGCGACTGCACCAAGGAAAATAAAGGCCAGGATAGCGATGACTTTGCACAGCGCCAGCCAGAACTCAAATTCGCCGTAGTTTTTAACGCTTAATAAGTTACTGCCAGTTAAGGCGAGGGTAATGACGAGGGAAAATAACCAGATGGGAATGCCTGGAACCCATGAGTGCAGGATCATGGCGGCGATGTTGGCTTCCAGCGGGATAACCAGTACCCAAAACCACCAGTACAACCAGCCGATGGTATAGCCCGCCCAGCGACCAATGGCTTTATCGGCATAGGTGGAAAACGAACCGGTATCGGGCGTGGCAACCGCCATTTCCGCCAACATCCGCATAATCATAACCACCAGTAGCCCGGCGAACAGATAGGCCAGTAATACCGCCGGGCCCGCTTCGGCGATGGCGACGCTGGAACCGACAAACAGACTTGCGCCGATAACACCGGCAATAGACAACATGGTGACGTGGCGTGACTTCAGCCCGCCGCCTAACTCATGTGGTTGCGATGATTGCCCCATCCTGAATCCTCTCGAAAGTGTGTCACTTGGGAGAGCGCCCCGACATTTCCCGCGCCGGGTCACGCGTATAATTGTTATTGATTCTTTTTGCCGGAGAGCGGCTCCGCCTTACCCGGCCAACATAGATTTCTTCCTGTTCACGTACAGATTGTCGGATGCGGCGTAAACGCCTTATCCGACCTGGATCCCCGTAGGCCGGACAAGACGCGCAGCGTCGCCTCCGGCATAGGAGCGGCGCTACTGCTTCGCCTCATCAAAACACTGGCTGATGATCTCCAGACCCTGACGGATCTGAGCGTCTTCAATGGTGAGCGGTACAAGGATGCGCAGCACGTTGTAATACGGGCCGCAGGAGAGAAGAATCAGGCCTTTATCGCGGGCGCGAGCCACGATCTCGGCGGTGAGTTTGGCGTCCGGCTTGTTGTGATCGCCGTCTTCAAACAGCTCAATGGCGATCATCGCCCCCAGCCCGCGTACGTCGCCGATCTCCGGGTGTTTTTCGGCTATCGCCAGCAATCCGTCTTTTAGCTTCTGCCCCAGATCGTTGGCTTTTTGCAGCAGATTTTCCTGCTCAAACACCTTCAACACTTCCAGCGCAGCCACGCAGGCAATCGGGTTACCCGCATAGGTGCCGCCCAGACCGCCTGGAGCGACGGCATCCATTACTTCCGCGCGCCCGGTGACGCCCGCCAGCGGGAAGCCGCCCGCGATCGATTTCGCAAAGGTGGTAAGATCCGGCGCAACGCCCATCTGCTCCATCGCAAACAGCGTGCCGGTACGCCCCGCGCCGCTCTGCACTTCATCGGCAATCAGCATGATCCCGTGCTCGTCACACAGAGCGCGTAAACGCTGCATAAAGGCTGGCGACGAGGCGTAGAAACCGCCTTCGCCCTGAACCGGCTCAATCACGATGGCGGCGATATCTTCCGGCGCGGCATCATTTTTGAAGATCCGGTGGATGCTGGCGATAGCGTCATCCTCGCTTATGCCGTGCAGCGGGCAAGGATAAAGCGCGCGATAAACATGACCCGGCATCAGCCCCATGCCCGCAGAGTACGGATTCACCTTGCCGGTCAGCGCCAGCGTGTAATGCGTGCGCCCGTGATACGCGCCGCTAAAAGCGATGGTGCCGCTACGTTTGGTGGCGGCGCGGGCGATTTTCACCGCGTTTTCACCGCTTCAGAACCTGTGGTGACCAGCAGCGTTTTCTTGGCAAAATTGCCTGGCACCTTCTGATTCATAATCTCGCACAGCTCCAGATACGGCTCGTAGGCCAGCACCTGGAAGCAGGTGTGCGACAGTTTTTTCAACTGCGCTTCCACCGCAGCCACCACTTTCGGATGCAAGTGCCCGGTATTGAGCACCGCAATCCCGCCCGCGAAATCAAGATACTCACGGCCTTCAACGTCCCACACCCGGCAGTTTTCCGCGCGGTCAGCGAAAATCGGGTGAATTTGCCCAACACCACGGGGAATCGCCTGACTGCGGCGCTGCATTAACTCTTTATTGCTGCTCATTCGCGTTCTCCAGTTAAAGACCGATGCACATATATTTGATTTCTAAGTAATCTTCGATGCCATACTTCGAACCTTCACGACCCAGACCCGAGGCTTTAATGCCGCCGAACGGGGCCACTTCATTGGAAATGATGCCGGTATTGATGCCGACGATGCCGTACTCCAGCGCTTCGCCCACGCGGAAGACGCGGCTTAAATCACGGGCGTAGAAATAGGCGGCAAGGCCAAACTCGGTGTCATTGGCTTGCGCAATCACATCGGCTTCATCTTTAAAACGGAACAGTGGGGCGAGGGGGCCGAACGTCTCTTCTTTCGACACTTTGGCGTTGGCTGGAACGTCCACCAGAATGGTCGGCTGGAAGAAGTTGCCGCCGCGTTCATCCGCTTTACCGCCGCAAACCACACGCGCACCTTTCTCCAGCGCATCGGCAATATGCTCTTCCACTTTTGCTACCGCTTTTTCATCGATCAGCGGCCCGATGGTGACGCCTTTATCCAGCCCGTCGCCGATGTGCAGTTTGCTCACCGCCTGCTGTAATTTTTCGGCAAAGCGGTCATACACGCCGTCCTGCACGTATAAACGGTTGGCGCAGACGCAGGTTTGCCCGGCGTTGCGGAATTTCGAGGCCAGTGCGCCTTCCACGGCTTTGTCGAGATCGGCATCATCAAAGACGATAAACGGCGCGTTGCCGCCCAGCTCCAGCGACACTTTCTTGATGTCTTTCGCGCACTGTTCCATTAACTGGCGGCCAATTTCGGTCGAACCGGTAAACGACAGTTTGCGCACCAGCGGGTTGCTGGTCAGTTCGTTACCCACCGCGCCCGCCGAACCGGTGACCACGTTAAATACGCCAGCCGGAATGCCCGCGCGAATCGCCAGCTCCGCCAGCGCCAGCGCAGAGAACGGCGTCTGACTGGCGGGTTTCAGCACCATCGTGCAGCCTGCCGCCAGCGCCGGACCGGCTTTACGGGTAATCATCGCCGCCGGGAAGTTCCACGGCGTGATGGCGGCGGTAACGCCAATCGGCTGCTTGATAACAATCAGGCGCTTATCGGCCTGATGACCGGGAATGGTGTCGCCATAAATGCGTTTGCCTTCTTCGGCAAACCACTCAATAAAGGAAGCGGCGTAGCTGATTTCGCCTTTCGCTTCAGCCAGCGGTTTACCCTGTTCGAGGGTCATCAGGCGCGCTAAATCGTCCTGATGCTCCATCATCAAATTGAACCAGTTGCGCAGAATGGTGGCGCGTTCTTTGGCGGTGAGCGCGCGCCAGGCTGGCAGGGCGCGGTTGGCGGCGTCGATAGCGGCGCGGGTTTCATCCGCGCCCATTTTCGGCACGCTACCCAGCTTGTCGCCGTTCGCCGGATTGGTGACGTCGATGACCTCGCCATTGTTGGCGTCCAGCCATTCCCCGTTAATCAACGCCTGCTGGCGGAATAAGTTACTGTCGTTAAGTTTCATTGTTACGTCCTGTTTTCAAAGGTTATTGATTAAATGCGGCGTGTAAGGCATCCACACTACGTGCCGCTCGCAGCGTGCGTCCGGGGTTACTCTGGCTTGCCAACAGCGTTTGTACCTTGCTGACAATATGCGCACCAATAGGAATTGCTGATGTCGCTGCCGGGGAGGGCGCATTGCAGGTGTGGATCGTGCGCGGGGTGGTGACAAACAGAAAATCGTCAATCAGCTTGCCGTCCGGCGATACCGCCTGCGCCCGCACACCGGCGGGCCAGGGCTGGAGATCGCTTAACGAAAGCCGGGGACAATACTTTTGCACCAGCCGCAGATAGCCGCTTTTGCACAGCGAGTTTTTCATCTCGCCCAGTCCTGAGCGTAGATGGTTTTGCAGCACCCGGCGAATCCCCGACGAGCCCAAAATTTCCAGCGTGTCGCTAAATGAGAAGTCGCGCTTGCGATAGCCTTCACGTTTGAAAGCCAGCACCGCGTTTGGCCCGACGGTCACGCTGCCGTCGATCATGCGGGTGAGATGCACGCCCAAAAACGGCATTGCCGGGTCGGGGATGGGGTAAATCAGGTGGTTAACAATCTGGTTATGCTCCGGCGCAAGGCGGAAATACTCGCCACGGAACGGGCAGATGATAAAGCCCGGTTCGAGTCCGAGCATTTTCACCAGCCGGTCAGCCATCAGCCCGGAACAGCTAATCAGCGTCGATGCTTCATATTCACCGCCCTGACGGGTACGTATCACCACGCCGTTTTTATGCTCATTAAGGGCGCTGACTTCGGCGTTATAAATAATCTCGCCGCCTCTGTCCTGAAAGATTTTTGCCATCGCCGCTGTCACTTCGCGGTAGCTGACAATGCCGCTGGACGGCACAAAAATACCGCCGAGCCCGGTGATATTCGGTTCGCGCTCGCGCAGTTCGTCGGCGTTTAGCCATTCGCGCTCGATACCGTTCGCCGCTGTGCGTTCCCATAAGGCGCGCATCCGTTCCATTTCGAGCGGAGACGTGGCGACCAGCATCTTGCCGCAGTTGTCAAAGCGAATGCCGTTTTGATCGCAAAAGGCTTTAGTGGCGCGGTTTCCCGCCAGGCAAAACTGTGCCTTCAGGCTACCGGGCGTGTAATAGACCCCGGCATGGATCACGCCGCTGTTGTGGCCCGTCTGGTGACAGGCCGGGCCGGACTCTTTTTCCAGCAACGCAATGCGGGCATCCGGATAGACATCAATCAGTTGCATGGCGGTCGACATGCCGATGATGCCGCCGCCAATAATCACAAAATCATACATCCGCTCAATTCCTTTGCGCTTACTGATGCGTCTGGTAGTGGTTAGAGGCGTAAGCGAAATAGCCACGCTGACGCATCAGTTCACGGCGCAGATCCGGGTGCGGAGTAAAGCGGTCGCGACCGTGCAGCCAGAACAGGTTGTTTATCAACAGGAATTTGCCAACGGGAACGGGTACAGAAAGAATGCCTTTGCTGGTTTCAATGGCATCGGAAAGCTCGCTCAACCACACGCCTTCTTCAAAATCTTTTGGCTGGACGAACTGGTCGATATAGCGCATCACCGGGCGACCCTGTTGATCAACGTCGAACACTGGATGGAAAACATCTTTGCTGACGTTTTTGCTCGGCGGCGCGGCAAAGCGCATCGGGCGACGCGCCAGTGGATGGCGGAAATAGTGGTCCAGATGTTCCCAGTCATCGAGATGCAGCAGCAACGAATTTCCACCCTGCATGTTTTGCTCATCGATTTTCATCATCAGCACGTAATCGGTGATCTCTTCGACATACGTGCCGTCGTTGTGCAGTTCCATCACGCGGTGCGGCTGACGCAGATAGCTGTCTGAGTTATCGATATTTTTCACCACGAAACGCGCGTAATACTGACCGCTCATCGCATCGAAATTTGAGCGACCAATCAGATGCGCTACCGCCGTTGCCAGCTTCACCATCTCATCTGCCTGCGCCACATCATCGATACCCACCGCATTGATCAACAGCGCACCTTCAGCACGGTTTAGCAGGGTCTTCAACAGCAATGGTTGCAGCTGATTCGCACACAGATCGTCAAGAATTTTGCCTACCCGAAAACGCAGAAAGGATTTGTACTCCAGCGCCTGTACGGGCCATTCGGCAACCTGTTCGAGAAACTGTTTGGTCGTCTGTTCGGTGAAGGTAAGTTCCAGCAGACGCGGGGATTGCGCCGACGGGATGAAAGTGAATCCGCTATAGTCCTGGCCTGAATCGACAGCGTTATTTTGTACGGCGGTCAGTGCATTCATCAGAAGCGATCCTCTTATGAGATGTAGGGTGACATGGCGATGCTCATTTCGTAGCCATAATCTAAAAATATCTACATTTCTGAAAAATGCGCACAAAAGCGACATATTGTTTTCTTATTGTGATCAAAAGCAATAAATTAGTAACATTTAACGTAGGGTATTAAGGCAAAGTGAGACAGGAAATGAATAACTAAAGCAATAGGTTAGGGGGAGTTACCATCAGAGAACAGATTATCTGGTCGATAAAAAACAGTAAATGGCTTCAATGCAAAATGACCGTTAGTAAACTAAACATATTATCTGCCCCGTTTTAGCGGGGCAGATATAACATTAAATTACAAATAGAGATAGTTCAGCGGTTCTCCTGTTTTCCCTAAAAGAAGAGCGCTACGCCCAGGAATATTGATATTTAGAGTTCCGCCTCTAAGCATAAATGCTTTACCAGGGGGGATAATTTTTCGGGTATTATTAATAATAATGTTAACGCTATTACTCCCCATGTTTTTATATATTCCAGGTTGCAATTTGTTAGGCCAGGTACCTTCAACTTCTTCGTTTCCTTTATTTATTATAACTAGTCCATCATGAGGAGAGTGATTAATGTTCACAGAATCCCCACGACTAAAGGCCAGAACGTTTTTAGTTGCAAATACACCCTCAAATGCGCTCCATATTCCTGCTTTATCTATATATAATGCGTGGAATTCATTGTAGAGCTGCTGATAGGTAGAGCAACCTTTATTAAGCCACGCCTCATCGCCAACACGCGTCGACCCATCATAATTTTTAATTTCAGTCGTTGATTTTAATACTTGGCCATCCCAGTAAACTAAAGGCCTGCTGAACGGGAGAGCGGCCATATATGTCATTGCTAATTGTTCATCTTGTTGATGGTTAAATAGAAAGTCATTGAAAAGATTACCATTGTTAGGAAAATCGTGGTTAATGTTAATCAATATCCGTCTTTTTGATGGGATGCTTGAGATTGTGGAACCCGGTTTTGATGCAAGGGTTTGGAGATCGCCACCAAATGAAAAAGCTTTTATCGTCTTCATGAGCAATGAAAAATCAATGGCGCTTAAATCATCTCTTTCATAAAGCAGCGATGACATTTGTTGTTCATCCAACTGACAAGTTACCAGATATTCCATGTAATTCATAACGGCTTTTTCATGATATTTTGGGTTAAATAAGTTAGTATTGTGTAATCGCTCATTATAATTTTTAAGCGGTGGGGTTATTGATCTTTCTATTTGTTCATGTTTTGAGTGTTTTGCTGCATCGTAACGTAAACCTCGTACGCCATATTTTCGCATTTCACGAACGTATTGATTTTGCAGCATAATAACCTGGTCACTTTTGGGGGTTGTTTTAGGCATTCCATTTAAACGCTTTTCTTTTAATGCATGGAGGTTTTCCCATTCATCCTTAGAAATATTATCTTTACTTGCTTCGAAGTCTTTTGCAGTGAGATGTATATCTTCTGGATGGATTTGTTTACGTTCTTTTGTTACTGGATCTATAGTAAATGGAATCAAAACCTGACCTTGCCAATAGCCAGGGATACCACTTTCTATATCTTTACTGATCTTCGCTCGTATATCAGCAGAGGGATAATCCAGGTCATTTTTACCACTACCCCCGATTCCCATAAAGTTAAAGGTATAATCAGGAATGATATCGATACCAAATTTTTTAGCATCTTTAACCAATGCGATAAAATCCTGCAAATCTCCCATTGGATTGTGGATGGTACAAAGATCTTCGGGTTGATAAGCGTGAAACCAGTAACCTTTTTCTTCTTCGGGAGTTTCTGGTCCGTCGGCACGGAAAGTTGTCACTGGAGGGATTTGTATATACCCATAATGGCAACGTGCAAATTCAGACATATTTTCTCTGATCTGCTGGTAGGTGGCATTAAAAGCATGAAGAATCGCTTCGCCAGGTTTTTTGGGGGTGATGATTTCACATTGTGATTTCTGAACAGCAGTAAGAGATTTACGCTCAAGTGTTTGCCGTAGATGTTCTGGATTGATTAGTATTTTAAATGTTTCTTGCTGTCCGGAAGGTGACGTCACGTTAATATTATATACATCGGCTGCCAGCTCATAGTCAGGAATGTTAATAGCATATGCAACATATTTATCTTTTGGGGAAGGTTTGTCAGATATAATGTGGGTGAAGTGTTCAGCACGACCATACTGATAAACACCGCTGTTATCACCTCTTTCAATCATTGTATCTCGTTGATAAACCTATGTTTTTCCTTCTCCTATCCTGTCTGGCGCTGTAATGCTACGCTGTGCTGCTTTATTCAACTCTCGGTAAGTTGTATCTGGAGAAAGGGAAATTTTATAATCGTTTTTTAACAGATCATTAATAACTTTTTCTGCGTGAAAAGTTGATATAATTTCTCTGTCTTTTAATCCTTGAGGGTAAACTCCACAAGAATTAATAATATTTGTTATACAGTTTAGATATTCTAATGTATTTAATTTGGAATTTAGATCCCCGTCAGTAATGTTCCATGATAACAATGTGGGGTTGTCGATAGGTAAATTTCTGGGTCCTGGTTTTATAGAAAACATAATAAAGTTCCTCTAATGGTAGAGTAATATGATGTATACGGAAACATAAAAATGTTTAATTGTTGTGAAAGTAATTGCAAACAGATGTCCTACTTTTATCCAATATTTATATGGAAAAGGATAATGCTTAAATCTGTTTTATTAATTATCGATGTGGTCTGGAGAGGCAACTGTCAAAAATCGCTCATACGAAACTAATGATTAGCAGAATAAGATCTATGAAAGAATATATTGCTATACGAAGTTTATTTTTATGGAGTGAAAAGTAACAGATATCATAATGATGCGAAAACTCTTCAGCTAATGTAATAAAGTTATATTATTAGATACAAAATCATTACAAAGTATCATTGAATCGATGATAACTATAGATAGTGCTAATTATTAACATTTGCTTGTTGACTGCGAGTATCGACTTTGCGAATGGAGGCGGTGTCGGGTTTTATGTCGCGTGTAATCACGACCCAAGGTGAATGGGAACGCATAAAAATCTGTTATTTACATCATATGATCATCATGTTTATTGCGTGGTTTATAAGTATTGTTATTGCACACTCAAGGCCCTTTAGCTCAGTGGTTAGAGCAGGCGACTCATAATCGCTTGGTCGCTGGTTCAAGTCCAGCAAGGGCCACCAAATCATTATTTACGTATCAGGAAGAGTTAAGGGTACAAGGGGTACTCGATGGCGGTCTATATTTCATGACTAACGCCATTTCAAGGAAGAAGTGCGGTGGGTGGTTTCGAATGAGGGCTGGTGTTTTGGTACGTGGCACGCCACTGCAATGTATTTATCCATCAGTACTCATTCAAAAGTACCTGGAAAAAATGCCTGCTATGCCAAGCGGGCAAATTGCTTACATGTGGAATTAAGTAATTAACGATAAAGCCAGAGTATTATCATTTATTATACCCCTTCATTTAATCAGGTTAATTACTCAAATCACTGAACTATTCTCTGTTCGCTCACTGATGATAAGTGAGTACCACAACCAATGTATGTAGAACAATGCCGTAGAGTAAGGATGAAATGTCTCTGCCACGCCTTAAACATCTACTACTGACCAGAACACCCGCCGCAGGCAGATGAGTTTTGTGAGCGTTACAGGAGCGTGGCTATGCTCATTAACCAACGCTATTGAGATATAAATTTCTAACACTTGAAAAACGATTTTCACTAATAAATTATAACGGTTTTTTTTATCATACAGCGAAATAACCTTTTGTTTATTAAATTTAACATTCCTGTGCTAATTTAATTAAAAGTTCCATGCGTAGCAAGTGAAGCAGTTAATGTCAGTAATTGTCTCAAATGAGCGTTTTTTTATAGTGACAAACAGTAATAACATTAAAAATAGCCATGTAGACATTAATTGAGGAATAGACAATGTTAGTTAGTAAAAGCAACGGATTTAACGCTAGCGCAGTTTTGGGTAGTGGAAGTTATAATGAAAATAAATCTTCTAAACACATGGAGCTACTAGCTCATAGTATTTTAAAATTAATTTGTAAGGAAGCTGCATCAGAGACGTATCGCGGTGCTCTTGAAACTTTACAAAAAATGATGTCTGAATGTATATATCAAGAAGGCAACGCCTTTGTCATTATGGGAGCTGGAGAACAATTAAAACGTATTAAATATGAAGTTGGTGAAAATAACTTAAAGGTATTCAACGTACACTTTAATAATAATCACGAGTTAGTTAGTTCTGGTGAGCCTGACGTAATATGTTTAAGCAAGCAGGTCTGGGAAAATCTTCTCATTAAACTAAAGCTGGAAAACAATGAAAATGTGTTTTCTGAAACTAAAAAATTATCGAATAAAAATAATGCCGATCAGTTTTTTGAATGCGCTAAAAGAAATGAATAGAACCTTTTCGATAATATAAGAAAAAGTGATTTTCATGTTGGTTTACTTAAGCCAAGTAGTACGCGTAGTGTTATTTTAGAAACGCCGCCAAATGTCTGTATGGAATCACGTAATTCATATGAAAACAAAATAGATGAGATTTCATCTTTGTCAGAGTCAAAGGAACACCCCATAGATATTCAAGAAAAAAAAGATGCGTTTGTGAATGAGTTCAAGGGGGTATTATTTGATAAAAATACAAGGTCTTCAGAGCTTCTGTTTAATTTTTATGAGTGTTGCTATAAGTTTTTACCAAGAGCTCAGCCTCAAGATAAAATCGATAGCTATAATTCAGCACTGCAAGCTTTTTCCATTTTTTGTTCATCTACGTTGACACATAATAATATAGGCTTTGATTTCAAATTATTTCCTGAAGTCAAGCTGTCTGGAGAACATCTTGAAACGGTATTCAAATACAAAAATGGCGATGATGTCCGGGAGATAGCCAAAATTAACATTACTCTCCAAAAAGAAGAGGGTGGTTTATATAATTTACGTGGATTGGTTTTAAGGGGTGCTTCTTTTCTGGACAGAACTTCAGTAACTATGATATTCAATATGTGAACTGGGGAACGTCATTGTTTGATGTTGATACTCCGTGTATTTTTAATGCGCCTGCTTACAACAAGAGTAATGAAAAATCATTAAAACCTGTGAGCGAAAACGGTTTAAGTGGAGTATTGACTGATCGTAATAATAAAATAAAACTCATCACGGGCGTGGCACCATTCGATGATATTTTATTTATGGATGATGACTTTGATGATAGTTCCTCTGAGGATGATCCCGTTGAGAATAGTCCTGTTGTGACTAGTCCCGTTGTATCAAGTTCTAAAAGCAGTTTTCAATGATTAATAAATGGCAATTTTTACAAAGAGATAATAACGTAGATTGAAACAATATGTATTATTGATTGAGTAAACGGGATTATTCTTCACACTACATCCATTTTAGTGTCACTACCAAAGAAAAAGGGGCTACGTTTTCATGTAACCCCTTGATTTATTTGGTGGGCTGGCAGTGACTGAATTGGTGCTGTAATTGGTTGAAATATTTCATCTAATGTCTGGTTCAACTTTCCTTAGCTGCCTGAAAGTTTTTTGATCTTACCCAGCAATAACAGCGTTACGGTGCACCACGCCTGACTGAAGAACTGCGTGCTCAGGGTTACCACTTCAACGTAAAACCGTGGCAGGAGGTCCGGACTGAAAAAACTGGTCAGGACATCATCGGCAGGGAACGCACTGCTAGTCTGTAAACTGAACCGACTGGGGCGCAGTATGTGGCATCTTGTCGTGCTGTTGGAGGAGCTGTGCGAACGTGGTATTAACTTTCGTGCTCTGGCCCAATCTATATTTGCCCAACAATGGGGGGACGAATGCTGTAAAAGTAAAACAATCTGCGATCTCAAAGTTATTGTGTGATTTTTATGTGAGCAGAAGATATTCATCAGAAACGATTATGTAAATCATTTTATTTTGCCAACGT
>ERZ860023.780-NODE-780-length-16593-cov-1.789092_pt1 | contig 16593 bp, 16 predicted proteins | sample MGYA00509983_ERZ860023 | MGnify/ENA primary metagenome ERZ860023 (study PRJEB30046, sample SAMN00715180) | human gut metagenome | study: EMG produced TPA metagenomics assembly of the A metagenome-wide association study of gut microbiota in type 2...
TAAAGGTTACGAGAACATAGATACCTTCATTCAGGTCCTGGATCTCATAAGCAAGGCGTCTTTTGCCCCAACGATCGGTTTTTTCTACATTACCACCGTTTGCAGTGATGAGTTTCTCGAATTTAGCAACAACTGCTTCACAAGCCTCATCCTCAACAGGTTTAACGATGTACATGACTTCGTATGCGTTCACGAAATCACCTCCTCCTTTGGACTTTGGCCCCCGTCTCTCCGGGAGCAGAAGAAGTATATATAGTTATATACAAGCTTAATAATTATATCATTGCTTACGCTGCTTTGCAAGCTTTTTTGAAAAATTTTCCTGCTATTTCTGCTTGCGGCACTCAGGACAATAGCCATACCATTCCAGATTATGTCCTACGATGGCAAATTCCGTTTTATCCGCCAGCTGCTCCTCGAAATCAGCAATCGGGCAATGGTCTACCTCCACAATGCGATGGCATCGCAGGCATATAAGGCGGTGCCTGTGACCCAAGGCGTGCAGCACAAAGCCGTACTTGCGCGCATCCGCCAGAAAGCTTTTTTCCGTCAGTCCCTTTTGCGTAAAGTTTTCCAGAATGCGATAAACCGTAGAAAAATTTATCTCTGCACCCTGTTCACACAGCTGCTGATAAATATCCTCAGCTGTCAGCACGCCCTCGCTCGCCAGCAGCAGCTGCAGTATGAGCTGTCTGTGACGGGTATTTTTTAATCCGTAGCGATGCAGATAATCGCGATAATCTGCTGCAGCTTTTGTATCAGTCATCTTTCTATCCCTTCTTTATAAGACAGCACGTATTTCTTTATAAATGATAATCATCAGCAGTAAAGCTACCGAAACCAAAGCAGTTACACCGCCCGGCGCAGCACCCAGCCAATAGGATGTCACAAGGCCGGTAATAATGGCGATAAAGCTCAGCACCATGCTGCCAGCATCGTCACCTTAAAGCCCTTGCCCAACTGCAGGGCCGCCGCCACCGGCAGCGCAATCAGCGAGCTGATAACCAGAATGCCTACCACACGGATAGAAACAGCAACCATAGCCGCCACCAGCAGAGCAAAGATATAATTAATCAGGCGCGTTTTTACGCCGGCAATTTTGGCGCCGTCCTCATCAAAGGCCAGCATAACCAGCTGCGGGTACAAAAGGTAAACGGCAGCCAGCGACACTACGCACAGCACCGCTACCGCCAGCACATCATCAGGCGTTACGGTCAGAATGCTGCCGAACAAAAATGCTTCTACATTAGTATGTACCATACCGCTGCTGATAATCGTAATCGCAATACCGACAGACAGCGAAAGGATGATAACCAGTATAAGCTCCGCATAGCGGCGGAAGCGCTGACGCAAAACCTCAATCAGCACGGCAAAAACAGAGGTTACGGCAAAGGCGCTGATAATCGGGTTCACCTTAACCAGCAGGCCGACAGCCACACCGGCCAGCGATGCATGTGCCAGCGTATCGCCAATCATGGAATAGCGTCGCAGCACTAAAAACATACCAATCATAGGACACATTAAAGAAATCAGTACAGAAACCAGCAAAGCGTTTTGCATAAAAGCGTATTCCAGCATTATTCCGCACCTCCTACATTATCCTGCATATATTCCTGCACATATTCCTGCGGATTGCAGAAATGACCATGACCGTTCATCACATGATACATTTTATCGGCATTACGCGCCGCAAATTTCAGGTTATGCTCTACTGTAATAATCGTAATACCCTGCTCATGCAGCTCCTGCATAAATTTGTACAGCTCCTGCTGGCTCTTGACATCAATGCCGGTAGAGGGCTCGTCAAAAATCAACAGCTGTGGGCTGCCCAGCAGTGCTCTGGCAATCAGTACCTTCTGGCACTGGCCGCCGCTCAGCGTACCTATAAGACGGTCACGCAGGTCATAAACATGCATCTGCTCCAGGCAGCGGCGCACTGCCTGTTTGTCCGTTACCTTTAATATTCTGCGATAATATTCCATTACCTCATATACAGTTATCGGAAACTGACTGTTGAGTGTTTCAAAACGCTGCGGCACGTAGCCGATGCTGCTAAAAGTATTCTTCAATTCACCTTTTGACGGCTCCAGCAAGCCCAACAGCAGCTTGACCAGCGTACTTTTGCCGCTGCCGTTTTCGCCAACAATGGCAATATATTCGCCGTCATTTACCTGCATATTGATATCGCGCAGCAGCTCGCTGCCGGATTCATAGGCAAATTCTATATGCTTCAGTTCTATCATATTGGCTCCTTTATTTACTCACGACAGCCTGCGCTGCCTTTTTGTTGCAGTAAATATTATAGACCTCGCTCGGCAAATATGCAAGTCATTTGCATTTAGCTTGACAAGAAAGTTCACGGGTGTTATGATAAAATTCGTTATAATATGCAAATCATTTGCGTTTGTTTTCATTAGAATGAGGAGGACAGCTCATGAAAAAGCTCAGTATTATTTTTTGTATTTGCACACTGCTGCTCTGCAGTCTGCTGGCAGGCTGTGGCAGCAAGGAGCCTGCACCTGCTGCGGACCATAAGCTGCGGGTTGTAGTAACCTTTAATGCTATGAAAGAATTTACTCAGGCCGTAGGTCAGGATAAAATTCATATAACTTCCCTGATTCCCGACGGCACAGAGCCGCATGATTTTCAGCCTACTACTAAAACTATGCAGGCGCTTAGCAAGGCAGACATTCTGATTTACAACAGCACCGGCATGGAGCGTTGGGTGGAGCAGGCAACACAGGCCGCCGCCAACCCCAAGCTCGTCATTGTAGAAGCAGCCAAGGGAACCGACCGCATCAGTCTTACAGAGGCTGACGAAATCAGAGCACACGGCCAGTATGACCCGCACACCTGGCTGAGCCTGAGCTGCGCGCAGACCGAGGTAAAGAATATTGCCGAAGCACTGGCTGCTGCAGATAAGGCTAATGCTGATTTCTACCGCCATAACGCCACAGAATACAACAAAAAGCTCCAAGCGCTGCTTATTACCTACCAGAAAAAATTTGCCAAACTGGAGCAAAAAAACTTTGTCACCGGTCATGCTGCCTTTGCTTACCTGTGCCGTGACTTCGGCCTGCAGCAACAAAGCATCGAGGATGTTTTTGCCAGCGGCGAACCAAGCGCGCAAAACCTGGCCAAGCTGACAGCCTACTGCAAGGAACACAATGTAAAAACTATCTTCGCAGAAGAAGCGATAAGCCCCAAAACATCAGAAACACTGGCGCGCGAGGTTGGTGCCACTACGCAGGAGATATATACTATCGAATGCAGCAACGGCGGAAAACCTATCTTACCCGCATGGAAGAAAACCTGGACGCTATTTACCAAAGCTTGAAAAAATAAAAAGGCTACCATCTTAGCAGCAAACAAAATTATCTACGCACAGCAAAACGCCGCGGCTTTTTTAGTTGCAGCATGCATCGTCAGACAGGCTGCAAAGCTAATTTGCTTTTTTGTTCTTAGGCAGTACATCCTCATTCTTAGACGAATAAGGATTTATATTCTTCAGCTGCTGATTAGGACGGTAATTATCGCGCGCCGACGAGCCCCAGATAATCATCCAGGTCAGAGAAAAGCCCATCAGGAGCCACAAAACAGCCATAGCCGCCGCAGGGTACCACGAAAGATTGAACCAGTAGCTAAAGCCCCAGAGCAGCACCGCAATAAACCCCCATTCCCAGTTCACTATCAGGTTGGCAATAAAGCAGATGAAAAAGCCTGAATTGATAGTCGTTCTGCGCATAATAACCTCCCTTTTAAAAAAAGCGGCCGCGATAAACAATCGCAGCCGCAAAAAGTATCAGCTCATTATAATATCAATAGCTGCCACCGCCGCCGCCATGATCATCATCAGAAGAGCTTTCGCTTACAGAACCATCATCACTGCTGCCGCCGCTGGATTTAGACTTGGGAACAGCAGAAATGTTGGTGTACAGATAAGTATCATTGCTGTGCGTCAGCGCAAAGGTTTGCTTATCCAGATAAGCATTTGCTTCAACAGCCTCTTGGACATTGCTCATACCACTAATAAGCAGAGCACGACAGCCATAGGCTGCAGCACCGCCGATACCGGCAGCAATTACTAAAGCAAACCAGTTGAAGCCTGCATTAGGATCCCACGGCTCGCCTTCCTTTTCGTAATACTCAAGGAGCTCGCCTGCTTTTTGAGCATAGGTGATGTACCCTTGGGCATAATCATTTTTCTTGAACTGAGCAACCATCGGCTTGCTCATATACTCAATGCCTTCATTGCCAACGATAACCTGCTTCAGCTGTTTATCGGTAGCAATATACCATTTACGGGTGTTGGTAACCTGCAGCAATACCATATTGCCCTTGGCGCCGTCATTATAAACATCATCGAGCAACTTATTGGCATATTCACCGGGAACGGCGCCGCCAATAGTCTTCATGGTTACAACAGCAATACGCACATTATGCGCCTGCTCCTGCTTGTGCAGCTCTGCCAGAACTTCCTGTCGCTGCTGCGGCGTAAGAACCTTGGCGTTATCCACCAGGCTTGGCGCAGCAAAGGCTGTTACACTGGCTAACATAAGGGCTGCCAGCATGGTTAAGATTGCAAATAACTTTCTCATTCCGGCACCTCCTTATAACATGAACTTCACAATGAAGTAGCTGATAATTGTTACAATAATAAAGGTCAGGGCAGTGTAATTACGCAGCTTGCCATAGTCAATCGGCAGACTGCCGACAACCTTACCTGTCTGACCGTTCATCATAAAGGTATAGGGCTTATCCTCAAAGCGTGTGGACAGAATCCATACCGGCACCATTGCATAATGCACAGCATTTTCATCCTTAATAACTGCGCAGTCACCGTTGCTGGTTACACGGGTATAGCCTGTAACGGTATCTGCCAGGCAGCCCTCGGCACTTTTGACAACGCGCGCATCCGCACGAGCTACAGCAGCCTCGGCATCCACATCATACTTATCTGCCAAAAAGCCTGTCAGATAAGCGGTGCTGAAGGGAACCATTTCTTTGTAATCAAACGGCTCGATGCTTTCCATAAAGGTATCGTCCATCTTCTCGCTGCCATCTACAGGGATGCGCTCAAAGGACATGGTGCCTTCACGCTCGCAGTTATAGACAACGGTAGTCGTAACAACCTCATCATCGGTTTCATAAACACTGTCGCTGGCACCTTGATAGCTGCCGCTGGCGCTAACCTTGGAGTCAAACAGCCAGAACGGTACATACATCGCCTGGATATCCTCCACACGATTGTTGGCCGTAAAGGAGTTAGGCAGCAGGGTTCTTCCCTTGTAGAATTCCTTGAGGGCAGCAACAGCCTGCTCTTTGGTTTTCTTGAAGGGGATGATGAAGTCCGGCTTCAGCATACCTTCGAAGCGGCTCGGCAGCATGGTCGGGCTGCCGCAGTAGCAGCATTCTGTCGCCATGGTGTTGCCATCGCTCACAATCTGCGCACCGCAGCTGGAGCAGGTAAACGCCTTCATCTGCTCTGCTTCTTCAGCTTCCCACTCGCTGCCGGCAGCAGAGGTATCCCACTTTGCCTCCTTGGCAGCCTGCGCTTTGGCAGCAGCGACTTCCTTGGCGGCATACATTTCTTCTATAGTCTTAACTTCCAGCTCGGTACCGCAGTATTCGCAGGTCACCTTATCATGACCGGGCAAAAACGTCAGCGGCGCGCTGCAGTTAGGGCACTTATAGCCTACAGAGGTTTCAGCCATAATATCACCTCGTTAAAATATAGTTTCGTAGATTCCGGAAAGTAATCCCAAATCCTTTCATTCAACTAACGTAAGCAATTAATATATCGTGGAACGAATAGCAATTTTAGCAAATGAGTGTATGGAACCATAGAAGTGTCGCAACTGTCTGAGCGATAAGCTTGCTGCTATAGCAAAATCTCTTTACATAGCGCGAGTTTTGCGGCACTTCGTCCTGGTTCCACACGAAATTTGCGTCATGTCCTGCGGACATGGGAAAATTGCTTTGACTGAAACGATATTTAATTGCGACGCTACTAAAATACAATGGGAAAGAAATCCCGAATATTTAAGTTATTGTTTGTCGTTGTCGTCGAAAATATCGCCGCACTCAGGGCAGAACTTAGGCGGATGGTGCGGATCTGGCGGCTCCCAGCCACACTTATCGCACTTGAACAGCGGTGCTCCCTCAGGCTTCTTGCTGCCGCATTCAGCGCAGAACTTGCCTTTGTTTACAGCGCCGCAGCTGCAGGTCCAGCCATCCTCTGCCGGTTTGTCTTCCGGCTTCTTGCTGCCGCAGTTAGCGCAGAACTTACCAGTATTGGTAGTACCACAGCTGCAGGTCCAGCTGCCCTCTGCCGGTTTCGGCTCAGGCTTCTTGCCGCCGCAGTTAGCGCAGAACTTGCCGGTGTTGGTAGTGCCACAGCTGCAGGTCCAGGCATCTGCTGCCGGTGCTGCTGCCGCAGGGGCGGCAGGGGCGGCCGGCGGCGGAGTAGGAGGTTGCGGCTGTTGCGGATAAGGCGGTTGTCCGTAAGGAGGCTGTTGGCCGTAAGGATTCTGTTGAGCATACATCTGCTGCTGTTGTCCTTGGGCAAACAAGCCAGCCACATTTGCGCCACCGGCCATTCCGGCCATATTCATGCCAACAAAACCGCCCATTGCACCCATGCCGCCTTCATTGCCAGCTGCAATACGCATAGCGTCTGCAGTAGCACCAGCCATAGCTGCTGCTGCACGGTTCGGATTGCTGAGCATCTGGATATCTTTCAGACGTTGAGCATCTTCCTCAGACATGGTTACACTTGCCAGTGCGAAGGAATAAACCTCTACACCACGGCGGTCACGCCATTGGTCGCTCAAATCTTCGTTCAAAGCGTTAGCGATTTCTTTGCCATGACGCGGCAGTGCGCTGTAACGCATACCGTTTTCCGTGAGCGTACCGAGGGCAACGCCCAGGCTCATCATGAGCTCGCTCTTCATCTGGCTGTCAATCTGGTCACGACGATATTCGTCAGTGATGTTGGAGCATACATTGGTGTAGAACAGCAGAGGATTAGTAATCTTATAGCTGTATTCACCGAAGCAACGGATACCAACTTCCCAATCAATACCTAAGTTGTTATCAATCAGGCGTACAGGAATCGGCTGAGCGGTGCCAAACTTGTTGCCGTAAATTTCCTTCATATTGAAGTAATATACGCGCTGGTCCTTGCCAGGGTCACCGCCGAAGGTAAAACGTTTACCGATCTGACCGAAAATTGCCTTTACATTATCCTTCAAATCGCCGGTAAAGATAGACGGTTCAGTAGAAGTATCATATACATATTCGCCGGGCTCGTTGCACATATCTACAACCTTGCCCTGTCAACGATAATCATGCACTGACCTTCGTTGACAGCAACAACGCTGCCATTACTGATGATGTTGTCTTCTGCAGAAGTGTTGGAACTGCGTCCTTGGCTGGACGTACGCTTCATACCCTTGGTTACCAGAACCTCGGGAGGCATGCTTTCGCAATAGAAAAACTCTTTCCATTGGTCGCCCAATACGCCGCCTACAGCGCCCATTGCCGCTTTAATTAAACCCATAATACAACCTCCTTTTGTATCACTAAAAAATTAACAATTATATTTTATCAAATCCCGCTTAATATTAACAGGACTTTGAATAAAACAGCTGTACACTTATCAGCCAAGAAATTGTAAAATATTTATCTTATCCTTATCTGTAGTAAAAAACTATTCACTAATACTTTGATTTGTGATAAACTAATTGTTAGACAATCTTTGCAAATTATCTGTGCAGGTAAGCTGTTTTCCGCTTCCTTGCCTTAAGTTTAATATAAAAATTGCATTTCGTCACTACACCAAATGGCGATTTCGGGTAGGATAAGGGTAAATTTTCCTTATTTTTTACCTTTTTTCTCTAAAAATACTCTTTCAGGAAGTTTTTTCATGTCCGTTGTATCAAAAAAATTTTCTGCTTCCTTATACAGTATGTTGTGCTGTTACTGCTCTGTATTGTTACCGCTTTCAGCAGTGGCTGCGGCAATAAGGCATCACTCGACCCGGCCAAGCCGGTAACGCTCACCATCTGGCACGTTTACGGCAACCAGACCAATTCCCCATTTAATGATACAATAGAAAAATTCAATGCCTCTGAGGGTAAGGCCAAAGGCGTCATTGTCAAGGTTGCTTCCGTAAGCAGCTCTAATGTTATCGACAAAGCTTTATTCGCCTCTGCCAAGCAGGAGCCTGGCGCTGTGCCGCTGCCCGACCTTTTTACCGCCTATCCGCGTGTAATCCCCGCAATGCACGATAAGCTGCTGCATTGGGACAAATACCTTGATAAAGAAGATTTAGCTGTTTACCAACCGGAATTTTTAGCCGAAGGCTATCAGGATAAGGAGCTGCTGATGCTGCCGATAGCAAAATCCACCGAGCTGCTTTTTGTAAACCAGACATATTTTGACCGCTTTGCTGCGGCAACAGGTGCCAGCACCGATGATTTCGCCGATTATGACAAGCTTTTTGCGCTCTGCCGCAAGTATTATACCTGGACCGGCGGCAAAAACATGTGCCAGCTGGATGATTTCTATAACTATTACCTGACGAGCATGGCTTCCTTGGGCGACCCGTTAATCAAGGACGGCAAGCCGGACCTTGCCAGCTCCAACTTCAAGCGCATCTTCCGTGCCGCAGCCGAGCCTGCTATCGCCGGTGGTCTTGGCATTGAAAAGGGTTATGCGGCCGATGCCTGGAAAACAGCCGATTTAATCAGCAACGTCGGCTCCACCGCCGCCATTCTTTATATGCGCGATTATGTCACCAATCCTGACAACACGCGTGAACCTATCGTTACCAACTATTATCCCTGCCCTGTTTTCAGCGGCGGGAAGGTAACACTGCTGCAGCGCGGTGTAGGATTATTTGCCATCAAAAGCACAGAGAACGCAAAAATCTTGGTGCCGTTGTTTTTGCAAAATGGCTGGCGCAGGAAAACAGCAATTTGAATTTTGCTATGCAGGCAGGCTACCTGCCAACCAATAAGGAAGCACTGCCAAAACTGCTGAATAATCCGCAAGATGTGCATAACTTCAAATATCGCAAGCTGTATACCTGCATGCAGCAGGTATACAAACAAGGCACCTGGCTGCATCTGCCGCACAATGCTGCCGAAATTCAGCAGAATCTGGAATACGGCAGCAAAAATATTCTGCGCGCTGCCCATCAGCAATATTTACAGGAAATTGCTGGCGGTGCCAATCCACAGCAAACGCTTGATAAGTTAGTAGAAGAAAGTTATCAGAAGCTGCTGAATTACAAGCAATAAGCCAAAAAATCCTACCAAGGAGGCTCTTAATGCTCAATAAGCTCACCAAAATAAAAAGACTGCTGCTTATAGGCAAGGAAATATGGCATAACAAACGCTCTATGCGCGGCCGTTTCATTATTTACCTGCTGTCACTGGTGCTGCTGGCAGGTTCTGCTATGCTGATCCTGTTAAACGTTATCGGCATAGTACAGCCGCCCAGCCATGATATCGACCGCTTTCTTGAATATGAGCTTAACACCCGTACCAACGATATCAAACGCCAGATGAACGCGCTGGCTGCACACAATATCGATTTGTCGCAGCAGCTGCAGAATGATATCGACCGCGTTATGCTGGAGCAGGGCATTTACAATAATTATGATGCCTTGAACAACAATCCCGAGGCTTTGACAGCGATTCAGCAAGCAACCTACCAGACTCTTGCTGCCAAGATGCAGCAGGCTCCGGCCAGCGGTGCCTTGTATCTGATCAACGCCAGCGTCAACACGAATATGTTGGAACCAACCTATAACGGTCTTTTTCTCAAATTTACCAATATCTATTCCGAAAACACTCTTTTCAATGAAACATGTATGTTCCGTGGCAACCCTCAGGTTGCCCGCAATAACAACATCAGCCTTTACAGCACCTGGCAGCTGGAGCTTAACGTCCACGCCTATCCGCAGGCCGATAAGCTGCTGCATGCCAAGGAAAATAATATTTCCCAACAATATATCCTGACAGATGTTGCCCACCTCAAAGAAAGCTGGGAGCAGTCACGTCTTTTCCTGATGCCTATTAACAGTAATAACGGCAGGATTATCGGTATCTGCGGCTTTGAAATCAGCAGCGTGTACTTCCAACAGCGCACCAAGCAGGCCAATTACAAGGGGTATCCACTGATTACCGCTATTCTCGATAAAAAGGCGGACAACGAATACCAGGGACAGCTTTCAAATCCGGCCTCCTTTGTCAATGCTACTATAACAACCAGTTCTGACGGCGAGCACGAATTATTTACTGCCGGTCAGGAGCGCTTCATCGGCTTCACCGCTCCCTTGACGGTCGGTGCCTCGGAGCACAGAGTAGCAGTCATACTGCCTGCCGACAGCTATTATCATCTGCAGGGGCAGGCTAAAATGCGTCTGCTGATAATGCTGGGTATTATTCTGCTGCTTTCATTGCTGTCTGCCGGTTATTTCAGCAAAAGATATGTAGACCCGCTGGTAGCGGATTTGCAGCAGCTGCAGCAAAATCCCGATGCCCCTCCGCAAGCCAATGTGCTAGAGCTTAACCAGTTCTTTGAATTTCTGCAGAACCATTCCGAGCAGCAGGCCGAAAAGCTGCGCCAGCTGCAAAGCGAAAATAATCAGGTACAAAAGCAGTACGGACTGGCTGCCATGCGTCTGCAGGAGGCACAGGAAAAGCAAAAGCAGACCGCCAACCAATATATTCATCTGGAGGAACAGCTTGCCGCCCTGCAGAATGAAATTCAACAGGTACGCCTGCAAATGGAGCAGACGCAGCAAGAAAAGCTGCAGGCTCAGCAGGAACGCGAGCAGGCACAGCAGCAGTTCAACTTTGCCCAAGCTGCTTTGGAAAAAGCCATTGAAAAGAAGCTGGAATCCGTCGATCCCGACAGTTATCAGATGTTTATCGATAATCTTGCTACGCTGACACCTAAGGAGGAGGACATCTTTAACCTTTATGTACAAGGCTGCTCTACCAAAGATATTATCAGTCAGCAGGGTATCACCGAAAACACCTTAAAATATCATAATAAAAATATCTACAGCAAGCTGGGTGTAAAAACCCGTAAGGAGCTGCTGCAGTATATCGAACTGATGCGTAACGCAGAGCATTGACGCACCAAAGCAAGCAAAAAGCCTCCGGCGAGTTTACTCGTCGGAGGCTTTCGTTATTTAGGGGTTACTATTGCAATATTAACTTTATCGCTCATTTTATCGCTCACATTATCGCTCATTTTTATGCAATATATAGCTATACACACTGCTAAAACCAAATATCCAATTTAAGCTATAATTCAAACACCCCCAAAAATATATCTTTCGGGGGTGTTCAAATCTTTATTTCTTAAATTTTACAGCTTCTGTCATGCCTTCTACCCTACATTACAGCTGCAGGATGAAGAATTCATCTTTAATATTTTTTCTGTCATTGCTGAGGGCAACCAGAACTCTGTTATCAGGCATATTTGCCAGGTTTACACATGCACCGATGCTGGTTTCCTTATTATCGGTCAAATCCTTATAACTTACGGTACCAACCAGAGTGCCGGTGTTCTTTCTGTAAATCTGCAGCTGCTGCTTGTCTACAGAGGAATCGCTGACTACCAGATATTCATCAGTCAAAGCTATATCGGTTAAGGAATTGATGGCCTTGCTATCTTCACGTTTTTCCTTGCCGATGACGCGTTTTTGCTTGCCATTGAAGTCATAAACGCTTACCAGGCCTACATCCTGAGTGCCGATACGCGCATTGCCGCCAACATAGAAATCACCGTTTTTGTCTGCAACAACGCTTTGCGGAATATTGATTTTATCCTTGTCGTCAGCATTACGGCTTCTGGATTCCTTACGTACTTCGCCCAAATCCTTGCCTACTCTGTAGCCGTTGCGAAGATCCACCTTTCTCATTTCGCCCTGGTTCATCCAAATCAAAGCCTTGTCCGCATTGCCCTTAGGAATTACAACAAGGTTATTGAAGCGTCCTTGTGCCTCTTCAATACGTTTGGTTTCGCTATCGAAATAGTTGAGTCTCATTCTCTTATTGGTATAGAAAATGCCTCTGGTGCCATCGGAAGAAATCTTAGCATTACCGGACATAGAATCAACATTATTGTCCACCATACGCAGACCGTCTTTATCCCACCGCATCTGAACGAGTCTGTCCTTAATATTGGCATAAATCATATCTCTGCCGATAACAGCCACCCTCATACCCTTGCTATAAGTATTTTGCAAATGCAGATTAGGATTATTTTTCAGAGTAAAGAGCTTAAATGTATTAATGCCGACCTTAACATCCTTGTTCGGCAAATCCTTCAAATCGGCAGCAATCGGTTTCGGTTTAGGGGGCTCGCTGGTGCCTTTGTCGCTCCCGCCGCAGCCGGCAATAAAGCTGCAGGCCAGAAGTCCGGCTAAAATTCCCATCGCAATACGTTTCTTCAACATAACAATCATCTCCTTGTTTTATATATAACGCTCTTTATTTGATAACGATACGGCCATCGCCGTAAGGATTAGCATATTGCTCGCCAACCTTGCCATTCAGATGATTCTGCAGATATTCCATAATCGTATCTGCGTCACTCATCATTTCGTCCTGTACCAGACGTGCACCCTTGAACATCGTAATGCCGTCACCACCGAATTTCAGCATATAGGAAGTGCCGCCAACAGTATATTTTTTCTTAACGTCTAACGGTTTACCGTCAATTTTAACATCGCTTACGCGACGGGCACCGGCAACACGCACGAAGTTGCCCTTGGCATCCAACTCAACGCTGGAAGCAACGGAGCTGTCGAGCGTGTAGCTCAGGCCGGATACCTGCATAAAGCAGCCGCTCTCTTCCGGATAGCTCATAGAGCCCATCTCCAGCGCATCAAGAATCTGCTGTCCGCTGGTCTCTAATACTACGCACATATTACCGAAGGGGAAGGCCTCAAGCAAATCGTTGTAGCTGATTACGCCGGTTTTGATTTCGTTGCGGATACTGCCGCCGTTTACCAGCACTACATCGCAATCCAGCACTGCTCTATAAGCATCGGCAACAAAGTCACCCAAGCTGCATTCACGGTTGCGCACGATACGCTCACCGGTTGCAGGATCATTGCTGCGCAGCTGTACCAAGGCTTCGCCCACAGGCTGCTTCAGCAAAGGCTCATAGGTTTTTATTTCCTGGGCAATAACTCTTGCGATATTGGCATCCTTGCCGTTAGATTCGGTAATCAGCTGGCTCTTCAGCTTGCCGTCGGGAGTAATTACCAGCTCGCCGACAGTTTTCAGCTTAGTGCCTGTTTGCGCCAGCAGCACGTCCTTGCCAACTTTATTTTTAACCATACGGGTGAAACGCTCGTGAGAGTGTCCGTCGATAACAGCGTCTACGCCCTGAGTATTTTTCGCAACGCTTTCGCTGCTCCACTGCGGGGTGGTGCCGTCCATACCCAAATGACCTACGATAAATACATAGTCCGCGCCGTCCTTGCGTGCCTTATCGACATTCTTCTGCAGCTGCTTGTACATCTTATTACCGGTTTTATCCTCGCAGAAGCTGTAAATATACTTGCCCTTCTCATTTTGGAAGAAGGTAGGAGTGGAGGTTGTCAGGCTTTCCGGTGTGCTCGCACCCACAAAGGCTACCTTGGTATCCTCATACTGCATAATTTTGTAGCCGGGCAGAACCTGCTTGTTGTTGCCTGCATAAACAAAATTTGCACAGTAATAGCCTGCACGCTGCAGCGGTACCAGCTCCATGAAGCGGTCCATACCATAGTCAAATTATGGTTACCGGGAATGCAGAAGTCATAGCCCAGGTAATTCATAATATCGACAACTGCCAGACCACGGGACAGCTTACCAATCGGTGCGCCCTGAATAGCATCGCCTGCATCCACCAGCGCCACGTTCGGCGTTCTTGCCAGGGCATCCTTTTTAATCTGCGCCAGACCGGCAAAGCCGATATTATCATTAATACCGCAATGGATATCATTAGTATGCAGAATAACAATGTCATGCTCCAGCGCCCACGCCATCAGCGGAGCGGAAACAGTCATCGCCGCAGTCACCAGAAACAGCGATGTTTTTTTCCAGAATTTTTTCATACATATCACTTCCTTCCAGCTTTTGTAATTATATTATAGGCCCCGAAAAGCAAAAGCGCCCCACCCGAAAGGCTGATTTCGGGTAGGGTGAGCAAAAAATATATGCTTTTTATGACTATTTTTCACTTAAATTGAGCTTTATAACATCCATAGCAAAAAACACAGCCTTCCGGAAGCATCGGAAGGCTGTTAATGTTATACTGCAATATTTGTTCAGCTGAATTAATCTTATGCCCAAGGATCATCCGCTGCCGGAGTTTTGATGCCGCTCAGCAGTCCCTTGTAATCCCACAGGAAGCATTCGCCGGTAGAAGCCTTTTGGCGCACGGTCATCGGACGCGGGCTGTCAGCACCGCCGCAGGTAATCATAAAGCGTGCATAGCCTTCTTCCTGATAGGTGTAGGCATTAGTTTTAACCTCTACGGTATAAGGCATATCCGGCTGATAGTTGTTTTCCGGAGTTGCGCCCATGAAGTAAGAACGCATCAGATACTGTCTGCCGCGGAAACGGTCTGCCAGGAATTGTTCATCTCTTTTGGGTACCGGACGAGGTCCCAACAGCTTGTTGAGCATAGCAATAGCCTCTGCCGGATTAGTTTCATAGCGAGCCAGTGCCGCTACGGTATAAGCTGCAACCTGCTGAGCATCGGTTTCCGGTCCGATTTCAGCTGCCGATTGCGGCAGATTCTGGAAAATGACACGTCTGGTTTTTTCTTGCTTCTCCACTTTATTCACCGCCCTGTTAATAGTATTATCAATGGTTCTGTCGATCATTCTGTCTACGCCAATTCTTCTGTTCCAGTCAAGAGCTTCTGCAGATTGCAATTGTCCCGCCAAAAGCATTGCGCAGCAAGCTAATACAATACCTTTCTTCATTTGTCGCACCTCCTCAGAATTATCCTGCGCTATTACAGGCGCAGGCATGTTTCCTTACAAGCTCATTGTACAACGGAATGTGCTAAAGCACCCCACCCAAACTGCCGATTTCGGGTAGGATGAGCAAAATTTTTTTGTTTTTCAAGGAAATTTCTGTCAAAAACGCAGCCCGTACTGCTTTCATGCTTATTTTTCCGGCAATTCCCTGAACAGCCTAAATCCACGCATAGGATGCATCTTCTCATGGCCTGCATCACGCTTCTGTTCATGCACCTGCTTAGCCAGCCTTTGCAGCTCACGCAACAGCTCCTGCTGCTGCTCAATGTCAGTACGGCATACCAGCTTTTCGCCCGTTGCCGTCAGCAGCGTCAACGAAAAGCTGCCGCAGTCGTGCACCTCAATCATCTCACGCGGCAAATTCGCAGGACGAGATGCCGAAGGCTGGCGCAGCTGCCATGGCAGCTGCTGTATTAGCTTATCAAGCGGTGAAGCTCCTCTGCCGTAACAGGTACCTCGTAAAACTTCAGGCACTCGCCATCTGCAAAGCACTCACTGTCAAACAGCAGCTCCTTATCGCGTCGGCAAAGGTTAAATGAATAACAGCTTGCGCTGCTCATACCTCTGCTGCTCACAGACAGCTCCTGCCAGTCAACCGCCCTTTCCATAGCCACACCTCCCGATAGCAGACCTGCCACCCAAAGCAGCAGCCCCAGCATTGTCATACACAGCAATCTCAGTAACCGCATCAGCGCCACCCCCATTGCCAAACTCGTGCGCCAGCATCTGGCCTACTCTTCAGCCAAATCGTAAATTTTCCTTACCACGCCGTCATCGGTAATATTATAAATAAGCCTGCCGCTTTTCTCTACCAGATAGCGCGCATCCTTAAATTGCACCGGATTAGGAGCATCCGGATCTCCCGCCTTAGTCATAGTATGATAGCTGTAACGCTTATCAACATCAGGATACAAAGCCTTTTCTTGTTCCCACTGATAATCCCAGAAGCTGAAAGAGCCGTTGTTTCTGTCCAGTAAATTAACATTCGGCTCCAGCACCAGCTGCAAAAACATTTTCGCTACTATCCAAGGCATTTCCGTTTCACCCTGCACAAAGCGAGTACCTCTTTTGTTACTTCTTTCATAGGTACCGGCCAGGGACGGCAGCACCCGATTATTACCCTCAGGCTCACCCAAAATCCAGGCACCATACAGCTTGTTCTGCTCCTGATATCCCTGCGGACTAGCCAAAGCATACTTTTCATAAAGCGGCATACTATATCTGTACCGAGAAGGATAACCCATACCATTTTCATAGCTTGCAAGACTTGGCACATGCAGATAACCGATAAAACGCTCACCGTCATGCGCAAAACGCACCACACCACTCGCCTCGGTCTCATAGCGGTAATGGTTATCCTGCCATTCGCCGCTGTGCACCTTCAGGCTCATCAGGGTACCGCGCGTAGTCTCGTACACCATCGCACCGCCCTCAACATGTGTAGCAGGATTATACATCTCATAATAATCCGCCCGCGCAGTCGACATACCGCCGCACAACAGCAGCGCACCGCACGCCAACGCACTCAA
>ERZ860023.785-NODE-785-length-16542-cov-1.885667_pt1 | contig 16542 bp, 20 predicted proteins | sample MGYA00509983_ERZ860023 | MGnify/ENA primary metagenome ERZ860023 (study PRJEB30046, sample SAMN00715180) | human gut metagenome | study: EMG produced TPA metagenomics assembly of the A metagenome-wide association study of gut microbiota in type 2...
AATCGTTCCATCGTGTGGAAAAAATCGTTCCACCATGGTGGAACGATTTTTCTTCCGTGGTGGAATGATATTTTCTCCATGGTGGAATGATTAAAGAATAGCATTTCTTCTCCTTAATGCCGTGGAAGAAGAAATGACGGAATTGCAGGACCATTTAAAAACAGAATATATATGAGTGCGTATTACGACCTTTTCGAGAAACCCGACGCCGCCAGACCGGCGAGCAACAATCCCTTTATGCCCGCTTTGTCCCCAAGGGCACCATCGACCGCAAGGAATTTATCGAGCGTGTACATCTTTTCACCGGCCTCAGCCGCAGCCTGCTGGAAGGAGCGATGGCAGGCTTTATGGATGAGTTGCGCGACTGCCTTGCCAATGGCTGGACGGTGGAGCTGGGCGAACTGGGTTACTTCACCCCCTCTTTGAGTTGTACCCGCCAGGCGACGGACAAGAAAGAGCTTCGTGCTGCCTCCATCGCTTTGCGCGGGTTGAATTTCCGTCTGGGCAGGGAGTTCTATAAGGATTTGAAAGGTAAGATGCAGTTGGAGCGTTGTCCGCAATCGGCATCGGCGCCTGCTTCGTCTGCCGATGAGGCGTTGGGCGTGGAGCAGCGCTGGCAGTTGCTGGATGAGTATTTGCAGCAGTATCCCTGCATCAATCGCTCTCAGTATGCACGGCTGGCAGGACGTAGTTATAAGCAGGCGGTTGTCGATTTGAATAGGTTTATAGAAGAAGGGGTGCTGATGAGGCATGGGATGGGGCCGAGTGTGGTGTATGCAAGGAAAAAGTGAGCAAGATTTGGCTATTTGCAATTCAGAAACGTATCTTTACACTATTATAGATTGTGTTATGGACAAGATGACTCCCGAGCAACGGCATCACTGCATGAGCAGCATCCGCAGCAAGAACACGAAACCGGAGATGGTGGTTCGCCGTTATCTCTTTTCCCGTGGTTTCCGTTTCCGTGTCAATGTGAAGCGGTTGCCTGGCACGCCCGACATTGTACTCCGCAAGTATCGTACGGTGATATTCGTGAACGGATGTTTCTGGCATGGGCACGAGGGATGCAAATACTTTGTACTTCCCAAAAGTAATGTGGAATTTTGGAAGGACAAGATTGAACGGAATCGGCGCAGGGACTTGAAGGAACGGATTCAGTTGCGTTGCATGGGGTGGCATGTGATGCAGGTGTGGGAATGCCAGTTGAAACCCAAGGAGCGAGAGATGACACTGAAAGGGATTGAATGGGCACTGAATAGGATATTGCTGGAAAATTACGGAATGCGTAAGAAAGGTGAAATGAAACCTTATCGGGAATATGAAGAGGGAAATGGTAGGATGATAGCAGCCGATGGGATGGAGGATTACGGAAAGTGAGAAATTGCGTGGATAGAATAATGTATTATTTCCTTAAATAAGAAGTGGACCGCAAGTAAGGTTGCTTGCTTTTTATTATCTTTGCCCATTAAACGGAGAAAGAATATTTTTTATAATATTCTCATAAAAAGTGGAAAGATCATAAAAATGAAACATTCTAAGTTTATAGATTTATTTGCAGGATGTGGCGGATTAAGTTTAGGTTTAGAAAATGCAGGTTTTGAAGTCGTGTTTTTCAATGAGATAGTACCTACTTTTGCTGCTACTTATCTGGCTAATCATCAATTGGAGGCAGGTAATTATTATATTGGGGATATTAACGGGTTGAATGCCAACATTGAAACCTATAGAGATATAATACTTAATCCGGAGAAGCCTATCACTCTTGTTTGTGGAGGACCTCCGTGTCAAGGATTTTCAATGGCGAACAGGCAGCGGATTATTGATATCCAAGAAATCAATTATATAAGGCATATTTGCAATTTTTGTCATATACGCGTCCGCAGTTTTTCATAATGGAGAACGTGAAAGGAATGGCGAGTAAGATAGATGAAATTAAAGATAATTTTATAGAGTATTTAGGTGATGAATACTTGTTTGATTATCGTTTGCTTAATGCAAAAGATTTTGGAGTTCCTCAAAATCGTGAACGTTTCATTATGATAGGAAACCGTATAGGTATTAAGCCAGGCATGATTTTTAATCAGATAGATTGTTTTAGGCGTGAGCCATTTGTGCTTCGTGATGCTTTGGAAGGGTTGCCATGCCTACAATCTCGCAAAATGAAAAACCAAGGAGAATTAGAACGGAAGAGTCTGGATACACAGAACGAAATTTCGAATACCCTGACACTTCCTTTTATCATTTTATTAATGGGGACAGGGTCGTAAAAAAACTCTATAACCATAAGAATAGATATAATAATCCGCGTGATATTGAAATTTATCGCAGGCTTCCACAAGGTGCTAATTCATTGCACGAGTCGATAAGGGACATTATGCCTTACAGTAATAGAAACCATATGTTTAAAGATAAATATTTTAAATTGGATGAGACACAGGTTTGCAAAACAATAACGTCGCATATGAGATATGATTGTAATATGTATATCCACCCAAGAGAAGCAAGAGGACTCAGTCCACGGGAGGCTGCCAGAATTCAGACTTTTCCGGATGATTTTGTTTTCTGTGGAGCACAGAATTCGTGGTATGCACAAATAGGAAATGCTGTACCTGTCAAATTAGCAGAAGCTATTGGACGGGGAATAATGAAGTTTGTGAAATGATTATACGTCGTACACTGCAACATATAGAACTTTTTGCCGGCATTGGCGGATTCCGTACTGCTATGGATATTCTTGGCAGGGATAAGATTGCACGATTTAAGCATGTGGGATATTCTGAGATAGATAGAAAGGCTGTTCAGACCTATTGTGCCAATTACGATACGGAAAATGAGGTGGTAATGGGGGATATTGTTCATTTTACAGAATCTGTTGAAAGAATCGGAAAACTGCCGAATTTTGATTTGTTGACAGGTGGTTTTCCGTGTCAGACTTTTAGTATGATGGGACATCAACGAGGCTTTGATGACGAACGGGGATTGATGTTTTTTCGTATTATGGATATTGTCCGTGTTAAACATCCACCATACATATTGCTGGAAAATGTAAAGAACCTTTATACACATGATAAAAGACGTACCTTTACTCGTATTGTTGAAGAGCTTAAAGCGGCAGGGTACAATGTAGTGTATGATATTTTTAATACTCAGGATTTCTGTCTTCCCCAAACCAGAAATCGTGTATTGATTTTTGCAACATTAGAACCATTGCCTAATAATTTTATTTTTTCATCTAAGGCCGTTAAAGAATGTTTTGAATTTAATAAGTCGAGGATGAGTGTCCGACAAAGTGACACTGTAATAGGTATCCTAGAAAAAAATGTACCAGACAAATACATGCTTTCTGAAAGAATCAAACCAACGTTATTGGCTGATGGATCTGCCGGGTTTAAATCGAAATCAGAGATAAACCAATTGATAGCGCGCCCGCTAACAGCTTCAATGCATAAGATGCATCGGGCATGTCAAGACAATTATTATAGTCTGGATTTTATAGCCTCAGATGGTGCCGTGAATCAAGCGATTAATTTGAGCAAAGACGAGCAGGCTCGTTTGCCTATTCGTAAATTGACGCCTAAAGAAGCTATGTTGTTACAGGGATTTCCTGAGGATTTTGCAGCAAAAGCTTCAGCTATGGGCGTTGCTGACGGAGCTCTTTATAAACAGGCCGGCAATGCTGTAAGTGTAAATACTATATATGCTGTACTATTTTATTTGATTACTAATAAAATCATCCAATAATTATGTTCTTTAAAATAAATGCAGAATGCCATATCGGTTTCAAGAAACTTACAGCTGCTGACTTGGGTATAGGCACAAGCCATCAAACCCATATAGGCTTATATGAGGGAGTACTTAATTTTCTCCCTGATGTGGATGTCGTTTCTACGGCTATGCTTATATGCGATGGCTATTGTGATATCATTAAGTGTTATTTTGATCGAATAGAAAATCTAGATGGAACATTCCGTAGTCCTAAGATTAGAATTGGTGGGTCTGAAGAGTCAGTAGTAAAAAGAATAAGGGAATTTGCTTCCGCGGATACAGGTGCGGATTGGTATTTACTTTGGTTCGGCTTGGAAAGTGAAGAATTGGTTTTTATTCTTTTAAATGCTAATTCGGAGGATTATCATAGATTACATTCTTATATTTCTGATAATGATAAAATATTAGATGAATCCCATCCTGCTTTTGCAGCTATCTTGCAGTATATTGAAGACAAAGTGAACAGGGTTAGCGTTGATTTGCAGAAAGATTTGGAGGTTGTGGCACAAACTGGTAGAGGAGTACATGAATATAAACCGAAAGATATCGAGAAAGCTAATAAGTATTTCTGTCAAACAGGAAGGGCCGGCGAAGAGCTGATTAATGAATATTTTGATAAAGAGTGTGCGGCCGGACATATAAAGTCATACCTATGGATGAATGCGAGTCGGGAATCGGGGTTGCCTTTTGATTTTATTGTTAGCTCCGATTCATCGGCCGCTTTGCATGTAGATGTTAAATCAACTCAATTTGATTGTAATCAACCTATTGTTTTTAGTGATGGTGAGATTCGTTTCATATCGGAGTACGGGCGTGATACTTACCAGGTGTATCGTGTATTTGATATGTCGAATGAGCAGAAAAAACTTTGCATATACCATGAAATTTCATCATATGCAGATGCAATATTGGCAAAGCAAAATATATTTGGTGCGGAAATATCTCAGTTATCTACATCGGTAAATTTAATAAAATATGCTGTGCGGCCAAATATTTTTAATGTTGGACAGGAAATAATGTTGTAGAGATGGATAAAGTTATAAAACAGATACATTCACAAGATGCCGGATTTAAATTGTCTCCTAAAAAGTCTGGAGAGACAAGTTTGAATCTTTCCAATGTAATTTTGAATTTCTTGGTAGATAAACCTCTTTCGAGAGGTGATGAAATTTCTGTTAGTTTTAATCTGTATAAAGAGGACTTCTTGAGATGCTTGAGTTATATCGTGATGCATCTGCCGCTTTATAGGTCGTCTTCGCAGGAGTCTATGAAAATAACATTCTCGACAGGGATGTTTGCTTCTTTATATAATCCAATAGAGGAGTTTTTTGGTGCTTCTGAGATACAGAGATACGATGTGAATTTACTGTATCGCCTTGATGGACGGATTTATCTGAATGGCTTGAAAAAGGGGACCTTTTCTTTACGTAACTATCTGGTCGAAAATAATACGACTTTAAGTTTTCTGAAAGATGAAAAAGGGGAGTATTCTTTACGTATGGAAATGGGGGATTTAGAAAATGTAGTTTTGGAGACTGATGTTTTACCGCTTTCATCAATAATAGCTCAATTCCGTCCTTATATCACAGCCATTAAATCCAAACCCTTCATTCTTCTTGCCGGCATTTCGGGTACAGGAAAATCTCGTATTGTTCGTCAATTGGCTTATGCTACCGGAGGTGAGAATCCGGATGAGGTTAAAAAGCCGTATAATTATGAGATGATACAGGTGCGTCCCAATTGGCATGATTCAACAGAGTTACTGGGCTATGAGACAAGAATCTCTGGGGAAACAGAATATGTGCTTACCGATTTCTTGCGTTTCCTTGCAAAAGCCTGGTATTTTGAGGAGACTCCTTTCTTTTTGTGTTTGGATGAAATGAACCTGGCTCCGGTAGAGCAATATTTTGCAGAGTATCTGAGTGTGCTTGAAACCCGTAAATTGAACAATGGAAGAATTATTTCCGATTCATTGTTACCGCCTCTGAATAATTATGGAAAAAAAGGAAATACATGGGTGGGGGATATCATGATGAATGATCTCTTCGGAAAAGATTGGAAAATAAACGGCAAGTCTGTGGAAAAAAACAAGGAACGTGAAGCTCGATTGAGAGAGCAGTTTCGTACGGAAGGTATTGCATTGCCACCCAATCTGATTGTGATGGGGACAGTAAATATGGACGAAACAACCTTTAGCTTTTCTCGTAAAGTCTTGGACCGTGCCATGACTATCGAGATGAACAAGGTGGATTTTTCCGGAGGACTGACTAAAAAGGATTGCCGAGTGGCTCCTATTGCTTCCGAAATTATTTTACCTAATGCAGTAGAGGCTATGGATGTATATGAGGCGAACCAGATTATCTGTGACCATGTGATTTCTTATTTGACAGAGATCAATGGCACACTTGAGGGAACACCTTTTAAAGTGGCATACCGGACGCGTAATGAGTTTATCCTCTACGTGCTGGCCAATCTTCAATATGAGGGTAACGATGTGTGTTACAGGATGATTAGAGCTTTGGATGAGATGACTTTGATGAAAGTTTTAAGCCGGATTGAAGGTGACAAGAATAAATTGATGAATTTGAAGCAGACCGGCTGTGTTTTGGACGATCTTGCTACTCAAATAAAACAATCGTTGGAAAAAGTTTATCAAGATTTTGACGCTTCGGATAATGAGAAATCTATCTACAACGACTGGGATAAAGAGTCCGTATCTCTATGTAAGTTAAAAGAAATGAAGCGTAAACTGGACAATACTTATTATTGCACTTTCTGGAGCTGATGAAATGGAGGCACTTCTGAAGTTGGTACACGAAGATTTTGAACTGTTGGTCTCTTGTAATTCTTATGATAGGATTTACAGGAAAGCGGCGGAATGCATGCGTGTGGAACAAGATTCAGAAGCTTTGTTGTCCTATTATATATGGGATGGAGATAAAGCGGTTTTGACTTTTCGTGGGATTTCCATAGAAAAAGGAGCGTATGTCCCTTCCGTTTTCTTTGAAAATACGGATTATCAGTATTGGATTCATTTCAAGAAACAAGTGACGGAGGCTTGCATAGACACTCCGTTAAGAAAAGTAAGCGATGGCTTCTGTTTCAATGAGGATGCGCAAGTGCTTTATGGACACATCAACTATGGCAATGATATTGGCCGGGCAGACTTGAAGATTGCATATCGGCTGCGAGAGGGGGTAAGAAATATCTTCTCGTTCGGTTATGATGTATTGGCCATAAAATTGGATTATCACAGTGATTTGAAACATATTATTGCTGATATAGAGGCTGAATATCGCATGCTGTCCTTAGACTTCTTTAGGCGTACTCACCATTCTTTTTCGGAAAAACAACAAGGAGAAACACCCGATATAATCTGGTGGAATTTATTCCGGGAAGTTAACGAAGAATTTGTCCGTGCTGTGAAAATTGTGGTGGATAGCCCCCGTAACAGGATAGTATGCGAAGAAGTATATTTGCGTGCCGATAAATTGAAGCGACTCACACCGAAACTGGAAATGCAGTTGGTGGAGCATCGTCAGGAGTCGGGACATTTATATCGGACGGAAGTGTCGACCATGAGTGTTGATACTTTTGAAAATCGCTTTTTGAAATATGCCGTTCGTTTTGTGATGCAGAAGTTTGTCTCTTTGAAGGAACGGATAATGGCAAACTATCCGATGGACTCCAATGGGAAGTTTATAGAAGGCTTGGCAGATACGGAAGAGGAATTGAAACGTTTGGTATATCATCCCTTCTTCAGGACGGTAGGTGCTTTTAAGGGCATGAACCAAGAATCTCTTGTCTTGAAACAAGGAACAGGATATTCGCAGGTTTATCGTGATTGGCTGTTATTGACTTGTAGTTATGATTTGGAAGAAGGAATACGGAGCCTGGAACTGAAAGATATCGCAACCTTGTATGAGATATGGTGTTTTATAGAGGTTAAAAATCTTGTGCAGCAACTCTTGGGGGGGGAGAAGGTTGTGGTTGACAATCAAAGCCGTATGGAATTGAACAAACATTTCACTTATTCATTGGCAAAGGGGCAGAAGTCGAAGGTTGTCTTTTCACGTAGAACATCAGAAGGAGATTTGGTCGAGCTTGCCGAAGTGATTTATAATCCGAGGGAAGTACTTGGAAAAAGTTCGACGGAAACATCAATAGACCATACTTATTCGTTCACCGTGCCACAGAAACCGGATATCGTGCTTCAGTTGACGAGACGTGATGTAGAAAACGGATTCAAGCTGACTTACCTTTTCGATGCAAAGTATCGGATTGGGGATACGGATATAGATGGAGTGGATGTTCCGCCTGATGATGCTATCAATCAGATGCATCGTTATAGAGATGCTCTTTATTATGATCCAAAACAAGAAGGGCTTCCTATCAAGAAAGAGGTGTTGGGAGGTTATATACTTTTCCCGGGAAATGGAAAGGATGAGGATGTGGAAAATGCCAACTTTTATCGTTCCATTGAAAAAGTGAATATCGGTGCTTTTCCGCTTCGCCCTAACAATGAGGGGAGCGCACATTTGCTGGAACGGTTTCTGCGTTCGCTGATTTGGGAACAACCTACGGTACAAATCCTTCAAGATGTAAAGTCGCATAAGGGGACAAGTCTAACGATAGAGAAAGTCGGGAATATCTTGGCGGTTACTGTCTTTGAAAATGGAGAACGTGAATATTATGACAAGTTCCGGAACCGGGAAAACGAAATAGAATATTATTTTGGAAAGATTACTCCTTCTAATAAATTAGGACTATTGAATTTCCAGAAATATGATTATTTTGTGCCTGTGATTAAAGGGCAGATACGTGACATTTATCAGATAGACTTCTGTTCGGTGATGTATCGCAAGGATCTTCCTCATCGGGAGGGAAAGCAAATTGCCGATGATGATGTAAGAATTGTGATGAAACTGGTCAAACCTTCTTATTTGATAGGAAGCAAACAGTTTGTCCCCTTGAAGTCTGTATTGTTTCCTCCTCGTCATTGGGGATTTCGAGAGTTTACATCCGTACGTGAACTTTTGAGTTTTACGGTTTAACCTTCTTGGTTCATTTGCCAAACTATCGGCTTCTAACTTCCGATAACTCCGGGCGAAGCCTTGACTCCCGATAACTGCCGTGAATAATATAGGTTAAACCTCCTTTAACCTCCTTAAACCTCCGTTAAAGCACCACCCCGTTTTCTGCCCGTTGTATCTTTGCATCGTGGTCACAAAGAAACTGGTTTTGCAGACTGACGAGCGAACAAGACCGACTTTTATTAATCAACTTAAAATTAAAAAACTATGGCTTTGAATTATGAAGTAAAAAAGAGAGTATTCGGTTTTGACGAGACAAAAACGGAAAAGTACGTGGCGCAGATGAAAACTTTGGGTGTGGTAGGTTTTAAGGATTTATGCGACGAGGTTTCCAAGATAGGCATGGCGCCTCGCGGTGTGGTGAAGTTGGTGCTGGACGGATTGATCGACACCTTGAATATGGATATCAACAAGGGATTTTCGGTACAGCTGGGTGAGTTCGGCTGTTTCCGTCCCGGCATCAACGCTAAGAGCCAGGACAAACTGGAAGACGTGACGGCAAGCACGATTTATCGCCGCAAGATTATCTTCACCCCGGGCTTCTACTTTAAGGACATGCTGACCCGCGCCAGCGTAGAGAAGATGGATTGGTCGGGCAACGGCACCGTTTCTGGCGGGGGTAGCTCCAAACCAAATCCGGATGGCGGCGGTTCCGATGGCGACCAGGGAGAAAATCCGTTAGGATAAACATTCTGTAAATAAGGAGAATATGAACTTTCTCAGAAAAAGGTTCATATTCTCCTTGAAATACTTGACTTCGCCTTTTGAATATCGTATCTTTACATCAATCATTTAAAAATCAGACAAACTGCTATGGAAACAGAAAATGGCTTTCGTATCACGACCTATAAGAAGAAAGATTTGGCATGCCTCTATTGCCCCAATGCTACTGCACGTTGCGCCATCCGCACCCTGACGCGGTGGATAAAACGGAATCATGAACTGTATGAAGCCTTGGCGCATACCGGGTACAATGTAAGGACACGGACATTCATGCCGAAGCAGGTGAGTCTTATCGTACAGTATCTGGACGAACCTTAATATTCTTTTCAACCTCATTTATTATGTTAAAGCGGGAAGTTGCGGTTAAACTTCCCGCTTTTGTTTTTGTCATAGATACGTTGCAACACAATAGGTATAACTAACATAAGGTATTAATTAAAAAAGAGAAAAATGATGAAAAGAATAGTTCTGATATGGATGGCCGCCTTCTTGATGGGTGGCATGGCAATGGCACAACATGCCCGCCACAGTGATAAAATGCCCGAACCGAAAGTCCGTGCCGAGCGCATGACGGAACGGATGGTGAAAGAGTACTCCTTGAACGATACGCAGAAACAACAACTGCTGGAGGCAAATCTGGCATTGGTTGAGAAAATGGGAGATATGCCGATGCATCGTGCCAAAGCACACAAGCATCATAAGAGAGATGGCAAGCGCCATCAATTGACGGATGAGCAACGCGCGCAGAAAAAAGCGGAGATGGAAAAGAAGCGTGAAGAGATGAAGACTGCCCGTATTGCTTATGATTCACAACTCCAGAAGATTATGACGGAAGAACAATATGCTGCATACAGCAAGAAAGTGCAGGATAGAAAAGCAAAAATGGAATCTAAAAGAAAATAAATTTTCTATTGCATTCAATTTGTACTATTTTTGTCCGGTCAACTACTAAAAAACAGAACGATGAAGAATATAGTCTATATTTTAGTGTGTGCATCGGTCATCTTCTTCACTGCTTGTTCGTCGCAAGACAAGAATAAGAAAGACGGTACGCAGGTATTGATGCAGGATAGTACAGAAATTGCCGGCCCACAGCGCATGCAGGTGTCTGATGTAAAAACATCCTTTACGTATAAGGGAAAAGAGTATCAGTCTTCTGTAGTGCGCCGGCCGGATGAATCTCTGCCGATAGTGAAAAACGAGCAGGGGGAGAAATTTGTGGATAACCGTATCACCTTGCGCATCACGTGCGGCGGGAAGCAGGTGGTGGATAAAGTGTTCACCAAAGATAATTTTGCTTCGTTGGTGGATGCCAAGTTCATGAAGTACTCCATTCTTGAGGGGCTGGTCTATGACAAGACCACTCCGCAAGGAATCATATACGCGGCCAGCGTCTGCTATCCGCAATCCGACCTTTATGTTCCCATCAGACTGACCATTACGGCTGACGGGAAAATCTCCATGGCAAAAGAAGAACTGATGGAGGACTATCAGACAGACAGCATTGATTAGTGGATAGTTTTCCAGATTGTTTCCAGTTTTGCAGACCATCTTTGCCGGTATGAAAATCCTGATTGTAGAAGATGAGCAAGATTTGCGGGAAACCATCCGCACTTCGCTCTTGAAAGAAAAGTTTGTTGTAGAGACCGCTGCCGACTATTTTTCGGCATTGGATAAAATCAATGACTACGATTACGACTGCATTCTGCTGGATATCATGTTGCCTGGCGGGAGCGGTCTGGACTTGCTGCGTGAGCTGAAACGGCTGCACCGCAGTGACAGTGTGCTTATAATCTCGGCAAAAGACTCGCTGGACGACAAGGTGGACGGGCTGGAACTGGGAGCCGACGATTACCTTACAAAGCCTTTCCATCTGGCAGAACTCAATGCACGTGTCAAGTCATTGATACGTCGGCGGCAGGCGAAGGGAGATGTGACCGTCACCCTTGGAAATCTTTTGCTCTACCCCGACAAACGGCAGGTAGAGATAAACGGAAAACCCTTGCAGCTGAACCGCAAGGAGTTCGACCTGCTCTATTATTTTGTAGTCAACCCCGGCCGGGTCATCAATAAAATGAGCCTTGCCGAGTCGGTGTGGGGAGACAATATAGACCAGGCGGATTCGTTGGATTTTATCTACTCGCAAGTGAAGAATCTGCGTAAGAAATTGAAACAAGCTGAGGCTACCATAGAATTAAAGGCTGTCTATGGATTCGGCTACAAACTCTCCGAACTATGAAGCTGCTGAGCTACACCTACCGCAAACTTGCATTGCTGCTGTTTCTGTTGATGGCGGTGTGGGGTGTGCTGTTCTATTACGCAATCATTGACGAGGTGGTGGATGAGACGGACGATACGTTGGAGAATTACGGTGAGATATTGATGGAGAGTGCGCTTCACGACCCCTCGATACTCGAAACGGAAGGCTCGTTGATGTCTTTCTATAAGTTCACCCCTATATCCGAAGAGGAAGGGCGGCATTACAGACAAGTGTTCTATGATGCTACGGTTTATATCGAACTGGAGGATGAAGACGAACCGGTACGTGTCATGTGTACCGCTTTCCGTATGCCCGACGGGCAATATTATGAGTTGAAACTGATGATTTCCATTTTGGAGCGGGATGACATGGTGGAGGCTATGCTTTGGTATCTGGGAGCGCTGTTCCTGTTGTTTCTCATCTGTACTTCCATCGGCATCCAGTTGGTGCTGAAGGGAGTGTTCCGTCCGTTACATAGGTTGCTTGACTGGCTGCACTGCATTCAGCCCGGCAAGGAGGTGCCTCCATTGGACAACCCGACGAAGATACGGGAGTTCCGCCAGCTGAGCGATGCTGCATTGGATATGGGTAACCGCAGCTACAAGGCATACGAGGAGCAGAAGCAGTTCATCGAGAATGCCTCGCATGAGTTGCAGACACCGCTTGCCATCGTGAGGGGAAAAGTGGAACTGCTGGCTGAGAGTGAAGGGATGACGGAACAGCAAATGGAGCAGCTGGACGAGATATATGCCACGCTGGGGCGTGCCGTAAAACTGAACAAGTCCCTGCTGTTGCTTTCCCGTATAGAGAACGGGCAGTATACCGAGATGGAGGATGTCTCGGTGGATGAGATATTGGATGAACTCTTGCCCGACTTGATGGATATCTATGAACATAAGCAGGTGAGACTGATACGAAAACGGGAGGAGCAGCCTTTTATTATCCGTTGCAACCATTCGCTGGCGCAAATACTGGTTTCCAATCTGGTGAAGAATTCGTTGCTGCACAATAGGGAAGAGGGAGAGTTGCAGGTACTTACCACTCCAACTTCGCTGGTCATAAAGAATACGGGTGATGTTCCTTTGGATGGAGAGAAGTTGTTCCGGCGTTTCTATCATGGCATGGATGGCAAGAAGGACTCCACCGGACTGGGGCTTGCCATAGCGCGTTCCATTGCGTTGTCGTCTTCATTGAAGCTCACGTATGAATGGCAGGACGGTATGCATACCTTCCGTCTGGTTAAAGAAAGTAAAATTTACTGTTAACTGCGGTTATTCCCAAATCTTTCCTAATTCTCTACCGTTATTTGCAGTGTGAATAATATGAAATTTATTAGTAACATTAAAAAATAACGATTATGAAGAAAGTATTGTCTATTCTTGTGTTGGCTCTTGTAGCTGTTCAGTTTGCCTTTGCCGGTGATGTCATCACTCAGGATACCAAGCAGCTTCCGCTGACGGCACGCAATTTTATCAACCAGTATTTCTCGAAACCGCACATTTCACACATCAAGATTGAAAGTGAAATATTGCAGACTAAAAAATATGAAGTGCTGTTGACAGACCGTACGGAAATAGACTTCGACAAGAAAGGAAATTGGTTGGAAGTGGATTGCAAGAAGTCCGCTGTTCCCGAAGCATTGATTCCGGTTCCGGTAAAGGAGTATGTGAAGGCTAACTTCCCGAGAGAGATTATTACTAAAATCGAACGCGGACGTACCGGTGTGGAAATTGAATTGGGTAATGACTACTCTTTGAAGTTCAACAAAAAGGGAAAGTTCGTCAGCATGGACGATTGATTCTCCAGTAACTATTAACCTAAACTTTATAGAGAAATGATGAGAATGAAGATTCAAATGTTGGCGATGATGTTCATCGCCGCCTTGGCACTTGGTGCATGCAGTGATGATGACGACAAGGATGATGTCAAAGTGCCCGAAGCAATGTCACAAGCATTGAAGTCCAAATACCCTTCCGCAATCCATGTGGAATGGGAACAGAAAGGGGGCTATTTCGTTGCAGATTGTAAAGTGGATGGGCAGGAAAAGGATGTATGGTTCAATAATCAGGCGGAATGGCAACTGACGGAAACCGAATTGCTTTGGAATAATCTTCCGGGAACAGTACAGACCTCTTTCAGCGCCAGTGAGTATGCCGGTTGGAAGATAGAGGAGATTGTTCTTTTGGAGTATCCGGTAGTGCCTATGCAGTTTGTCATTGAAGTTGAAAAGGGAAATGCAGAGTATCAATTGTTCTATTCGGAAGAAGGCGGCTTGCTACAGACAAAAGATGTGAGCGGTAATAGGGATGATACGCATTGGCCGGTAAAACTTGATTAGAGAAGAGTTAAGGATAAGGGATTAAGGACATTAGTGTTGTGCAATCATATTGAAAACTTAATCCCTTAATCCTTAATCCCTTATCCTTAACTACATCGGCTTATAATCCTTCGCCAGTCCTCCTTCGCTGGTTTCTTTGTAGAGGGAGGGCAGGTCGTTTCCGGTTTCTTTCATGACTTCCACCACTTTGTCGAATGACACGCGGTGCATGCCGTCGGTGAAGGAGGAGTAAAGGTTGGCATCCAAGGCGCGTGCGGCGGCGTAGGCATTACGTTCGATGCACGGGATTTGTACCAGTCCGCAAACTGGGTCGCAGGTCATACCCAAATGATGCTCCAATCCCATTTCGGCGGCATATTCTATTTGTGCCGGACTGCCTCCAAACAATTGGTTGGCTGCGGCTGATGCCATGGAACATGCTACACCTACCTCTGCCTGGCATCCGGCTTCCGCTCCCGAAATGGAAGCGTTGGTCTTCACGATGTTTCCTATCAGTCCAGCTGTGGCAAGGGCACGAAGTATGCGTGTGTCGCTGAACTCCCGGCTTTTTTGCAGATGATAGAGCACTGCCGGTACAATGCCACACGAACCGCAGGTAGGTGCAGTGACAATGACCCCACCTGACGCATTTTCTTCACTTACTGCCAAGGCATAGGCAAATACCAGTCCGCGCGACTGGAGGGAAGCCTTGTAGCCACTGGCACGTATATAATAGGTAGAAGCCTTTCGGCGCAGATCAGAGGGCCGGGCAAGACTCCTTCACTATCCAATCCCCGTTTTACGGCAGCCTGCATGGTTTTCCATACCTCCTGCAGGTAATCCCAAATGTCGCTTTCCTCGCATTCCTTGACGTACTCCCAGTAACTTTTTCCGGTACGTTCACACCATTGCAGTATTTCGGTCATACTGTTCATTTCGTATACATCCGGGGTGTTTACGGATGATGCTCCATCATTCTCTTCTGCCAGGGCACCGCCGCCGACGCTGAATACGGTCCATTGGTCGGTCTCCTTGCCTTCGCTGTCCAAAGAGACGAATTTCATGCCGTTGGGATGGAAGGGCAGGAATATTTTGGGCTCCCAGATTATTTCTACCGGTGCTGCGGTTGCAGTGTCTCGGTGATGGCAACATTGGTCATGTGCCCCTTGCCGGTAGCGGCGAGGCTTCCGTATAGGGTTACTTGGAAGGCGGCTGCTTCGGGATGCCTTTCCAGGAATATCTGAGCTGCCTTGCGCGGCCCCATAGTGTGGCTACTGGATGGACCGGTACCGATACGGTAGAGTTCTTTGATTGATTTCATATATTTCAGATTTATGATTTCAGATTTATGATTTAATTATCAACTGTCAATTATCCATTAACTCAAGTCTACTACGGTAATGCCTGCTCCGCCGAACTGTATATGTTCGTCGGCAAAGTGGCGCACTCCGGGAACGGTTTCCAGATATTGGCGGATAAGCGTGCGCAGGATACCCGTTCCTGTTCCGTGAAGGATACGCACACGCGACATGCCGACGAGGATAGCATCATCAATGAAATAGGTGACGGCTTGCAGCGCTTCGTCGCCACGCATGCCACGGACATCAATGTCTTGCTTGAAATGTAGTTTCTTCTCATACATGCTGTCTTGGGTCTGGACGCTGATGAAAGTGCTTTTGGCGGACACGTCAGCTTGTTTGGGCTGCGCGTTGGTGCGTTCCAGCCTGTCCAGCTTGACGGTAGTCTTGATGCTGCCGAACGCGATAATCGCATTCTTGCCGTTCACTTCCATTACCTCGCCCACAGAGGTCTGTCCCTTTATTCTGACGTTGCAGCCGGGGACGATTGCCGCGAGGCGTTCCGCTTCTTTCCGCGCCTGCTGTTCTGCCAAAGCCTGGGCAGACGGTCCGTTCTCTTTTCCATTGCCTGCTTTCTTTTCCTTTTTCCGGTTCTGCTTTTCTTTCAGCTTTTCCATCTTGCGGGCAATTTTTTCTTCCAGTTCCTTGTTGGCAAGCGCTTCCATTGATTCGCGGAAGTCCGTCAACTCCTGGCGGGCCTGGCGTGTCTTTTCTTTTTCTGCCTGGGCTTCTTTGATGGAGCGTATGGTGTTCTCGATGCGTGCATTGGCTTCCTGCATCAGTTGCTCCACCTCTTCTTTCGCTTTGCGCAGAATATCCTTCCGGGATTTCTGCAAATCTTCGATTTCGGTCTGATAACGCTCGATGGTCTCTTCCATGTGCTTTTCACGCTGGCGTATTGTCTGGCGTTTGCCTTCCCAATAGCGTTTGTCGCGCACAATGTCCTGCAGGTACTTATCGGCGTTGATGTATTCGCTGCCCACAATTTCCGAGGCATCGGCGATGACATCTTCCGGCAGACCTATC
>ERZ860023.787-NODE-787-length-16471-cov-1.594664_pt1 | contig 16471 bp, 18 predicted proteins | sample MGYA00509983_ERZ860023 | MGnify/ENA primary metagenome ERZ860023 (study PRJEB30046, sample SAMN00715180) | human gut metagenome | study: EMG produced TPA metagenomics assembly of the A metagenome-wide association study of gut microbiota in type 2...
CAGAAGTTTACCAACAGAGGCGAGGACGTCGACGATCTTTTTCAAATAGGGGTTGTCGGGTTAATCAAGGCAATTAATAATTTTGATTTGACAAAGGAAGTAAGATTTTCAACCTATTGCGTGCCAATGATTGCCGGAGAGCTACGCAGATTTCTGCGGGATTTCAACCATATCAAGGTAAGCCGTTCTATGCGGGATCTGGCTTATAAGGCGATGCAGGCAAAGGAAAGACTTACAGCGGAAAATCAGAGGAACCGACTATTGAAGAAGTAGCGAAAGCTGTAGGCGCGGAAAAATGCGACGTAGTAATGGCGCTGGAGAGTATAAGCGATCCTATATCGCTTTACGAGCCTGTTTATTCGGATTCGGGAGATACGTTATACGTTCTGGATCAGATAGGCGATAAAAACGATGTTGACAGCTGGCTGGACGAGCTTTCGCTTCGTGAAGCTATCAAGGCTCTTCAGCCAAGAGAGAAAAATATTCTTTACCTTCGTTTTTTTCAGGGAAAAACCCAGGTAGAGGTGGCCGACGAAATAGGCATTTCTCAGGCTCAGGTTTCAAGACTTGAAAAAGGCGCCCTTGCAAAAGTGAAGGGGCAGATCTGAATTTTTAATTGATTATATTACAAAAAGAGCGTTTCTAAAGAAACGCTCTTTTTAAGTCATATTCGGTTCCACAACGGCATATAATCAATCAGTAACATAAAGAGGTGTTTATATGGAAGAGCTTGAAGCAGAGGAAAAAACGCAGGCAGAAAGCGGAGGAGACGAGCCGGTCGATCTGATTGAACTTGTAAGATCCAAGCATGATAACGTAAGCATAAAAACGGAACGCATAGGAGACGTATTGGTAATGCAGTTAACGTTATGCGTTATCCTGCTGCTTGTTTTTGCAGTTATAAATATTTTGGAATCGGATATTACTCGATGGTACGCTGAAAAGTTCAGAGAAATGTCGGGCGGTGAAACTGAAAAGATATTTGAAAGAGCGGTATTTACAGTTTTAAAATATTTTAATGATTAAATTTAGCGTTTTCGGATTTGAAATAGCCGTAACATTCGGATTTTTGTTTATAATAAGTCTTACGGCGCTTTTGAATTCTCCGGCCCTTGCATTTCTGGCGCTTGCTTCATGCGTTATACATGAGCTTGGACATTGCCTTGCAGCCGTTATTCTAAACGTTAAGATGAGCCGGATAACATTCTGGTCCGGCGGTATACAGATGCGGAGAGAATGCAGGCTTATTTCCGCAGGTGATGAAGCCGTTATACTGCTCTGCGGTCCTTTATTCAATTTTATATTTGCCGCGGGTTATGCCGTATGCGACATGAACTCCGCCTTCGGAATAAATCTGATACTCGGATTATTTAATCTTTTGCCCTTCGGCAGTCTTGATGGAGGAAGTATAATCAGAGTCGTATTAGGCGGATATGGGAAATTGTGTGGAATTGTACTCAAGCTTGCCGCAGTTTTGACGGGAGTGTTACTTATAATCTATTTTTACAGCGCCGGCACATATAATATTACCGCTTATGTAACAGTTTTACTGCTTGTGACCAACGAAATATTCAGCAGTGAGTTTTAATTAAGACCTGACGCTGTTTTGCGGCGACAGGTAGTTTTTTTATAAGGCTGAAAGCAATATTTGACAATTGAATTTAAATGTTATAAAATTAAATACGGTATTACGAAACGGAAAGGAAAATATAGGCATATGTCTGGTGACGGAAGAAAAAAGGAAATAAGCGGTATAAGAGTATTATGTATTTTTCTTGCTTTTCTGATTATAGCGCTGTTGCTGGCCGGCGTAAAAATGATATTCAGGACTGAAAAATCAGAGCAGCGAATTGCCGGAGAAAACGGTTCATGGGCAGAGGAATCAATTATTATAGAAAATCCGACTGAAAAACCTGTTATAAAAATTAAATATCCGGAAAATCCGGGGAATGTAACATTATTCGGCGGAGATATAGTAAGCAAGGCCGGCGTTTTAATAAATGTCAGCGACAACACTATTGTTGCCGGACGGGACGAGAATAAAATTATTTATCCGGCGTCCATGACTAAAATAATGACGCTTATCGTTGCAGCCGAAAATATAAGCTCTCTTGACGATACGTTTACTATGACGCATGAAATACTTGAACCGCTCGTTGACGCGGACGCTTCACGGGCCGGCTTTGAGGAAAATGAAACGGTGACTATGGAGGATATGCTTTACGGGGCGGTTCTGCCGTCCGGCGCCGACGCAACGGTCGGTCTAGCGACGGCAATCAGCGGCTCGGAGGAAGGCTTTGTAGATCTTATGAACGATAAGGTGAGTGAAATGGGCCTTGAAAATACGCATTTTATTAATACAAGCGGGCTTCATGATAAAAATCATTACAGTACGCCTGTTGAAATGGCAATGATTATGGAATACGCTATGAAGGACGAGTTATGCAGAAAAATTCTCTCCACTTATCAGTATACAACTTCGAAAACCAAAGAGCATCCCGACGGAATTCTTCTTGAAAGCACCATGTTCGGCCGAATGTACGGCGACGAGGTTACCGGAGCGTTGATAGAAGGAGGAAAAACCGGGTATACGGACGAAGCGGAAAACTGTCTGGCTACATTTGGTACAAAAGGGGGGAAGGAATATGTTTCAGTAACAGTTCTGTCCTATGATTACTGGCTTACCATTCACGACGCATTTAATATCTATGCAAATTATATCGAGCCAAAAAGTGAAATAATTATAAAAGCAGAATAAAATATAATTTTGAGTTTCTTTTTTGCAAAAATATGAAATTATACTTTACAGATTTATGATTTTAGTGTAAAATAATATAAAGAATAATTTGAGAGGTGTAAAAATGGAACCCAAATACAGGAGAATATTATTAAAGCTGAGCGGCGAGGCGCTTGCAGGAGAAAATAAATTCGGGCTCGATTACGGCGTTATTACAAATATATGCGAAAGCGTTAAGAAATGTTTGGACGCAGGTGTTGAAATCGGTATTGTTGTAGGAGGAGGAAATTTCTGGAGAGGCCGTTCAAGCGGGGGAATGGACAGAACCAGAGCCGATCATATGGGAATGCTGGCAACGACTATAAATGCTCTGGCAATAGCGGACGTGCTTGAATCTCTGGATATAGACGTCAGGGTTCAGACAGCTATAACTATGCAGCAGGTTGCAGAGCCTTATATAAGGCTTAAGGCTATGAGTCATCTGAAGAAGGGCAGAGTCGTTATATTTGGCTGCGGCACAGGTAATCCATTTTTTTCAACTGATACTGCCGCCGCTCTTAGAGCTGTGGAAATTGAGGCGGATATATTCTTTAAGGCTACGATGGTTGACGGAGTTTATGCAAGGATCCGAACAAATACGGCGACGCGGTCAAATACGATACGCTTAATTTCAGCGATGTGCTGAATCAGGGACTTGGCGTAATTGACAGTACCGCGGCTACAATGTGCCGGGACAATAATATGAGTCTGCTGGTTTTCGACCTGAGCAGACCGGATAATATTTACGACGCTGTTATGGGCAAAAATATAGGAACGATTATTAAGGAGAACTGAAATTATGAAGGATACACTTAAAAAAGCTGAACAAAAAATGACTAAATCAACAGAAAGACTTAAAGGCGAATTTTCATCTATCAGAGCCGGCAGAGCGAATCCTGCGGTTCTTGATAAGGTTATGGTTGATTATTACGGAACCCCCACTCCGGTTAATCAGATGGCTGCGGTTTGGTGTCCGAATCCAGAATATTGGTTATACAGCCTTGGGACGCTTCTTCAATAAAGGCTATTGAAAAGGCTATATTAACATCTGACGTAGGCATTACTCCGACAAACGACGGTAAGGCGCTTCGTCTTGTTTTCCCGCAGCCGACAGAGGACAGACGTAAGGAATTATGCAAGGAAATAAAAAAGTACGGCGAAGAGACAAAGGTTGCCGTTCGTTCCATACGCCGTGATACTATGGAAGCGTTTAAAACTATGAAGAAAAATTCTGAAATAACTGAGGACGATCTCAAGGACTGTGAAAAAGAGATACAGAACCTGACTGATAAATTCTGTAAGAACATTGACTCTCTTGTTTCTGAAAAGGAACATGAAATCATGAGTCTTTAAGGTCTGAATAATGGCATTTTTCAAAAAAAATAAAAATGAAACGGGCGGTCTCCCCGATAACCTGCCCGGACATATAGCTTTCATCATGGACGGCAACGGAAGATGGGCTAAAAAAAGAGCTATGCCCAGAAGATTCGGCCATAGGGAGGGCGCTAAAAATTTCAGGAGAATAGCTCGATATTGCAAGGATATAGGCATAAAAAATATTTCCTTTTACGCTTTTTCCACTGAAAACTGGAAAAGGCCTAAGGACGAGGTTGAAGCTATTATAGAGCTGTTCAGGGAATATATTGTAGACGTAAGAAACTACATCGGAGAAGAAGTTAGGGTATTGTTTCTTGGAGATAAATCCATATTTGACGAAGATCTTCAAAAGAAAATGAACGATCTCGAAGAGGATACGAAGGATAATCGGGAAATGACTATGCTTCTGGCGATAAATTACGGCGGTAGAGACGAGATTGTTCATGCTGCAAAAATACTTGCCGATAAAGCGGCGGACGGTGAAATCAGTCCTGAGGATATAACAGAGGAAACGTTTGGAGCAAATTTATATACAAGGGACGTGCCGGACGTGGATCTGCTGATACGGCCAAGCGGAGAGCTGAGAATTTCAAACTTTTTGATATGGCAGTCCGCATATGCCGAATTTTATTTTACAGACGTTTTATGGCCTGATTTTTCGGAAAAGGAACTGGAAGCGGCTCTGATCGATTATGCCGGCCGTTCAAGACGATTCGGAGGAGTATGACATGGGGGTAAGACTTATTTCCGCAGCAGTCGGAATCGTTATTGCTGTTATTATTCTGATACTGCACAACACTATACTGCTTAAGCTTGCAATTGCGGCAGTAACGCTGCTGATGCTTTTTGAGCTTTTCAGGGCAGGAAGATGTCTCAGACTGCGGCTGACCTGCATTCCGGCTTTTATTTACGGCGCTGTTTCTCCTTTTTTAGCATACGGATCCGCTTCCAAATATAGGTTTGCAGTTAATTTAATATTGATATTATGTATTTTCATAACTTATATAGCGCAGCATAAAACGCTTAAATATTACAGATTGTTATTCATTTTATCCTGTACAATTTTAGTGAGCAAAGCAATGAGCTGTCTTATTATATTAAACGGTATGGATAAAACGCATGGTCTTATGTATCTTATAATGGGACTTTGCGGCGCATGGCTCGCTGATTCAGGCGCGTATTTTGCAGGAACTTTTTTCGGAAAGCATAAGCTTTGCCCGGAGGTCAGTCCCAAAAAGACTGTGGAGGGCTTTATCGGCGGAATTGTTGTTACAGGTCTGCTGTTTATGCTTATCAACTTTGGATATTCAAAGATACTTCCTCTCGTTACGGACAGTACTGTCAGCGTTAATTATTTTGAAGTCTGCTTACTTGGAATGGCTCTTGCGGTTGTCGGAACTATAGGAGATCTTTCAGCGTCCGTTCTGAAAAGGCAGTGCGCAATAAAGGATTATGGAAATATTATGCCGGGACACGGCGGTGCTATGGACAGGTTTGACAGCGTACTTTTTGTCGCTCCCTGTTTCTATGCGTTTGTTTCTTTGATAAGTATATATAAATGAAATAGGGGCTGATAAGCCCCTTTTTTCGAAAATATCGTGAAGGGATGGTATTATGCCGTTTTACGGCATATAATTATATGGGCAGAGTGAAAATGATTTCTGTTATAGGATCAACGGGTTCAATAGGTACTCAGGCTCTTTCAGTTGCAAAAAAGCATAACATTTCTGTTAAATCGCTGGCGGCGCGTTCAAGCTGGGAGCTTCTTGCAAAGCAGTGTATTGAAACCGGAGCAAAAACCGTTTGTATATACGATGAGAAATATGCGGTTAATCTGAAAAACGCGCTGTTCGGATACGGAGTCAGGGTTGTCAGCGGTATGGAAGGACTCTGTGAAATAGCGGCGGACCGGGAAATTGATATGCTTGTCAATTCTGTTGTAGGAATGATAGGGCTTCTTCCCACTCTTACCTCTATTGAGAGCGGGACGGATATTGCGCTTGCCAATAAGGAAACTCTTGTTGCAGGCGGAAATCTTGTTATGAAGCTTTCGGCTGAAAAAAATGTAAAAATTTATCCGGTCGACAGTGAACACTCAGCAATATTCCAATGCTTGCAGGGTAATAAGAGAGAGCAGCTAAAAAAAATAATATTAACGGCCTCGGGAGGACCTTTTTTCGGTAAGAAATTAAGTGAATTGGAAAACGTTTCGATAGAGCAGGCATTGAACCATCCTAACTGGAGCATGGGAAACAAAATAACTATCGATTCCGCTACTCTCATGAATAAGGGACTTGAATTTATTGAAGCAAAATGGCTTTTTGATTTAAAGCCTGAGCAGATTGAAGTAGTCGTTCACCGGCAAAGCGTGGTTCATTCAGCGGTTGAGTATAACGATAATTCTGTAATTGCTCAGATGGGGACGCCTGATATGAAAATACCTATACAATATGCCCTGCTCTATCCGGACAGGTTTAAATGCGACTGCAAGCCCCTTTCTCTTACCGACTGCGGAACATTGACCTTTGAAAAGCCCGATTATGAAACATTTAAATGTCTCTCTGCTTGCGTCGGTGCAATTACTATGGGGGGAGCTTATCCGTGTATAGTAAACGGCGCTAATGAAGAGGCTGTAAAGCATTTTCTCGGCGGAAAAATCAGCTTTAATCAGATAGGAAATCTTGTAAACGGAGCGTTTAAGGAATTTAAGTATCATGATATAACGTGTTTTGAGGACGTGATTGAATGGGATAAAAAAGCAAGAGATTATGTGTTAAGCAAGATAAATTAGGAGGCAGCAATGAAATATATTCTCGCTATTGTGATATTCGGAATTATTATACTTATTCATGAGTTCGGACATTTTGCCGCGGCAAAGCTATGCGGAATAAGAGTGAATAAGTTCGCTTTGGGCATGGGCCCGTGTCTGCTGAAAAAGCAATGGGGAGAAACAGAATATTCAGTAAGGCTGTTTCCGATAGGCGGTTTCTGCGCTATGGAGGGAGAAGACGCTGAAAGCGACAGCAGCAGCGCGTTCGGAAACAAACCTGTGTGGCAGAGAATGATTGTCGTTTTAGCAGGAGCGTTTATGAATATAGTTTTGGGATTTATTGTAATAGTTGTTCTTACATGCATGGACACATCAGTTCCTACAACCGTTATAGATTCTTTTCATACAGCCTCCGAATCAGCCTCAGAATATTCGGCTTCAAGCTATGACTGCGGTTTGCGCGAAGGAGATAAAATTATTGAAATTGACGGAATGGATATAATGACAGTAAAGGATCTTCAATACGCGCTTATTTCCTCCGAAAATGACAGCTATGATCTTGTAGTTAAGAGAAATGGCGAAAGAACAGAGCTTAACGATGTCGTATTTAAAGATAAATCAACCGGTTCACTGGTGGATTTTTATATAAAAGCGCATAAGAAAACGCCGCTAAACGTATTATCGTATTCCGCTAAGGATACGGTTTCAACAGCTAAGCTGGTGTGGCTGTCACTAAAGGATCTTGTAACCGGAAAATACGGCTTTAAGGATTTGTCCGGACCAGTCGGGCTTGTTGACGCTATCGGCGACGCTGCCGATTCAGGAATAAATATCAAGGAATCGGTTATGTCTCTGTTCAGCCTGACATCGCTGATTACTATTAACCTCGGTATTTTCAATTTGCTTCCTATACCGGGGCTTGACGGCGGCAGATTCATTTTCTTGGTTGTAGAGGCAATAAGACGAAAGCCTGTTAAGCCTGAGCATGAGGGAGCTGTGCATTTGATAGGAATGGCTTTGCTAATGCTTCTGATAATTGCGGTTACATTCAGCGATATAAAAAAATTATTTGGGTAGGATATTTTTATGAGAAATATAAAAAAGGTCAAGGTCGGAAACTGCGTTTTCGGCGGCGAGAAAATTTATGTGCAGTCAATGCTCAACAGAAGGTCTGACGATATCGAGGGAAGTGTTGAACAGGCTGAGGAGCTTCAAAAGGCAGGCTGCGATATAATCCGCGCAGCTATACCGGATATGGACGCTGTTAAGCTTATACCTGCTATAAAGGAAAAGGTAGGAATACCTCTTGTTGCCGATATACATTTTGATTATAAATTGGCTCTTGCCGCAGCGGAGGCGGGAGTTGACAAAATAAGAATAAATCCCGGAAATATAGGCGGTCTGGACAGAGTTAAGCTTGTTGCGGATTCGTGCCGGCAGCATGAGTTCCGATTAGGGTGGGCGTAAATTCCGGATCTCTTGAGAAGGATATTCTTGAAAAATTCGGCTCTCCCACGCCCGAGGCTCTTGTGGAAAGCGCCCTTAGGCATGTTAAAATTCTTGAACAGTTCGATTTTGACAATATAGTTATCTCAATAAAGTCATCTGATGTTAAGACCATGATAGAAAGCTATCGGTTGGCGTCGATCAGGTGCAGCTATCCGCTTCATCTTGGCGTTACGGAGGCGGGAACTGAAAGAATGGGAATAATAAAGTCGGCGTGGGAATCGGTTCCCTGCTTGCAGATGGAATAGGAGAAACTATAAGGGTTTCTCTTACAGGCGATCCTTTAAAAGAGGTATCCGCCGCAAAGGACATTCTTAAGGCGGTAGGCAAGGGAAGCGGCGTTGAGCTTGTATCGTGTCCGACATGCGGCAGGACAAGGATTGATCTTGTAAGAGCCGCTTCAATGATAGAGGACGCCGTAAGGGATATTGACAAAAACGTTAAGGTTGCGGTTATGGGGTGCGTAGTAAACGGACCGGGTGAAGCTATGGAAGCCGACATAGGTATCGCCGGAGGCGATAAATGCGCTGTGATATTTAAAAAGGGAAAGGTTTTGAGAAAGATAAGCGAGGATGAAATCGTTCCCGAATTACTTAAGGAAATAGAAAAGCTTTAGGAGTTTTGAGATGAATGAAATAAGACTGGGCGATTTTTTAAACGAATATACGTGCGATATACCGGAGATTACGAAGGACGGTATGATTTATAAGCTTACATATTCTTCAAATCAAACAGAAATTTCTTTTTATGTAAGATTTACAAAGCTGATTCCATACAACGATGTTATCACCTTTGAAAAGCGCCTTGAAAATATATTTCATCTTGATCGAATAAATCTTCACTGCTCGTATTCTCCCGAGCTTTTTACGATGGATTATTACGGCGAGCTTATATCAAAGCTGAAAAGAAAGCTTGCGGTAGTCAACGGCTTTCTTGATAACGCCGACGTGAAGTATGGGGACGGACTTATAACAATAGGCATAAAAAACGGCGGTTATGATCTGCTGATGAAAGCAAATTTCTGCAACGAGCTTTCAAAGCTGATAAAAGACGAGTTTAACTTGGATATAAAAACGGAGCTTACCGGAGAGCATAGCGTTGACGTCGGGGAGCATGATAAAATGATGGAGGAAATACGCGCTTCTCTTCCAAAGCGGCCGGAACCGACTGCGTTCGCGCCTTCTGCTTCTGCGTCTCCTCCCGTGGAAAGAAAACCGCAGGAAGCGCGGCGGGCGGATATGTCAGGATTAAATCTGCCGTTTGATATAATATCAGATTCTGCATTGCAGATCAAGGGGAAGAATATAAGAACCCAACCCGAACCGATAGGAGAAGCGGTAAAGGAGCTTGACAGAAAGGTTACGATAATTGGAGATATATTTGACGCGGCCGATGTTAAGACCACTAAAAACGGTAAGGAAATTCATGTTTTTTATCTTACTGACTATACAGGCTCATTACAGATGAAGCTGTTTATTGATCCTGAAAAGGATAAAACGGATACCGGAAAACTCAAAAAGGGAGTTACGGTTATTGTTTACGGCGATATAGAATTCGATACCTTTTCGAGAGACGTATCTATACGTCCTCTGTCTATCGTTGCTGTTAAAAAGAAAGAACGAACTGATAATGCAGAGAAAAAGAGAGTTGAGCTTCATCTGCATACCAATATGTCGGCTATGGACGCCATAACCGACGCCGGTACCCTTATAAAACGGGCTCATTCATGGGGGCATAGGGCAATTGCAATTACGGATCACGGTGTAGCTCAGGCATTTCCCGACGCTATGAACGCTTCGGCAGGTATGGACGATTTTAAGGTAATATACGGCTGCGAGGCATATGTTGTAAACGATATAGTTCCGCTGAATATTGTAACAAAAGAAGATAAAAGAAGCATTAACGATGAAATTATCATCTATGATGTTGAAACTACCGGACTTAATTTTGACAGGGACAGGCTGACTGAAATCGGAGCTGTGAAAATCAAGAATCTCAGGGTGATAGACAGCTTTAATATCATGGTGAATCCCGAACGTCCTATACCTCAGAAAATTGTCGAGCTTACCGGAATTAATGACGGTATGGTTGCTAATGCGCCGAAGGAGCGACAGGCTGTAGAAGAATTCTTTCGTTTCTGCGGCGATAATCCTGTTATGGTCGCTCATAATGCCCGATTTGATAATTCGATGATCGACGCGGTGTGCAGACGTCATAATATTTCGCATGAATATACAAGCATTGATACGCTTATTATGAGCAGGGCAATGCTGCCGGAGCTTGGCAGGCATACTCTTGACAGCGTGGCCAGGCATTTAAAGCTGGGTAAGTTCGAGCACCACCGCGCCTGCGACGACGCTATGATATTAGCGAAGATATTTATAAAGCTTGCAGAAAGACTTGTAAACGATAACGGAGTAGAGATACTTGCAGACCTTAATACAAAGGTAAATAAAATAGACGTTAAAAAGCTGAAATATTTTCATCAGATTATACTTGTACGCAATAATGTAGGATTAAAGAACCTGTATAAGCTTATTTCCATGAGCCAGCTTGATTATTTTTATAAAAGGCCCTTGATGCCGAAATCAGAGCTTTTGAAGCATAGGGAAGGACTGATTTTCGGAAGCGCCTGCGAAGCGGGAGAGCTTTTCAGGGCGGTTATTGATAAACGGCCTGAAAAGGAAATAGAGGAGCTTGCAAGGTTTTACGATTATCTGGAGATTCAGCCTGTTATGAACAACGAATTTATGGTGAGAAAGGGACAGGCCGATTCTATTGAAGAGCTGCGGGACTATAACAGAAGAATAGTTGAACTGGGGGATAAGCTGGGCATTCCTGTGTGCGCTACCTGTGACGTTCATTTTATGGATAAGGACGATAGTATTTTCAGAAAGATACTTATGGTAGGCAACGGCTTTAAGGACGGTGAAAATCAGCCGCCGCTTTATCTGCGGACTACTGATGAAATGCTCGAGGAATTTGAGTATCTTGGAAAAGACAAGGCATATGAGGTTGTTGTTGAAAATACCAATATGATAGCCGACTGGATAGAGCGTATAAGACCTATTCCAAAGGGAACGTTTACACCAGATCTTCCTGGAGCGCAGGAGGATCTGGTCAGAATTACAAATGAAAGGGCTAAAAGTATATACGGCGATCCGCTTCCTGAAATTGTCGGAAAAAGACTTAACAGAGAGCTTGAATCCATTATTAAGCATGGATTTTCAGTTCTTTATATAATTGCTCAGAAGCTTGTTTGGAATTCTGAGGAGCATGGATATCTTGTGGGATCAAGAGGCTCCGTCGGCTCGTCGTTTGTAGCGTCTATGGCGGGAATTTCAGAGGTTAATCCTTTAGCGCCGCATTATGTGTGTCCGAAGTGCAGGCACAGTGAATTTATTACTGACGAAGCGTAGGCTCCGGGTTTGATCTGCCGCAGAAAAACTGTCCTGAATGCGGAGCTGATATGCATCGCGACGGTCATGATATTCCGTTTGAAACATTTCTGGGATTTGACGGCGATAAGGCGCCGGATATTGATTTGAATTTTTCCGGTGAATATCAGGGAAGCGCGCATAGATATACTGAAGAGTTGTTCGGGCCAAAAAACGTGTTTAAAGCAGGAACGATAAGCGGAGTGCAGTCTAAAACGGCCTTTGGCTATGCAAAGCATTATCTTGAAGAGGTAGGACAGACGGCAAATCCCGCCGAAGAAAACAGGCTTTCAATTGGTTGTACAGGAGTGAAGAGGACGACCGGACAGCATCCGGGCGGTATGGTGGTCGTTCCGTCGGATTACGAGGTTTATGATTTTACTCCGATCCAGCATCCGGCGGAATCAGAGGATTCAGACGTTGTTACCACACATTTTGATTTCCATTCGCTTCATGATACAATATTGAAGCTTGACGAGCTGGGACATGTTGTGCCTACTCTCTATAAACATCTTGAGGATATGACGGGAATAAAAATAAAGGATGTTCCTACTTCGGATCCAAAGGTTATTGAAATGTGTACTTCTGCAAAAGCGTTGGGGGTTTCTCCGGAGGAAATCTATTGTCAGACGGGAAGCCTTGGCATACCTGAAATGGGAACCGGTTTTACTATCCAGATGCTAATAGACGCCAAGCCAAAAAAATTCAGCGATTTTTTACAGATTTCCGGACTTTCACACGGAACGGATGTATGGCTCGGTAACGCAAAGGATCTGATTGATTCGGGTACTTGCACTATTTCAGACGTTATAGGTACGCGTGACAGTATTATGACATATCTGCTTTACAAGGGCGTTGAGCCTAAGATGGCTTTTAATATTATGGAATGGACGCGAAAGGGCAAGCGCCTAAATTTTTTACTCCGGAAATTATAGAAATGCTTAAAGAGCACAATGTACCGGACTGGTATATAGAAAGCTGTCTTAAAATAAAGTATATGTTCCCGAAAGCCCATGCGGCCGCATATGTTATTGCCGCAATAAAGCTCGGATGGTTTAAGCTTTATAAGCCTCTTGAATTTTATGCTACATATTTTACAACGAGAGGCGCTGATTTTGATGTGGAAACGGTTAATATGGGTATCAATTCTGTTCGGAATAAGATTGAAGAGCTGAGGGCAAAGGGAAATGAAAAAAGTGCAAAGGAAAAGGATTCCTACGACCTTCTTCTTATAATCAATGAAATGATGGCAAGAGGATACGATTTTCTGCCTATTGACATTTACAAATCTCATGCGACAAAATATCTTATAGAAGACGGAAAAATAAGAATACCATTCAATGCCATTTCCGGCGTAGGCGATAATGCTGCTGTAAAACTTTATGAGGCTGCTCAGAAAAAGGATTATATATCTGCGGAGGAGCTTCAGAACAAAAGCGGCGCGTCAAAAACAACAATGGAGGCTCTTGAAAAGCTAGGGGCTTTGGGCAATTTGCCTAAAACGAGTCAAATGACGTTATTTTAGCTTGACTTCTTTTGAATGACGTGATATCATGTTAGCATACTAAAGCGAATTGAGGAAATAATAATGAGAAGTAATGATTTGATTACCCCGGAGGGTACTAAGGATTTGTTATTCGACGAGTGTATTATAAGACAAAGCATAGAAAAAAAGGTTCATAATATTTTCAAGGGCAGAGGATATTCTGAGCTTATTACTCCCAGCATTGAATTTTACGATGTATTTGACCATAATTCCGGATATTTTCCTCAGGAAAGACTGTTTAAGCTGACGGACTGCAAGGGCAGACTTCTTGTTCTGCGTCCCGACAATACGGTTCCGATAGCAAGAATAGTTGCTACAAGGTTGAAGGACGCGGTTCTGCCTATACGTTTATATTATAATCAGTGCGTCTTTACAATGGAGCCGTCGCTGAAGGGCAGAAGCGCACAGACGGTTCAGACGGGAATAGAGCTTATCGGCTCGTCTTCCAAAATGGCTGATCTCGAAGTAATAGCCACTGCAATAGAAGTGCTTTCCTCCTGTTCTGACGGGGAGTTTTCACTTGAAATCGGAGATATCAGGTTTTTCAGAGAGCTTGTAGAAAAGCTTGACGCGACGGACGAACAAAAGGAAACTATACGCGATTATATAGAAGCTAAAAATTATCCTGCGTTAAACGATATGCTGGATAGTATCGGAAAAAACGAAATTACCCATGCTCTTAAAAGGCTTCCGAGACTTTTCGGCGGGGAAGAGGTATTTGATAAGGCCGCCGAGCTGTTTTCAGACGATAAGATTGATTCGGTTCTTGAAGGTCTGAAAGAGCTTTATAAAAATGTTTCCGCTATTATCGGCAGCGGTAATCTGACGGTAGACCTTGGCATGGTAAACAGAACGGATTATTATACGGGCGTTATAATAAAGGGTTATCTTGAAGGGTATGGGGAAGAGGTTTTGTCAGGTGGAAGATATGACAAGCTGATTGCCGATTTCGGATATGATGTGCCCGCTACCGGCTTTGCAGTAAATGTCGACGCCGTGACGCAGGTTGAACTGAAAAGGCGTCCATTAAAGGCGGCTCTCGCAGACGTTATAGTGTTTGCAGAGAAGGGCTATGAAATGGAGGTGCTGAAAAAGTCCGACGATCTGAGGAAAAGCGGAAAAAAGGTTGAAATTTCACTTTTTGATAGTATTGACGAAACTGTTAAATACGCTGAAGAAAAGAATATATCCGAGATTTTGACTGTCGGCGGAAAGGAGGAGCAGTAAGATGCAGAAGCCTTTGAGAATTGCGCTTACCAAGGGAAGACTGGAAAAGGATACTGTTGGACTTCTTGAAAAATCCGGTTATGACTGCACATCTGTCAGGGAAAAAGGCAGAAAGCTTATTCTACCTGTAAAGGACGCAAATATCGAGGTCGTACTTGCAAAGGCCAACGACGTTATAACCTATGTAGAGCATGGAGTATGCGATATGGGCGTAGTAGGCAAGGATACGATTATGGAAATGAGCGGAAAGTTTTTCGAGCTTGTCGACCTCGGTTTTGGACGATGTAAATTTGCTCTTGCAGCTAAAAGGGGAGCAGATTTTTATGAGGGCTACGGAATAAAGACCATTGCAACAAAATATCCCAATGTTGCCAGGAAATTTTTTGAAGGCAAGGGCATGGATGTGGATATAGTCAAAATTGAGGGATCAGTTGAGCTTGCGCCTTTGCTGGAATTATCCAACGGCATTGTAGATATAGTTGAAACAGGCACTACCTTAAAGGAAAACGGTCTTGAGGTAATAGAGGACATCGCGCCTATTTCAGCAAGGCTGATCGTTAATACGGTAAGTCTTAAATTAAGGCAGAGGGAAATAGAGGATTTAATCAGAATTATTGAGGAGAATCTGTAATGATAAAGAAAATATATGCTAACGGCAGTGATGAATTTGAATTTCTTGAGGAACTGAAAAAGCGCAGCGGAGAAACTGATAAGAAGGTAACTCAGGTTGTAAACGAGATAATTGAAAATGTGAGGTTAAACGGCGATAAAGCCGTTAATGAGTACACTATTAAATTCGACGGAGGTCTTCCGGAGTATACCGAGGTTCCTCAGGAGGTTATAAACGACGCTCTTGAAGAAGCAGACGAAGATTTTATAAATGCGCTTTTGAATGCAATGGAAAATATTGCAGAGTTTCATAATCGCCAGCGTCAGCAGGGATTTACCGATACAAAGGATAACGGAGTTATGCTCGGTCAGAGAGTAAGAGGTCTTGATAGAGTTGGACTTTACGTCCCGGGAGGAACGGCGGCTTATCCGTCAAGCGTTCTTATGAATGCTATTCCTGCGAAAATTGCCGGAGTCAGGGAAATTATAATGGTTACTCCTCCGCTTAAGGACGGCGCTCCGAATAAGGATATTCTTGCTGCGGCTGCGGTATGCGGAGTAGACAGAGTATTTCTTATGGGAGGAGCACAGGCTGTTGCGGCAATGGCATACGGTACCGGAACGATTCCTAAGGTTGATAAAATCGTAGGACCGGGAAATATTTTTGTTACTACCGCTAAAAAGCTTCTTTTCGGTCAGGTAGATATTGACATGATCGCCGGTCCGAGCGAAATACTTGTTATGGCAGATGAAACTGCCGATCCGAAATTTATTGCAGCGGATTTAATGTCTCAGGCGGAGCACGACAAGCTTGCTTCGTCAATACTTATTACTACAAGCGAGGAAATTGCAGATAAGACAATAGCTGAGCTTGAAAGGCAGATAGAGTATCTTTCAAGAAAGGAAATTATACGCAAATCGCTTGAGGATTACGGCGCCGTTATTGTATGCGACTGTCCGCACTGCGCTGTTGAACTTGCAAACGCTATTGCTCCGGAGCATCTTGAGGTGCTTATGAAAAATCCTACGGAATATATAGGAAAACTTGATAATGCAGGATCTGTTTTCCTTGGTAAATATGCGTCCGAGCCTTTGGGAGACTATTATGCCGGTCCTAACCATGTTCTTCCTACAAGCGGAACCGCCAGATTTTTTTCACCGCTTTCAGTTTCAAGCTTCATTAAACGTTCAAGCTATATTTATTATACGGAAGAGGCGCTTCG
>ERZ860023.789-NODE-789-length-16446-cov-3.064548_pt1 | contig 16446 bp, 14 predicted proteins | sample MGYA00509983_ERZ860023 | MGnify/ENA primary metagenome ERZ860023 (study PRJEB30046, sample SAMN00715180) | human gut metagenome | study: EMG produced TPA metagenomics assembly of the A metagenome-wide association study of gut microbiota in type 2...
CTCCAAAAAAAAAAACCGGCGGCGGGAGCAAAAGAACCGCCCGGGCAGCTCCAATAACTTTACAAAACAAAATCAGACTCTACGCTGTCCGTCCTGAAGCCACTCCCTGCGATGCCTCTTAACGGCACATACGACCAGGGTTATGATGACCGATAAAACAACAAGACCAAACATAAGGCCGACAAAGCCTGCAAATCCTTCCATTTTTACGATAAACATTTTGGGGGTTCGTTTACTCTTTTCGGCGCAAAACTAATATAAAAAAATTTCCCCCCCCCAAATATTTTAAGAAAAATATAAAAAAAAGTTTCAAAAATATTAAATCGACAAAAACAAGAAGGCCGTTACAAAAACGTAATAATTAATCGGGAACGTAGCGCCCCACGCCCCTTTCGAGAAGGATATTTAGGGAAAGGTCCGCGTTACAGACGCAGACACATACCGCGAATAAGCGACCCTCGGATTCGATGCTGCAACCGTCAAAAAAAGATACATCGAAAGATATGAGTAACCTGCGAAATAGAAATGTACGATTATATGCTACAATCGTTTAAGGGACATACGGACCAGATCCTCCACCGAAGCTCCGGGATTTTCCCGAGCAACGATTTTTACGACTTTATCCGCCGCCGCTTTCCCGAACCCGAGCATGACCAGCGCCGCAAGCGCCTCCTCGTAATCCCCGCCGGCGACAGGGGCTGTAACAGTATCCCCCGTCAGTCCCAGGCCGGCCATCTTGCCGCTCAACTCGACGATGATCTTCTGCGCCGTTTTCAGCCCCAATCCCTTGACATTTTTGAGAAGGACGGCGTTTTCGGTAGCGATGATCCCCTGCAACTCCCTCGGCGAATAGGTCGAGAGAATCATCCGGGCGGTATTGCCGCCTACGCCGGAGACACTTATCAGGTGGCGGAACAGTTCCCGTTCGGCCTTCGACGCGAAGCCGTAAAGCAACTGGGCGTCTTCCCGAACCACGTAATGAACGAACAGTTTCACTCGGTCGGAGTGCTCGATTTCGGAATATGTCTGCAACGATATCTGAAGAAAGTACCCCACTCCGCCGACATCCAACACGGCATGGGTGGGAGCGAGTTCGGAAATGGTACCGGAGAGATATTCGTACATGAGTTTCTAATTTTGAATGTGGCTTGACAAAAGTAAAGATTTTTTTCTACCTTTGCCTTTCAAAGCGATATTTTTAACCAAAACAACGGATAACACATGAAAAAACTCTTCTTCGCGGCATTGATCGCCCTGGCAGGATTTACCGCCTGCGGCACCAAAAACGTCGAAACGGCAGCTACCGAAGCAACCGAGCAACGGGAAGTAGGCGGCGGTGACATCGCATACGTGCAGGTCGAAGCCGTGCTCGCGCAGTCCGATCTTTACAATGCAGAAGGCATCGCCCTGAAAGACAAGACCGAAAAGGCACAGAAGAGCTGGGCACAGAAGGAGCAGAACTTCCAGTACGAAGTAGCCCAGCTCCAGGAGAAATACCAAAAGGGGCTTATCACCACCAACGACGCGCAATCCACACAGGAGAACATCGAGCGCCGCATAGCTTCGTACCAGGCTGCGGCACAGAAGGAAGCCAAAGCGCTCGACGAAGAGAATTTCGTCTTCTCGAACCGGGCTCAGGACCTGCTGCACCGCGCCATCGAGAACCTTAATGCCGATGGTCGTTACAAACTCATCGTCAATGCCAATGCCCTGCTCGACGCCGATTCGACGCTCGACATCACGCCCGCCGTGCTTCAGGAGGTGAATCGTCTCTATGCCCTGGAAAAGAAAGACAAGGACAAGAAATAGAAGAGCGCTCCGCTCACCCGGGGTCCGTATCTCGACAAAAAAGTAACGGCTTTGTTTCAGAGTCGTTACTTTTTTCCATATACTTGCAGTCAAATAAATCTCTCGGATGCTGCCGGCTTAGTGCAGCCGCCATCTTACCTCCGTATAGCAAGGAATAAGAAACAGTCCGGGCCTTACAAGCCATATTGAACTCCTTCTGCGCTTTATCACAAAGCATCATGTCGGCCGTTTCTCCTATCAAGCCCCTCTTGGTCCGTTCACTTCTATTTTTACAGTAGCCCCATCCAATTTACATTGTAATTTCCAGACATTATATTTGGGTACAATCCTGATTCCGGGTATGGATTTTTCAATGTACCCTTTCAGATCTTCAAAGTGCCTGTTTATTGCCCTCAGACTTTCTTCCCTATTCTGTATGGGAGGGGCAGATCGATATCAACCGAATACCGGGGCATATTCTTGTGAAAAAGGTTGATTGCAGTACCTCCATGCACGGCAAAATCCAAAGAGCGATATACCAATGGCATGATGCGTATAAGCAGAGCCACCTATTTCGGATATTTGATATAAAATTACCGATCCACCCCCTCTTTCGCCGGATGGATTTACCCAACCCGGAAAATCTGCCCCCAAATCGGAAATTTACTATTAATGAAAGGTAATTGTTGATGCAAGAAAATTAGATCGCTTTTTCAAGATTATAACAGGAAATACCCCTATTAAGTTCTATGACAAGAAGCGACAGAGTTGTGTAACCACGTTGTGACCTACGTTAGAAACAAGCAACAAGTGGAAGCCGAATCAAAGAAGCCAACCTCTCGAAAATATAGCTTATAGCAATATGTAAGCGGCATTTTCAGGAAGGCCCCAGACGGATCATAGGATGATTCCATCGAGTTCACAAACGGATCCCAGCGAGATCACTTCAGAGAAATGAAAAACTCTGACAAACCAAGACAAACATCTTTAAACCAGTGGTTTAAAGATGTTTTCCACCTACCTGCGACAGAAAAAGGCCTCAAAAAGTCACCCTGTGAAAATGAATCGCTGTCAATTCGTTACTATAAAAGCCGTAACGAATTTATAAATAAGTCGCTCTCATTTGTCGAATATTGGTAATCGGAATCCATAGCCGTTATAAAATGAAGCTATCTTTTTATCTACACAAGTATCACAATTACGATAGAGACAGAATACAGGTAAAAACAAGGAGGGTAACTAAAAAATTAGTTACCCTCCTTTCATTCGCCTACCTGAAAGACTCTTTTATTTATCTCAATAAGAAATATTATATAATCTTTCTAACTATAAAAAACATCCCTTGTCCGATTATTTAACTGGTTTCATCGATTGCTCTAACAAACCACTTACGGATGCCGTGTATGAATAAGGAGTCAGAGTGCCAGTCCAAGTTCCTGTGATACGATGCGGAGTTTCTGCGTCATCAATGAAATTTACTGTTATAGTATATTCATCTCCGTTTCTGGTAATGGTAAGCGATCCCCCGGCTGCATTTCCTGCTTCTGAGAAATCAGGCATTATAGTCTCGCCATTGGTTTGAAGCTTGAGGAATCCCCAGGTTCCTACGGCATTTGACTGCCAAATACTTCCTCCTGCAAACGTAAACGCCCTGTTATCTCCCGGATCGAGGGTGCATGTACAGTTGGGAAGGGGATCGTATCTATTATCTGCTTTCGACAATGCCAGATCAAGAAACATACCTGTCATTGACTGACTATCCAAGATCTGAAGCACTACATTTCGTGTGCCGTTCTCATAATAATCTTCATAATCAAGAAAGTACGCTGTTTCTGCGCCACTAAGATCTATTACTTTGTCTGTTGTAAGAGTAGAATATTGAGAATCATCGACTTCCCCACCTCCAAGATCCAGTATTTCGAGAGGTTTGTTTAAGTTTCCTTTTACACTAATTCCTTCGGTTGTGTAAGCATCTATTACAACATGCTGGTCTTCCGTTACTGTTATTGTCCCTTGGTTCAACATACCGAGTTTCATTGTCGAACCGTCCGAACTTGTCTGGACTACGTATGATCCGGTAGGAAGGTCTTCTCCGCTATCATATCCAGGTTCTGCCGTATTTTCATCAGCAGAAGCATTCAATTTCCAAGTGCCAGATGGCATGGACGTGAATTTTTCTGTCTGAATAGGAATAAACATCTTGATTTTTAAGAAATTACCCAAAATCGTCCCCATCTCCGGATCCGGCTCTGCATCATAAAGTTCAAGTTGTACCCAGCCCAAATCGCCGAAGGATGGATCCGGACCTTTATATATTGCCTGTCCACCTATGAATTTTGTATTCACAGGCTGATCAATAACCGAAGTTTCTCCTTGCGGCTGGAATTTAAGAGTTCCGGTATAGGTTACGCAATATTCTTTCTGGTCAGCAGCCAAAAACTTTCCAGTCATTATGTATCCATCTGCCGTTTTGGCAAAAGTAAGCTCTCCGCTTACCGGTACCAAGGTGCTAACACCGTCTTTTCCGGTATAGTATAGTTGATTGACATCTTCTTCAGAACTCCAAACACCCGCACCCGGAGCACTTCCAAGCGTATATTTTCCTTCAGGAATTTCCGGCGCCCCAAGATTGGCAACAGGTTCTGCGAACAGACTAATAAGCATTACCCATCCGTCATTTTCAGTATGCCATTGCTGATTTGTTGGATCGAAGACTGTCGGACCACTTGCAAGAGCTATCATATAGTTGTCCACTCCGTCTCCCTTTGCATATTCTGTCAAGAAAGACTCTGTGAGTCTGATCGTGTCAAATCCACAAGTTTCAACTTTTTCTTTCTCGCAAGAGAAAAGAAAAAATAAAGAAGCAACGAATGTTACAAAAAGTTTAATGTTTTTCATAAGCAATAAATATTAGAAAGATAATTTTAAGTAAGATATATGACCATTCTGTATTGCTTATAAGTTTGAAAAATTATAAAGATGTAAATACCAAACAATTCCTGATCAAATTTAATAATAATTATAAATATTGCAAACACAATTCGACAATTTATCTCTTTTCATAGCTAGAAGTTGTCTTATGACACATACTATGCAACAATAATGTTTATTAATATATCAAACCATAAAAACGAGTCGATCGGTAACCTTCTTGAAAAATCCACTTGGGACTTTATACAACCATCCTGTTTATATTCCAAGCAGCAATATCAAGATTGTTTAAAAATATCGCGGCAAAACATTCCGTAATGTATTTCAAGATTATAACCGGAAATAATAGAATCAAATCCTACCACAAGAAACGAAAAATTACATAACCACGTTATGAAGTACGCTCAAGATAAGTTACAAATTGAAACAGACTGAAATAAACCACGATCCGAAAATATAGCTTGTAATATCATATAAGCGGCATTTTCAGGAAGACTCCGACGGCTCATTGAGTGATTCCGACTGGATCACTTTTAGGTCCAGCAGGATAACAAAAAAATAGCCGATAATCGATCGATTATCGGCTGCCTTTGTCTTTACCCTATCCTATCGAAATCTGCAGCCGAAAAAAATCAGGCATTTTTCTTTCTCCGATTTTAATTCATTTTTACAAAGTCTGCATTTTGTTCAAAACAACGGTCAAAATGCAATTTCGCGTCATACCTCGATATTTTTATTGCTCCGCAACTCCGTCCATCGTAAATATATATTCAAATAAGATATAGAAAAAGTTCAATATCACACAAATAAAATTACCATTCTTCGATTTCGCAACTATTTTATCCGAAAATTATTTGTCTGATTCCCGATAAAATGCTTATTTTTAATTAAGAAACATTCAACGGCTATGAAAAGATTCGTTTTATTATTTTTCGCTTTGGCAGGCTTCATAAGTTCTGCGGCAGGACAAGAGCAGGAGATCACAGGTTTTGTGTATGTATCGGAAACACCTACCCCCGTTCCTTTCGCATCGGTATGGTTATGCGATCCGGCGACCGGAGAACCCGAATACGGGACTATTACGGCAATGAACGGTTGGTATGATTTCGGAAACGTCGCAACCGATCAGACCTATCAGCTTAAAATATCGGGTCCGGGTATCCGAACGAGAAGCAAGGAGATCGAGATCAAATACGTTCCCGGCAGAATAGGCAACATCGATTACTACATTCCTGTCGAGCGCTCTGCCGATACCGTAGCTTTCCGACCCGTGGAAACGTATCGTCCCAAACAGATTGCCCCCGATGCCCGGACGATCGAGGATCTTTACAGCCATATTCCGGGCATAACCTACGAAGATGGTTATTTGACCGATGAAAACGGCGCCACGGTATGTCTTATGTTCAGCGGTATTATTCCGGATGAGGCTGGATATGCAGCTATTTTGACAAATCTGACCGCAGACAACATCGAGCGTATCGAATATTACAGACTGGACAACCTGGAAGAGCCGTATTACGACGGGGTATTGAATTTCGTAACTGTCGGAGTGAATTTCAATGCCCCCTCCATTAAGGAACAACTGACGCCTTCCCCCGGTTGCGAACTATAATCCGCTCCCTTCCCGCCCCGTCTTCACTACTCTATTTTATATTCTTTTCAAACTCCGCAACTATGAGACACCCCCGACTTATCCCCGTTCTTCTTCTGATCATCATAACGAGCCTGGCGACACCGCTCCAGGCGCAAATCGTCCTGAAAGGTAAAATTACCACCGAGAAAAACGAACCGGTCGCCTTCGCCCCGGTCATTCTCCAGCAACTGCCGGATACGACCCGCTACACGGAAGGCGTGATAACCGATATGGCCGGCAATTACCGGTTCGGAAAACACCGTGCGGGCCGCTACCTGCTATCGGTTCGGACAATCGGGTACAAGACTCTTTACGATACGGTGCTTCTTCGCAAACCTTCGATAGGCATGACGGAGGTCGTCCGGGATTACGTCCTGTCCGAAGATGTCGCAGAGATCGATGCGGTGGTCGTCACGGCCAACAACACAGCCAGCTATTTCGACCGGACGGTATATACCATCACCAATGAAGACCGGAAGGCGGCGGTCACGAGTCTCGATCTGACCAACAAGATTCCGCAGATCAGAATCAACCGCCAGACCAATCAAATCACCGCGTCCGATGGCAGTGTGACGGTCTTGGTAAACGGTATCGCCTCTTCGGAACAGGAATTGACGACTCTGCGGCCCGAAGATGTCCGAAAGATCGAATACTACGATCTGCCGCCCATCAAATTCGGCCTCAGCAACGGCAATAAAGTCATCAACATTATCACGAAAATTCGGGAAGACGGAATATACGGAAGTGTGGAGCTGAACCAACATCTGACTTCGCCCTGGTTGAACGATAGTTTTTTCCTGCAATACAACCGGGGACGGCATCAGTTGGCATTTACTGCAAACATAGGCTACGGATCATGGGATGATCAATATGCCTCGGATGAAATGGAATATACGCTCGACGGGGTGGATTTCCGGCAGGAGGAAGAACGGCAGAGTGAAAACAACTTCTTAAGTCCTCAATTTAGTCTCAAATACACGAATCAACTCCCCGGAAAATATGTATTTCAAGCCCGCTTTTTCCCAAGTTATGATAAGCATTCTCAACAGACCGATTCCCGGCTTGCCTTTATTCAGGATGGCATAGGTTCGGACCGTTACGGAGTGAAGGAAAGCGAGTCCCACTCATTCAATCCGACGCTCGACCTGTACTTCTGGAGGCAATTCCGCAACCGGCATGAACTAATGATAACACTTCGAGGCGATTACATAAATTCTGTTTCCGATACCTATAAGAACCAATACGCATTATCGGACGATACGCCTGTATTTGAAGATTTTCTTAATATGGACGGAGACGGCTATCAGATGAACGGCCAAGCTCTCTATACCAAGACTTTCGACAAGCTGACGCTTTCATTCGGAGATTATTTTTACTATGATATTAGCAAATATCGAATAGACAACACGTCGGGCTATTCCCGGGAAACTAACAGCATTCTGAAAAATTATTTTGCCGGAGAGATCACCGGAAAGATCGGGCCTCGGTTTACTTATCGTTTTTCTTTGGGAGTAACAGGGACACGAACAAAAACAAACGACAACGATATTTGGCAATGGGTCTTTGCGCCTCGGGTAGATATCGGTTATCGTATTTCACCCTCTTTTATGCTGAAAGCCGGATTCGTCCAAGCCAATATGCAGCCAGGACTGGGACAACTCAGCGAAGCCACTTCGTTTTATAATCAAAATATTATCGTACACGGGAATCCCGAGCTGGTCGGCGGCCGTGCGAACCAGACGACTTTCAATGTCGTATATCATAACAAATGGCTCAATATAAATGTTTCATACAGCTACTTATATTACAAGAATCCAATCGACTACTATTATCAGTATGAACAGCCGTATATCGCATACTCACCGATTAATGACAACTGGGCAGATGTGCACTCCGTACATTATGATTTGAGACTCAGCCCATTCAAAAACGACTTGCTGGCATTGAAATTAGGCGGAGGATTCAGTTATACAAAAGTCGATTCGAAAGTATTGGGGAGGGTGACTCATTTTCAGGCTCCGATGTACTATGAGCTGACTTTCAACTACAAAAACTTTTCCGCATATTATCAGGGTGCGATACCTTGTAAAGGATTGTCTATTCCGATGATATACGACAGTGAATTATCCTCTGCGATAGGTGTGAGATATAAATACAAAGACTGGGCATTTCAACTCTCCTGCGACAATTTCCTCACCAATCCGGAAAGCCATTACCATTCCATCGAGAACAGTATCGTCAGAACACAAGGGACTTCTTATGTAAAAAATGCCTGGAACAGAGTAATGTTGAAAATCAACTTCCGTTTCGGAAAAGGTAAACAGTACCAGGAACCTGTACGGAAAACCGTCGAGGAGGGACTATAGAAATTTTGTGGCTACAATATTGGCCTAATTTGTTATTGCCCAGGCATCCGTCTCATACAGCCCGACAAATTATCGCGACAAAAACAGAACTCTCCGACTACCAGAATCACCATCTTTGAACATATTCTAGATAGAATGCACCTCAGAAAACCGGGAACAAGTTCCCGGTTTCTCCTGGCTTTCAATATATTTGCAAGAGCGAAACCGAATCGAACACCTTATGTTTACTGCCAGAAAAGCCTCCGTCGAAGATTGTGGACTGATACGCGAGATGGCCTGCGTCGCATTTCCCGACACCTATAAAACCATCCTTTCGCCCGAACAGTTGGACTACATGATGGAGTGGATGTACTCCCCCGAAAACCTCCGGCGGCAGATGGCCGAAGGGCACGTATATTACATCGCCTACAAGGACGGCACTCCCTGCGGCTATCTCTCTGTCCAGCCCGAAGCGGAGGACCTCTACATCCTGCAAAAAATCTACATCCTGCCACGATTCCAGGGTGTGCACGCGGGGAGCTTCCTCTTCCGCAAGGCTATCGAACACATCAAACAGCTCCACCCGGCTCCCTGCCGGATGGAGCTCCACGTAAATCGCCATAACAAAGCCGTAAAATTCTACGAACGGATGGGTATGCGCAAATTGCGCGAAGGCGATTTCGAAATCGGAGGCGGATTCTACATGAACGACTATATCATGGGGCTGGAAATCTGATCGGATTCCGGCCCGAATACGAAACGACGATGCCGATGATTTTTCGATCATCGGCATCGCTTTTCCATTACGGGAAACGCCGCCTCCCTACGAATTCACCTTGGCGTGGTCTGCCAGGAACTGCGCCAAACCGATGTCGGTCAGCGGGTGTTTCAGCAAACCCTTGATCGCCGCAAGCGGGCAGGTCGCCACGTCGGCCCCCGCCTCGACACACTGGACGATGTGCTGCGTATGCCGAATCGAAGCCGCCAGCACCTGCGTATCATAACCGTAGTAACGATACATACGCACGATCTCGGCGACGAGAGCCACCCCGTTCTCGCAAATATCGTCCAGACGGCCTACGAACGGCGACACATACGTCGCACCGGCCTTGGCTGCCAGCAGAGCCTGACCGACGGAAAAGACCAGCGTGCAGTTGGTGCGGATATTCTTGCCCGCGAAATACTTCACGGCACGAATACCGTCGGCCGTACACGGGAGTTTGACCACGATATTCTTGTGCAAGGCCGCCAACGCTTCCCCTTCGCGGACCATACCGTCGAAATCGGTGGCGATCACCTCGGCGCTCACATCGCCATCGACGATGGAGCAGATTTCGAGGTAATGGCGACGGCAGGCCTCCTCACCGCGAATGTTCTCCTTGGCCATCAGCGAAGGATTGGTCGTCACCCCGTCGAGCACACCCATTTCGTTAGCTTCCCGGATCTGGGCCAGGTTAGCTGTATCGATAAAAAATTTCATAGTGGGAAATATTTAAGTAACATGAAAAAGCAAACCAATGAACCGGAATGAAGAAGTAAAACCATCGTTCCGAGCCGAATTTACGCCGCATAAAAGTACGAAAAAAAACGAAACCCGAACACTCCTTGCCGGAAAATTCCGCAAAGACCCGCAGGAAACGCCTCCGCCCCGTATCATACGGCCGGTAACAGAAAACAGAAAACAGAAATCGGCAGCCCGATCGCAGCTATCGAATTTATTTCGTCGTTATCGATAATCCGGCGAGATAATTACTACCTTTGCGGCCGAAAAATCGAAACATCATGAATTTCATCACCCTTCTCGACTATGTCGGTACCTTCGCATTCGCCATCAGCGGCATCCGGCTCGCTTCGGCCAAACATTTCGACTGGTTCGGAGCCTATGTGGTCGGATTCGTCACGGCCGTCGGCGGCGGTACGCTGCGCGACCTGCTGCTGGGCCTGCCCCCTTTCTGGATGCAGAACGTTTCCTACCTGGTCGTATCGGGATTCGCCTTCCTGTTCGTAGTCGGGCTGCGCAAATACGTGATCCGGCTCAACAACACCTTCTTCATTTTCGATGCCGTCGGACTGGGACTTTTCACCGTCGTCGGCATTCAGAAAAGCATAGCCGTCGGCTATCCGATGTGGGTGGGTATCATCATGGGTACGCTGACCGGTGCGGCGGGCGGTATGCTGCGCGACGTGCTGCTGAACGAAGTACCCCTTATTTTCCGCAAAGACATCTACGCCATCGCCTGCATCTGCGGCGGACTGATCTACTATCTCTGTATGTATCTCGACCTGCCGGCGGCCCCCACGCAGTTCATCGCCGCCTGCTCGGTGATCCTCATTCGGATTCTGGCGGTACGGTACGGCATCTCCCTTCCGGCACTCAAGGGCGAAACCAGACCGGCACCCAAAGAGAAATAACGAATCGTTTCCGAAATACCGGTCCGGCGGTCGCTTCGACAACACGACAATTCCGCCGACCTGCAGAAAGGGATCGAATAGCAAAAAAGAATTACGGATCTTATTCCGCCGCCACAGACGACGGACGGCTGATTTCGGCCGTTTCGCCCCCGACGAAGCGAAGCAGATCCTGCGGAGCGATCCGGATCTGCAATCCCCGAACTCCCGCACTGATATAAATGACGGAGTGTTGCAAAACGGAAATATGGAAAAAGGTCGGGAACGGTTTTTTCATCCCGATCGGGGAACAGCCGCCCCGGATGTATCCGGTCGTCGGAAGCAACTCCCGGACGGGAATCAGATCGGCTTTCTTGTTGCCCGAAATGCGGGCGGCAGCTTTCAGATCGACCTCGTGATCTCCAGGGACGACACAGACGAAATGGCCCGTCCGGTCACCACGAAGCACGAGCGTCTTGAAAACCGCAGCAACATCTTCGCCGAGCTGTTCGGCCACGTGAGTCGCGGCCAGATGCTCCTCATCCACCCGATACGGGATCAATTCGTAGGCGATTTTGGCTCGGTCGAGCAGACGGGCCGCATTGGTCTTTTCTATTTTGACGTTCCCATGTTTCATTCCGCAGAAAGTAGTTCCATCCGGATCGGCAAAAATAATAATTTTTGACAGTCCGGTAAAATCTTTGTATTTTTGGGTATATTTATATTTTAGGAAAATCCGAAACGACATTCCGGAAAGGCTTCGATGAAACGACTCTGCGGCATACTCCTCGCTCTTGCGGGACTATTTCTGTACGCCCCCTGCGCCGCCCAGAACACCCGGGTGCGCGGTACGGTCACGGACGCACAGACGGGCGAGCCGATTCCCTACGCCGTCGTCCTGTTCCCGGGTACGACCACCGGCATCACCACCGACGACGAAGGGTTCTACTCGCTCGAAAGCCGCGACACGTCGAGCTACATCCGGGCGGAAATGGTCAGTTATGAACCTCAGATACGTCCGGTCCACGTCGGGGGCTACAACCAAATCGACTTCCGGCTCACTCCTTCGCATCTGGAAATCGAAAGCGTCGTAATTACCCCTGGGGACAATCCGGCCCATCCGATCCTTGAAGGCATTATCCGCAACAAAAAATACAACGACTCCAAGGAGTACGACCGCTACATCTGCCGCACCTATACGAAAATGGAACTCGGACTGGCCAATATCCGGGAATTCCGGAGCAAAAAACTCCAACAGAATTTCGGTTTCATCTTCGAGCACCTAGACACCTCGTCCGTCACGGGACAGCCCTACCTGCCCGTGATGATCTCCGAAACAGCGGCGGATTACTACCACAGCCGCACGCCGTCCGTCGCCCGCGAGGTAATTCGCGCCAGCCAGATATCCGGTATCGAAGACAACAGCGTGCTGGCGCAATTCACCGGACACCTGCACGCCGACGTGAATCTTTACGAAAACTTCATCGACCTGTTCGGCGTGAAGTTCGCCAGCCCCCTCTCCAACTCGGGACGCTCATTCTACAAATACTTTCTGGTGGACAGTACGAACGTGGAAGGGCGCAAGACCTACAAAATCCGGTTTCACCCCAAAAGTGTCGCCACCCCGGTACTCGACGGCGAGGTCAATATCGACTCGGCAAGCTATGCGCTGCGTTCGGCCCGCGTAAAAATGGCCAAAGGAGTCAATGTAAACTGGATTCGCCACCTGGCGATCGAAGCCGACAACCGATTGACGGCCGACTCGCTGTGGTTCCCGCAGCGGGAGAAGATGACCGCCGATTTTACGCTGACCAAATCCGACTCCTCGAAGATGATCGCTTTCCTGGGCAGCCACGAGGTAACCTATTCCGACGTAAAGTTCGACACGCCGATCCCCAAACAGGTTCTGGGTACGTCAGCCAGCGTGATCCTCTCGGACGATGCCATTTCGGGCAAGCAGGTCGAATGGGACTCGCTGCGTCCCTACACCCTCACCCAAAAGGAAAAGGCCATCTATCAAATGGTCGATTCGATCCAGCAGGTCCCCCTCTATAAAAACATATACACCGTCCTCAATACTATCATCGGAGGCTACTACAACACCAAATACGTCGGCATAGGTCCCTACTCCAAAGTAATCAGCTTCAACCGACTGGAGGGCGCCCGTTTCCAGATAGGCGCACGCACGACCAAAGAGTTCAGCCGCCGCGTACGGCTCTCGACCTACCTGGCCTACGGCACCCGCGACGAGGACTTCAAGGGAGCTGCGGAGGTAGAGTTGATGCTGCGCCGACAACTGCTGCGCAAACTGACGGTCACCTACCGCAACGACGCGATACAGCTCAGCTCGGGTGTCAGCGCCCTCTCGGAAAACAACATCCTAAGCTCGATCTTCTCCCGAGGCGGCACCTCGCGGCTTTCGACTATCGAGGAAGGGATCGCCCTCTACGAACACGAGTGGCTGCACGGGATCAGCAGTTCGTTCGAGCTGCGGGGCCGTCACATCTCCTCGAACCGCTACGTACCGATGATCCTGCCGGACGGGCGTTCGCTGCATGGCATCAACGACGCTTCGATACGGATCGGGCTGCGGCTGTCCAAAGACGAAACGATCGTCCGCATGCCGTTCGAGGTACGACACATGGGTTCGAAATACCCGATTTTCTCCTTCGACTTCACGGGGGCAAAAAGAGGAGTCTTACCCGCCAGCTACGACTACCTGCGGCTCGAAGGGCGTATGCAATACCGGCTCAATCTGCCTCCGATCGGTTACTCGCAACTCATGCTCGAAGGCGGCAAGATCTTCGGCAAGGTTCCCTACCTGCTGCTGAAGCTGCACGAAGGAAACGGCACCTATTTTTACGACCGCTACGCCTTCTCGTGCATGAATTTCTACGAATTCTCGTCGGACGCCTGGATTTCGTTCTTCTACGAACACCACTTCAACGGGTTCCTGTTGGGCCGCGTACCGCTCCTCAAAAAACTCAACTGGCGCGAAGTCTTTGTTTTCAAAGGAGTTTACGGCACTCTCTCGGCCCGCAACGACGGCAGTCTTCCGAATACGAAAGCTGTTATGCTCTTTCCGGTAGGAATGTCATCGGTCGAACATCCTTACCTCGAAACCGGCTTCGGCATCGAAAACATCTTCCGTTTGCTGCGCGTGGATTGCATCTGGCGTCTGACGCATCACCGCGCCGTCCCCGGACTGTCGATCCCGACCTTCACGGTCAATTTCAGTCTTAACCTCAAATTTTAAGCGTGAGTATATATTAGGTACCTCTTCAGGTACGCAGCGTCCAAATCCTCTCCGAAGAGGGGATTCAGGAGAGGATCGGAATTACGGATGCGGCCACAGGCCGCAATAAACGGACCTCGAGTTCGATGCCGCGATCGTCGGAAAGGGTACTAAAAAACTACAATCGCCATTTTAGACTACGGCCCCGCCTCGAAGTGCTACGCTGCAATTTCCCGGTCGTTTCGGCGGCAACTCCCGGAAATATGATTACTTTTGCGACTCAAAAAACAACAAAATGATACGGGGAGTCCTGTTCGATATGGACGGCGTACTGGTAAACAATACCCAGGCACACGTCAAGGCATTCGAGATATTCTGCGAGCGTTACGGCGTCGAAGATTGGCAGCACAAGCTCCAGACCGCTTTCGGCATGGGTAACGACGACATCATGCGCCTGATCCTGCCCGAAGAAATCATCCGCGAAAAGGGAATGAAAGCGCTCGGCGAGGAGAAAGAAGCCATCTACCGCGAAGTCTATGCTCCGGAAATCCGCCCCGTACGGGGGCTCGTGGAACTGCTCGAAGAGCTGCGCCGTCGCGGAATCCGCTGCGCCGTCGGTTCTTCAGGCTGCCGCGAGAACGTCGATTTCGTCCTCAGCAACTGCGGTATCACCGACTACTTCTCCTGCATCGTCAGCGGCGACCGGGTGCCCGCTGCAAGCCCGACCCGGAAATATACCTGCTGGCAGCCGAAGGACTGCACCTGCCTTCGGCCGAATGCCTTGTATTCGAGGATGCCCGGGTCGGCATCACTGCTGCCCGCCGGGCCGGAGCAGGCCGCATCGTGGCCCTGGCAACGACTCTACCCCGTCATACGCTCGCAACCCAAACGGAAGCCGATGTCGTCATCGACGATTTCGCCTCGATAACCGATCTCAATACTCTGCTATTATGAGCCGTGCCCTCGCCACCATCGCCCTGCTGATCCTTTCCAATACCTTTATGACATTGGCTTGGTACGGGCATATCGCTTTCAAATCCAAAATAGAGCGCTTCGGGATGCTGTCCATCATCCTGCTCAGCTGGGGGATCGCCCTGTTCGAATACTGTTTCCAAGTCCCGGCCAACCGCATCGGCAGCTCCCAACTGGGAGGCCCCTTCTCGATCTGGGAGCTCAAAGTGATCCAAGAAGTCATCTCCCTGCTGGTCTTCACGGTCTTCGCCGTCGTCTTCATGAAATCGGACACCCTGCGGTGGAACCACCTGGCGGGTTTCGTCTGCCTGATTCTGGCCGTCTATTTCATCTTCCGCAAATAGTCGTTTAACAAAACCATGTTTTTCAATGAATTACAAAATTCATTGAAATTTATTTCCGATTTCGTTTGCGAATAATCCCGGAAAAGCAATACCTTTGCACCCGCAAGGTTCGGACTTGGAATCACTTTTCCAAGCCGATTAATAGGGAATGCCGTGAAAATCGGCGACAGTACCTGCTGCTGTGAGTTTCAGCCCCCGACCGGGCAACTTCGCGCACTCTTTGCCACTGGCTATATCGCTGGGAAGGCGTTGCGGAGGAAACGAGTCAGAAGACCTGCCTTGACAATCAGGATTTACACCCGCGGGTTTCGGGTCGAAATCGTGCAAGATAGTCTTCGGCGCGCTATTTTTCCATGTATTTCTTCTGTACCCTCGCGTGTAAGTTCCGAACAGGACTAAACGACAGGAGTATCGATGACTTACGGCTATTTTACGGCTGACATTTCAACGGGCGTGACATGCGCTCACTCTACCCGGCCTTCGCCGGGCTGCGCTTCAGGCGTTCTCCGGAACGGACATTCGTTTCCTCCGGCGGACGCCTTCGTCGTTTCGGCGCAGCACAATCCCCTCCTCCGAACCGACGGGTTCCGATACAGCCTGCCTATTCTGCGGAACATGGAAAACAAAATTCAACCAATAAATCAAATTCTTAAATTATGAAAAAATTCTTTACGCTGTTAGTTCTCGCTGCCTGCTGCGCAGCAATGACCTGGGGCTGTTCGGACGACAAGTACGACGACACCGAAATCCGCCAGGAGATCGAAAACCTAACCTGAATAATTCATAGTCTCCACAAAAAAGAGAACGCCC
>ERZ860023.802-NODE-802-length-16189-cov-1.783873_pt1 | contig 16189 bp, 21 predicted proteins | sample MGYA00509983_ERZ860023 | MGnify/ENA primary metagenome ERZ860023 (study PRJEB30046, sample SAMN00715180) | human gut metagenome | study: EMG produced TPA metagenomics assembly of the A metagenome-wide association study of gut microbiota in type 2...
ATCGGTTTTATTCTTAACGGCGGATTTATGTTTCTCTTCGCCGGAATATTCGTTCAGTATATCGTCAAGCGTGTAATTTTTTGGCATCTTTATCAATCTCCAGTTATAATTTATTCCTTTGTCTTACAGCCTCGTACATAAAGATACCTGCCGCTACCGACGCATTAAGCGACGTGATTTTGCCGTGCATAGGCAGTCTGAGCAGGAAATCGCATTTTTCTTTTAAAAGTCTTCCCATACCTGAGCCTTCCGAGCCGATAATCAGAGCAATGCCGCCGCTGAGATCGACGCCGTCGTAGCTTTCGCCTGAGGCGTCGGTGCCGTAGATCCATACTCCGTTTTTCTTGAGGGTATCGACGGCGGCCGAGAGATTGGAAACCCGCGCGACAGGCAGCCAGCTTGCCGCTCCGGCCGAGGTTTTGAATACGGTGGCGTTCAGGGAAGCGCTTCTGCGCTTAGGGATGATAACGCCGTCCGCTCCGGCGGCTTCTGCGGTTCTTATTATGGCTCCGAGATTGTGTGGATCTTCTATTTCATCGCATATTATAATAAAAGGGCTTGTTCCCTTTTTAACGGATATTTGAAGGATATCCTCGACAGTTACATATTCAGCGCATGCGCCTGAGGCGGCTACGCCCTGATGGGATTTGCCGCCTGTAAGCTGGTCGAGCTTACGGCTGTCGACGTCTTTTACCACGGCTCCGGAATTCCTTGCCATCGCGCGTATTTTACCCAGTATTCCTCCGTTTCCGCAGATGTACACGGCGTCCAGAGGAGCTCCTGACCTAAGAGCTTCTAAAACCGGATTTCTTCCGCATATAATATTATTATCGTTGAAATTATCGTTGTTCATCAAATCAGTCTTTCATGTTATAATTTATTTGTCCGTCCGTAAAAACGGGCGGATATCCGAAAATATTTCAAATATCTATAATTATAACATTATTACAAAAAAATTACAAGTGCATAATTAAGGAGATTTAAGCATTATTTCACGAAAACCGAAAAAACAAGCCAGACTCCCGCGCCTGCGGCAAGAACGGCGGCGGTTATTAGCGACGCCTTCAGAAATACCGCGTATTTCGGCGGCTTGGGGCTTAAGCTTCTTATAAGCTCCTGAGCCTCATGCTTCATAAGCTTATACGGTATATTGGTCATATTCGGTTTTAAATATAAAACTGCCTTTTCGAAATACAAGCTCTGCGGATTATTGATTTCAAGCACTTTTTTGTTAACGCCCTTTATCATTTCTGCCTCCTGAAAGTTTTCTCGGTCTTATTGTTGCCTGAAATTACCTTTATATACAGATTGTAAAAGTTTTTTGTTCAATTAATTGTTGAAAACCTTGTGGAAAGGGTGGAAAACTGCCCGAAATCATGTTGAAAACTCTGTGGAGAAAGTGGAAAAGTCCGTAGTTTCCAAATTCTTAGGTTGTTGAAAACAAATATTACTTCCAGTAAATACAAAATGTAACTTTAATTTTACCGATTTGTAACATTTTTAAGCGGTAACAGTATCTTTTTTTGATTTTTCAAGGTTTCTTATATAATGGAATAGATATTGCTGGGCTATGCCTTCTATTCCCTTGGCCTCGTCGGGAAGTCCTTCAGGATAATAGTTATCCATTACCCGCTTTATCCAGACGTCGATCGGAAAGGCTTCCGTTTTATACATTCCGAACAGCAGAACGCATTCCGCAACCTTCGGTCCTACTCCTTTGATCGTCATAAGACGCTTTCTTGCGTTTTCTATAGTCATATCAGGTATCGCCTCAAGCTCAGGGGAGCCGTCCGCCGTTTTTTCCGCCGCGTCGATAAGGTATTTAGCACGAAATCCTGACCGCAGGAAGCCGAGGCTTTCAACCGTTTCTGACGCAAGCTCGGAGGGCGACGGGAAATGACCGTAATGCAGGCACAGCCGGGATATTATTCCCTTGATGCGCGGTATATTATTATTCTGGGAAATTATAAACGAGCATAGGCATTCCCATTTATCCTGCTTTAGCAATCTTATTCCTCCGGCAAATTCGCAGGCCTTACGTAGTGTTTCGTCGGCGGACAAGCGAATTTTTACCGCGCCGTAATCTGTTGAGAGATCGAAATAATCGGCCCAGACGTTTAGAAAATCTTCTTCGCTTGTATTATGAAGTATGAATCGATCTCCGTCGTGGGAAATAGTCAGCGGACGGTCGAGAAAATAGCCGGAATATGTACAGTCATACTCGCTCTGCACTTTTTCCCATCGAAATGCCTGACCGCAGTCGAGAGTTTCGTCAAGATCAAAATCAGGCTGATATAAAATTATTTCGTTATCATGTACTTTATAATTCATGGCTTTGCACCTCCGTTTATAAAATTATACATTATTTGCTTTAAATTTACAATATTTATATTTCGGAAAAATTATCATTCTGAAATTTTTCTTATACTTTGTTACGCCGCGGTTGACAAACGGAGCTTAAACCGATATAATCTTAATAAAAAAAGGAGAGGGCTATGAAAAAACTGGTTATAATGATTTCGGCAATTATTTCAGTACAACTGCTGTTTTCGGCCTGCGATAAAATAAACGACAAGGAAGTTATAAACGGCGGAGCTGATATATCCGAATATTCCTCTGAAGGAGCTGAAACACGGGAGCCTACGCTTGCACAGCGCGACAGGTCGGCGGACGCGGAAACGGATTTTGTTTTTGACGATGCCGGACTGCTGTCCGAATCGGATATTCTAAGCTTAACGAATATGCCGCGTGGCTTTCTGAAACCTTTAAAATAAACGCCGCAGTTGTAACAGCGTCTGATTTAGGAGAAAAAACTCCGGAGGAATATGCGTCGGATTATTACAATGAGCTTTACGGCGGTTCAAACGGCGTCGTGTTTCTCGTGAACGACGATACAGGGGAAGATTATCTGCTGAGAAACGGCGCGCCGTCGCTGTTCATATCAGAGAGCGGTATTGAAATGCTGTTTTCTGAAATATCGCCTCTGCTGGTTACCGGTCAATATTCCGACGCTGTACAAAGGACTCTTGAATATATCGAGCTTTCCCTTCCGGAATTTGCTATTGACCGTACCAATAAGCTTTCCAAGGAGGATATTCTCGACATAAACGATATATTGTCTTCAGCCTGCGGCGACGACGAAAGCCTTTCAATGATATTTATCGGCGATATAGGCGACAGGAAGATTGAGGATTACGCCGAGGAGCAGGCGGACAAATATTTCAAGGACGGTTCTGACTGCGCTTTAATGATAGTGAATACTGAAAAGGGAGAGTATTATATCTGTGGTCAGGGAAGCTTCAGCTCATTAGAGGAGGGCTTAGAAAGTATCGGCGATTCCGTAGCCGAGTGTATGACCGAAGCGGACGGTAAAAAAAGCTTTGACTGTTTAAAATCTGCTGAAATTTTTGCGAATTTTGCCGGTCAATGATATTTTTTTCACATTTTCCATTGCATTTTTTAATGATATGAGTTATAATAATTTTGTTAGTATTTAACGGGTCCGTTTAAAAGAATTTAAGTCTTTAATACTTAATCAGAGGACTGGCTCGAAATTTTAGGAGGACGAAAAATGTTAGTTTCAGCTAAAGAAATGCTTAATAAGGCGAGAGACGGAAAATATGCGGTTGGACAGTTCAACATCAACAATCTTGAATGGACAAAGGCTATTCTTCTGACAGCTCAGGAATGCAGTTCACCGGTTATTCTCGGCGTTTCAGAGGGCGCCGGAAAATATATGTGCGGCTATAAGACGGTCGTTGGAATGGTAGAGGGCATGATTAAGGAGCTTAATATAACGGTTCCTGTGGCTCTTCATCTTGATCATGGTTCCTTTGAGGGCGCGAAAGCATGTATCAACGCAGGCTTTTCATCAATTATGTTCGACGGCTCCCATTATCCTATCGAGGAAAATATCGCTAAAACCACAGAGCTTGTTAACGCATGCAACGTTCTCGGTCTTTCTATAGAGGCTGAGGTAGGCTCTATAGGCGGCGAAGAGGACGGAGTTATAGGCGCCGGAGAATGCGCTGATCCGGACGAATGCAAGGCAATTGCCGATCTCGGAGTTACAATGCTTGCGGCAGGTATAGGCAACATTCACGGAAAATATCCGGAAAACTGGGCAGGTCTTTCGTTCGAAACGCTTGCGGCGGTTAAGGAAAAGGTGGGAGATATGCCCTTGTACTTCACGGCGGAACAGGAATCCCGTCAGATATGATAAAGAAGGCTATTTCACTTGGCGTTGCTAAAATCAATGTAAATACGGAATGCCAGCTTGCATTCCAGGAAGCGCAAGAAAATATATTGAAGAGGGCAAGGATCTCCAGGGCAAGGGATTCGACCCGAGAAAGCTGCTTGCGCCCGGATTCGAAGCTATCAAGGCTACAGTTAAGGAAAAGATGGAGCTGTTCGGTTCTATCGGCAAGGCATAATTACAAGCGGATATAAAGAAATTACCCGTCAGCGCAAGCTGACGGGTTGAATTTTTATAAAGACGTGAAAAAACGCTGTTTTACTTCGAACGTTTCTTCAGGCTTGATCTCACGATAGCCGGTAACATTGTCAGGAAGAGAAAGATTAGTAGCGTCGATCATAGCTGTCATAGGCTCGGGACAGAAATAACCGTTGAAACCCCTGTCATTCCAGATTATCCAAAACCCGTATTCGTCGGAAACCTCATAGCAGATTTTCTTTCCGCTTTCTATATCCTCGGCTATAACGCCGTGGAATTCCTGTCCCTTAAGACGGGCGGAGCCTGTAACGTACATTTCATTGTCAATATTCTGGAGAACCGGCATTCTCCTGCCTTCCACATATTCCTTATCCGTTTCCGAAAGCTCCGTCAGATTTTCTGTCGGCAGACAGCGGCTGTTAAGCTCGCATCTTTTTAAAGCGGGAACGGTCAGACGGATATTTTCTTCTTTTCCTCCATCGACAAACGGCGAATTGATCGTCGTATGAGTTGCGAGGGAAATCGGAAGCATTTTATCAGAAAGATTTGTTATATTGAGCTTGTATTCCAGTCCGCGGTCGGAAAGCGCAAATTTGAAATCTGCTCTGAATTTCAGCGGAAAATATTTAAAAAATTCATCGTTTTCATCATATAAGTAGCTTGTTTCCGCGCAAGCGCAGTTATCGTCCGCGCTGTGACTGACAAGCGTGTGCGCGCGTTTTTGCAGAAAACCGTGTATGTGGTTGTTAAACGGCGCTTTCTCGTTTATAGGCAAATGATAAACGGCGTCGGAGGTTTTTAATACTCCGTCGGCAAATCTGTTGGGAAGATACAGTGTTGGAAGTCCCCAGACCTCTGCTGACTGCTTTATGGCTTCGGCAGGGTTATCCTTCTTGAAGCGAAAAAATTCGACTCCGTTTTTATCGTCGTGCAGACGAATTACATTTGAACCGATTTCATAAGCGATCACGGCGGTATAACCTCCGGCGGAAAGCTCGGCAACCGGCGTTCCGTTGAATTCGGTAAGCCTTGTATAATTCATAAGTTTAATTCCCCTTTTCAAAATATTTATAAACCTGCTGTACGTTGCCTTAATTTTATCATATGGCGCGTTTAATTTCAAGTAGATACCGATAATTTATTTTTATCCTTTTTTCTTAATGCCATAAATCATAAAAAAATGTTGTAAATTTACGGAATATATTATATAATGTAAAAAATAACTTAAATTAAGGAGCCGGATATATGGAAAAAATGAATCCGCCGCAGATAAGCGGTACGTTAAGAAAATTTGCGTTAAGAGTTCCCGCTGTAATAAGCGAATGCAGCGGAATCATTATATTCGGGAAAAAAATTAAATCTCTCGTTTTTACTACGGACGTCTGTATAATCAGAAACGTAAACGCAGACGCTGTGATCGCCGTTTATCCATTTACTCCTCAGCCGATAATTACTCAGGCTCTTATGATGGCTGCGGATATACCTGTTTTTGCGGGAGTAGGCGGCGGACTTACAAGCGGAAACAGAGTCGTTAATCTTGCTCTTTTTGCGGAGATGCAGGGAGCCGCGGGCGTTGTTGTGAACGCTCCGACGTCAAACGACATAATATCCAAGCTCAACGCGCAGATTGATATACCCGTAATTGTGACGGTTGTTAATGAAAGCGTTGATTTTAAAGAACGCGTAAAGTCCGGCGCTACTATTTTTAATGTATCCGCCGCTAAAAACACAGCTTCAATTGTAAGAGATATACGCCGTGAATTTCCGGAATTTCCGATAATAGCGACCGGGGGCCGACAGACGAGTCGATACTTGAAACAATAGAAGCCGGCGCGAACGCTATTACATGGACGCCGCCCACAAGCGGAGACGTTTTTAAGGGAATCATGGAGGCATACCGCGAAAATAAACCTCATCCCTGACGAATGAATATGAATATATAATTATTTATGCATAATTTATGCATAAAATTATAAATATTTGCATAATTATGCAATTTTGTACTTGACATTTGCTTTCAAAGGTGTATAATGTAAGTAACGACTGAAAGAATTTTAAATATGGAGGAAGCTCAAATGAATAAATCTGCATCAAAAAAAGATATAAAAAAGGTGGTTTTAGCTTATTCAGGCGGTCTTGATACGTCTATTATTATTCCGTGGCTTAAGGAAAACTATAATAACTGCGAGGTTATCGCCGTTTCAGGGGACGTAGGTCAGGACAGCGAGCTGGAAGGACTTGAGGAAAAGGCGTTAAAGACAGGCGCTTCAAAGCTTTATATAGAGCATCTTACAGAGGAATTTATTACAGACTATGTTTTCCCGACTGTTCAGGCGGGAGCAGTGTATGAAAACAGGTATTTGCTCGGAACCTCTTTCGCGCGTCCTATAATTGCGAAAAGGATTGCGGAAATTGCTGTTGCCGAGGGCGCGGACGCTATTTGTCACGGCTGTACGGGAAAGGGCAACGATCAGGTGCGTTTTGAGCTTGCAATCAAGGCCTTTGCTCCGGACATGGAGATTATAGCTCCGTGGAGAATCTGGGATCTTAAATCAAGAGACGAGGAAATTGATTATGCAGAAGCTCACAATATTCCGCTGAAGATTAACCGTGAAACAAATTATTCTAAGGACAAAAACATCTGGCATCTTTCACATGAAGGCCTTGACCTTGAGGATCCGGCAAACGAGCCTATGTATGAAAAGGAAGGCTTTCTTGAGATGGGAGTTTCTCCTATACAGGCTCCGGATAAGCCGACATACGTTACTATCCACTTTGAAAAAGGCGTTCCTACGGCAATCGACGGCAAGGAGATGGGCGCTGTTGAAATCGTGAAAACACTGAACAAGCTCGGCGGTGAAAACGGAATAGGTCTTGCGGATCTTGTTGAGAATCGTCTTGTGGGAATGAAATCAAGAGGCGTTTATGAAACTCCGGGCGGCGCTATTCTTTATCATGCTCACGAGGTTCTTGAAACTATTACCATTGACAAGGAAACTGCCAGAATGAAGCAGTATATCGGAATTAAATTTGCGGACATCGTTTATAACGGTCAGTGGTATACTCCTTTGCGCGAGGCTCTCAGCGCATTTGTTACCGAAACTCAGAAAACAGTTACAGGCGACGTTAAGCTCAAGCTTTACAAGGGAAATATAATAAATGCCGGCGTTACGTCTCCTTATACTTTATACGATGAAGAGGTTGCGACGTTTGACGCCGACGAGGTTTATAATCAGGCTGACAGCGCAGGCTTTATCAACCTGTTCGGACTTCCGATCAAAGTAAAGGCAAAGCTTGACCAGAAGAGAAATAATAAGCAATAATTTAATTCTAATATTTGAGAAGCTAATATAATATCAATAACGGGCGGACATATTCTGTTCGCCCGTACTCGCTTTAAATCATAAACCGAAAGGACTTAAACCATGGCAGACAAAATGTGGGCGGAAGATTCTCTAAGGAGGTTGACGAAACGGTCAACGCGTTTAATTCTTCCATATCCTTTGACGGAAGAATGTACCGCCATGATATAAAGGGAAGCGTCGCTCATGCGGAAATGCTGGGTGAATGCGGAATAATTTCCAGGGAGGACAGCGACGAAATAATTAAGGGATTAGAGGGAATACTTTCCGATATTGACAGCGGCAGGCTTGAAATGGATATGACTGCCGAGGATATTCACATGTTTATTGAGGCCGAGCTTACAAAACGGCTTGGAGACGTGGGAAAAAGACTTCATACTTCCCGTTCAAGAAACGATCAGGTTGCGTTGGATACCCGTTTATATCTGAGAGATGAAATTGAAGAGATAAAAGGGCTTTTGCTGAAGCTGGAGGAAGTATTGTGCGAATTGGCCGGTAAGCATACCGATACAGTTATGCCGGGGTATACCCATCTTCAGAGGGCGCAGCCGGTAACGCTGGGACATCATCTTATGGCATATGCCCAGATGTTTTCAAGAGATCTCGGACGTCTTGACGATACCCGTAAAAGAATGAACGAAAGTCCGCTTGGCTGCTGCGCCCTTGCCGGTACGACTTATTCCATTGACAGATATATGACGTCGGACGCTCTCGGCTTTGACAGACCTATGATTAACAGCCTTGACGGCGTTTCGGACAGGGATTTCTGCGTCGAGTTAAACTGCGCTATATCTCTTATTATGACGCATCTGTCGAGATTTTCCGAGGAAATTATTATGTGGTGCTCATGGGAGTTCAAATTTATTGAGCTTGACGACGCATACGCCACAGGATCGTCGATTATGCCGCAGAAGAAAAATCCAGATATAACCGAGCTTATCAGAGGAAAGGCAGGCAGAGTAAACGGAAATTTAATGACGCTTTTGTCATTGCTTAAGGGTCTTCCGCTTGCATATAACAAGGATATGCAGGAGGATAAAGAGGCTGTGTTTGATTCCGTTGACAACGTAAAGCTTTGCCTTAAAACCTTTATTCCTATGCTTGAAACAATGAGAGTCAATAAGGATAAAATGCGGGCGGCCGCGGCGGGCGGTTTTATAAACGCTACCGACTGCGCGGACTATCTTGTCAAGAAGGGCATGCCTTTCCGGGACGCTTATAAGATTTCGGGAAGACTTGTTGCGGAGTGTATAGATAAAGGACTGACGCTTGAAACTCTTCCGCTTGAAAGCTACAGGGAGCTATCAGGGCTTTTCAGCGAGGATATTTACGACGCTATCAGCCTTGAAACCTGCGTTAAGGAGAGAAGCTCCTTTGGAGGCCCGTCGCCGGAGTCGGTTATCAGACAGATTGAGATAACCCGTGAACGGCTTGGTGTGTATTATGAATAAAAAACATGTCGGATTTATAATAGCGCTGACGATTGCCGCTATGCTGATTTGGATTATCGGCGAGGTTCTGATAGTAGCGGTGTTCAAGCTGAGCGGAAAGTTCTCTGTCGGCTGGACTATCATCATGATAGTCGTTACTCTTGCTGTCAGTCTCTGGAAGGGCTTAAAGGATGAAAGCGATAAAAACAGCAGAAAATGGTAGATGAATTGGAGAATTAAGATGGCTGTAAAGGTTTATATAGACGGTCAGGAGGGTACGACCGGACTGAAAATACTTGAAAGATTTGAAGGCAGAAACGATATAGAGCTTTTGAAAATTGACGGCGAAAAGAGAAAGGATCCGGCTGAGAGAAAAAGGCTTATCAATTCAGCAGATTTTGTTTTTCTCTGTCTGCCGGACGCGGCTGCAAGAGAGGCGGTTTCGTTTGTTGAAAACAATCATGTGAGGTTATTGACGCTTCAACGGCTCATAGAACCGATCCCGGCTGGGCCTACGGCTTTCCGGAGCTTTCTCCGGAGCACAGGGAAAAAATTCGTAATTCAAAGAGGGTTGCCAATCCCGGCTGCTATGCCAGCGGATTTATATCCATTTGTTATCCGCTTGTTAAGGCCGGAGTTTTGCCTCAGTTTTACCCTGTTTTCGCGTATGCGACGTCAGGATACAGCGGAGCCGGCAAAAAGGCTATCGCCGCCTATGAAAGCGACGATAAGCCGGAGGAGCTTTTAAGTCCGAGACAATACGCTCTTGATATGAACCACAAGCATCTGCCTGAAATGCAGAAAATTTCAGGTCTTGCATATAAGCCGATGTTTAATCCGATTGTTGACAATTATTACAGCGGTATGGTTGTTTCGATTCCTTTGCAGGGCAGACTTCTCCAGAAAAGGTTCACTCCGGAACAGATCAGGGACGTTTTGTACGATAACTATAAGGATTCGAATTTTGTCGAGGTCAAGCCGGCGGGAAGCGAATGTGTGCCTGACGGATTTCTTACATCTAACGGTCTCAGCGGAACAAACAGGATGGAGATTTATGTGTTCGGAGACAACGACCAGATGCTTTTGTGCTCAAGGCTTGACAATCTCGGAAAAGGCGCGTCGGGCGCCGCGGTTCAGTGCCTTAATATTATGATGGGTATTGATGAAACTACGGGGCTTATATAATTAAAAACTAAATTCTTTAAGGAAGATACTATGATTGAAAAGTTAAATTTGACGGCTTTAAATATATTGACGGAGGAGTTTGCGCCGCGCAGGGATTTAAGGCTAACGGAATACAGTGCGGATTGGCGCATGAGGGAGCGACTGTGGGAAAAAAGAAAAACGATCTTGCCGTTATTATAGCCGACAGGGTATGCTCGGCCGCGCCGTATATACTACAAATAAGGTGAAGGGCGCTCCGATAGCCGTTACTAAGAAAAATATTTCCGACGGCAGGGCAATGGGCGTAATCGTAAATTCAGTGAATGCAAATACCTGCAATGCGGACGGCCCGGAGAAGGCGCGGAAAATGTGTGAGCTTGCGGCCGGTGAATTCGGATTGAAGCCCGCTGATTTCATAGTTGCGTCAACGGGGGTAATCGGTCAGCCTCTTCCGATAGAGCCGATTGAAAAGGGGATTTCGGAGCTTTGCAGAGGCGTTAGCTATGAAGGCAACGCCGCGGCTGTCGAGGCCATAATGACCACCGATACTCAGCCGAAGGAGGTTGCCGCAGTATTTGAAATCGGAGGAAAAAAATGCGTTATAGGCGGAATGCTTAAAGGCAGCGGAATGATACATCCGAATATGGCTACGACGCTTACGTTTATAACTACAGACGTTTCAATTGCTCCTGAATATCTTCAGAGGGCGCTGAACGACGTTGTAAAAGATACTCTTAATATGGTGAGCGTGGACGGAGATCAGTCTACTAACGATATGTGCTGCGTTATGGCGGACGGTATGGCGGGCAATAGTGAAATAAAAAGTGAAAATGAAGATTTTGAAAAATTTGAAAACGCTCTTTACGTCGTTATGATGAACCTTGCAAGAATGATGGCAAGGGACGGAGAGGGCGCAACAAAGCTTGTCGAGTGTATATGCGCCGAGCGGACGACCTTAATACGGCCCGTATTGTTGCCAAATCAGTTATTACTTCGAGCCTATTTAAAGCCGCAGTTTTCGGAGAGGACGCTAACTGGGGAAGGATACTTTGCGCCGTAGGATACGCCGACGCAGAGTTTGATATAGATAAGGTCGACGTAGATTTGGCGTCGAATGCCGGAAAAATTGCCGTATGCAGAAACGGCTCGGGAGTTCCGTTTTCGGAGGAGGTAGCTAAAGAAATACTTTCGGAGGAAGAGATCAAGGTTATCGTTTCTATCGGCGAAGGGGAATATTCCGCCGCGGCGTGGGGCTGTGACCTTACCTATGATTATGTCAAAATCAACGGGGATTACCGTTCTTAAAAACGCGGGAGAATTTAGAATTATGGAAATATCAAATAATATAAGGGCAAAGGTTCTGATGGACGCGCTGCCTTATATACAAAATTATAATAATAAGATAATTGTAGTGAAATACGGCGGTAACGCCATGACTAACGATGATCTCAAGCAGGCCGTTATGAGCGACATTGTGCTGCTGTCTTTGGTAGGAATCAAGGTTGTGCTGGTCCACGGCGGCGGTCCGGAAATAAGCGACATGCTCAAAAGGCTCAATATTGAAAGCAGATTTATAAACGGACTCAGATATACGGATAAGGACACCATAGATATAGTAAAAATGGTTCTTGCAGGCAAGGTGAACAAGGAGCTTGTGGCTTTGCTTGCCGAGCATAAGGGAAATGCCGTAGGACTTTGCGGTATTGACGGAAAAATGCTTATCGCTGAGAAAGCGGAGGGTGAAAACGGGGAGGATCTCGGCTTTGTGGGAAATATAAAAAGGGTGAACACAAAGCCTATAAGAGACGCTCTCAGCAACGGCTGCATTCCCGTTATAGCTACCGTCGCATGCGGAACGGACGGTCAGACCTATAATGTAAACGCCGATACTGCCGCCTCCAGAATAGCCGCGGAGCTTGGAGCGGAAAATCTTATACTTATGACGGATATTGCCGGATTGCTGAGAAACAAGGAGGATCCGAATACTCTTATACCCTTTGTCAATGTCAGCGAGGTACCGTTTATGAAAAGGCAGGGAATTATTTCCGGAGGAATGATTCCGAAAATTGACTGCTGCGTAGAGGCCGTAAGACGCGGCGTGAAAAAAACGTCTATAATAGACGGAAGGGTTCCGCATTCTATTCTTATAGAGATACTTTCAAGCGAGGGTATCGGCACACAGTTCAGATAATATGGAAATGCTTTTTAAAATACTGCCGTTTGCGCTGGGGTTAATATTGACGCTGACGGGAGCGGTTATCGCTCTGTACCGCAAAAAGGTCGCAATTCATACAGACGGAATAATAACGGATATTGCAAAAAGGCGGAAAAGATATTCAAAGGTGACGGTTACTCTTGAGGCCCCGGTAGTCAAATACTCTGTTGACGGAAGGGATTACAGCGGAATATCTTCAAGGTTTTTTACCGAGGGAGTTATGGACTTTAAAAAGGGCGGCAGAATAAAAATAAGAATCAGCCGCCGTGACCGCCGCCGTTTTGTTCCGGCCGAAAGCGGTAAGACTGCGGAAAAGCTTATTATAGCCTGCGGAATATTTATGATTCTTGCCAATGCGGTTATCCTTTGGAGATACGGCGGCTGAAAGGAATGATTTTTAATGAATACTATTGAAAAATTCGACAATTATGTTATGAATACATACGGCAGATTCGGAGTAGCGCTTGAAAAAGGAAATGAAAGAAGCTGTGTTGATGAAAACGGGAAAGAATATATCGATTTCGGCAGCGGTATCGGTACAAATTCCCTCGGCTTCTGCGACAGTAGCTGGGCGGACGCGGTCTGCGCTCAGGTAAGGTCAATTCAGCACACGTCCAATTACTATTATACAAAGGTTCAGGCTGATTTTGCTGAAAAGCTGTGTAAGACAGCCGGATATTCGAAGGTGTTTTTCGGAAATTCGGGCGCTGAGGCGAACGAATGCGCTATTAAGCTTGCAAGAAAATACAGCTTTGACAAATACGGCAGGGGACGGCACAATATAGTTACGCTGGTGAATTCCTTTCACGGGAGAACTCTGTGCACTCTCGCCGCTACGGGACAGGAGATTTTTCACAATTACTTTTTCCCATTTCCGGAGGGCTTTATTTATGCCAAGGCAAACGATATGACCGATCTTGAATCAAAGCTTGACGGCGCCTGCGCCGTTATGCTGGAATTTGTTCAGGGGGAGGGCGGCGTTATACCTCTTGAAAGGGAATTCGTTAATTTTGTATTCGATATATGCGCAAAAAAAGATATTCTTGTTATCGCCGATGAGGTTCAGACCGGAACAGGCAGAACTGGCAGCTTTTTAGCCTCGGAAAATTACGGAGTAAAGCCTGATATAACAACTCTTGCAAAGGGACTTGCGGGAGGAATACCTATAGGCGCGTGCCTTGCGTCCGAAAGACTCTCTCGGGTTCTCACGAAAGGAACTCACGGCTCTACCTTCGGAGGAAATCCGATTGCCTGTGCCGGCGGCAGTGCGGTTATTGACAGGATAACTTCTCCGGGATTTCTTGACGAGGTAAGAGCTAAGGGAAAATACTTTAAGGAAAAGCTGGAGGGGCTTGACGAGGTGGAAAGCGTTACCGGAACGGGACTGATGATCGGTATCAGCCTTAAAACCAAGTCCGCTTCCGATATTGCGGCAGAAGCCCTTGAAAACGGTCTGCTTGTACTGACCGCCAAGGATAAGATCAGACTTCTTCCTCCGCTTAATATAACCTATGGAGAAATTGATAAGGGAATGGAGATACTCAAAAATATTCTGGAGGGCTGAGCTTTTTATGGTTAAACTGAACATAATCCCGAAGGGCGGCAAATTTGACGTTATAGACTCAAAGGAGCGTGTAATTTATCGCATAAAACAAGGTATGAACGGAAAAATACATCTTCTTGATTCCAGCGGATATAAGCTTTATTATATGACTTATGATAAAAAGCAGAAAAAGCCGTCGTTTAAAATGTTTCTCAATGATAAGGAGATTTTGACCGCGGAATGTACGTCAATGTTTTTGGAGCCGGGATTTGAATTAAGAGGGGATAATATATTTCTGGACGTGCGAAGTAACGACAGGCGGGAATTCAAGATTATGGACGGTGAAAACCAGATTGGAGCAGTGTTCTCTGAAACAGAAAAAAAGGATTTCAGATATATAATTGAAATATCGGAAAATTCTTTTGATGATTATATTCCTCTGATTGCCGTTTGCATTGATATTGCTTTCGGTAAAATGAACAGGGGTTAAACTTAGTATAAAACCGGAAAGGAATGAATTAAATGAAACATTTATTAAAAATGCTTGACCTCTCTAAGGAGGAGATAACAGACATACTTAATCTTGCAGACCAGCTTAAATATGAGCTGAAGCACGGTATACCCCACCCGCATCTTAAAGGAAAATCCTTGGGAATGATTTTTCAGAAGGCTTCTACGCGTACGCGAGTGTCGTTTGAAACCGGAATGTATCAGCTTGGCGGATATCCGCTGTTTTTATCGTCAAGCGAGCTTCAGATAGGCAGGGGAGAGCCTGTTCAGGATACGGCGCGTGTGCTTTCGCGTTATATAGACGGAATTATGATCCGTACCTTTGATCAGAAGGAGGTAGAGGATCTGGCGCAATACGGCGATATTCCGATAATAAACGGACTAACGGATTTTTCTCATCCCTGTCAGGTTCTTGCCGATCTTATGACTATCAGAGAATATAAGGGCAGCTTTGACGGTCTGAAAATGTGCTATATCGGCGACGGAAACAATATGGCAAATTCTCTTATTGTAGGGGGACTTAAGGTGGGAATGAGCGTTTCTGCCGCGACTCCTGTGGACTATCGTCCTGCAAAGGAAGTTATGGATTTTGCAGAGGGATTCGACTGCTTTAAGATTACAGACGATCCGAAGGAGGCGGCAAAGGACGCGGATATTTTATTAACCGACGTATGGGCGTCAATGGGACAGGAGGCTGAAGCCGAGGCGCGCCGCAAAGCGTTTGCCGGATATCAGATTAACGACAGCATCATGGCTCTCGCAAAGTCGGACGCTCTTGTTATGCACTGCCTGCCTGCGCACCGCGAGGAGGAAATCACCTCAAAGGTGTTTGAGGAACATGCGAACGAGATTTTTGAAGAGGCTGAAAACCGTCTGCATGCACAGAAGGCGGTTATGGTTAAGCTGATGGGATAATCATGGTCATAAGAGAATACAATACGGGAGATCTTTCGGAAATATACCGGCTATTTTATGAAACGGTTCATTCAGTTAATCTAAAGGATTATACAAGGGCTCAGGCGGACGCTTGGGCCCCGTTTGACTACGACCGCGAGAAATGGAATAATTCTTTGATTGAGAATTATTGCGTTGTCGCGTCAGAAAATAATACCATAACTGGATTCGGAGATATTGATGAAAGCGGTTATTTGGACAGGCTCTATGTGCATAGGGATTTTCAAAATAGGGGAATTGCGACCGCAATATGCGATGAACTGGAAAGCCATTTGGAAGGCAATATTATACGGGTTCATGCTTCGGTAACAGCAAAGCCTTTCTTTGAAAAAAGGAATTACATTGTTATAAAAGAACAATTTGTTAAAAGAAACGAAATTTTATTAAAAAATTTCATTATGATAAAGACTAAGATAAATAATTTTAGAGATATGCGTTAAGCAGCAGTTATTTTGTATAATACGCTATAAATAGAGATAAAAAAGCTGAAAAAATTGTTATAAAAATGGAAACCTTTCCAAACCCATTGACAAAAGAGTAAGGAGGTGATATAATAAT
>ERZ860023.806-NODE-806-length-16116-cov-5.314862_pt1 | contig 16116 bp, 14 predicted proteins | sample MGYA00509983_ERZ860023 | MGnify/ENA primary metagenome ERZ860023 (study PRJEB30046, sample SAMN00715180) | human gut metagenome | study: EMG produced TPA metagenomics assembly of the A metagenome-wide association study of gut microbiota in type 2...
AGTGTGCGCAACGGCGACGTGTTCCGCAGCTATAAGTACAGCAGAAGTAGTTTCGTGCGTCCGGTCTTGGCTTTCTGACCTATTTACCTATTCAATCTATTTATCTATTTGCGGCGTAGCCGCTCGTTGATAAAGGCTGAATACCCGCGAAGTGGGTCGGAAAAATTTTTGAAAAATCGAGTTATGGCATTATCCGAAGAATTACCCCTATACCGCGACACTTACCGGTTGTTGAACAACCTGTTGATCCTGACGCAGGATTTTCTGCGCTTCTTCCGCTACAGTATGGGCAGCCGTATGGTGGATTTGACTTTGGATATGCTTTCTCTGATTTACAAGGCGAACAGCAGCTATGAAAAAGTGGGCGTATTGACCGAATTTCTCGACCGTTACCGCATGTTGCAGATGCTTTTCCGCGTATGTGTGGAGCAGAAGGTCATTACCGAGCGCAAATACGCCTCGTTCGGGCTGCTGTTGGAGAAGATAGGCAAGCAGGCTACGAGCTGGAAACAATATAACGAACGCGGAATGAAGAAACAGGAAGATAAAAGGCAATGATTTATCAGTCGGGATTCGGGCGGTCAAGGCTTCCCGAAGCGAACTGTTTATTATTGAAAAAGGGTTGTCGGCAGGCTTTCCTCGTGCAGGGAGGCTCGCAAAGACAAAAACAGACAACATTTACTGGTCCTCCTCGGAGTTCTACAACAATCCGGCGAACAACGCTCTTTATGTGAATGTGAACAACGGCAACGTGAACAACAACAATAAGAACAACAGAAATAGTTACGTGCGTCCGGTCTTGGCTTTTTCAATAAAAACTTTACGATAAACAAAATGGTATAGCGATATGGAGTTGCAACAAAGTCTTTTTACAGATGAGGAACTCGGAGGCATTCCGTTGGAGGATGTCTTCGAGGCGTATTTCGAGTGCCGTAAAAAGAAACGCAATACCTGCAATGCCCTTGCCTTCGAGAGCGATTACGAACGCAGGTGTGTGGAACTGTAGCGGGAAATCAATGCCGGCACATACCGCCCTTCGCGTTCCATCGCTTTCATTATCAACAAACCCGTGAAACGGGAGATTTTCGCCGCCGACTTCCGCGACCGTGTTGTACACCACCTCATAGCCCACAGGCTCGTTCCGCTTTTGGAAGAGAAGTTCATCGATGACAGTTACAGTACCCGCAAGGGAAAGGGTACGCTCTACGGCATAGAACGGGTGGAAGAACATATCCGGCTCTGCTCCGAGAACTACACGCGGGATTGCTATATCCTGAAAATAGACATCCGTTCGTTCTTCATGAAAATATCGAAGAGGCGGCTGTATGACCTGACCGAAGAACTCTTGCACGAACGCTACGGGGGAAACGACCTGGCGATACTGCTCTATCTGCTCCGTGAGACGATATTCAACCGTCCGGAAAAGAACTGCATCCGCAAGACGCCTCCCCAAAGCTGGCGCGGATTGCCCAAAGACAAGAGCCTGTTCCATTCCGACGGCTCGTGCGGACTGCCTATCGGCAACCTGACAAGCCAGTTGCTCGCCCTTAACTTCCTGGACGGACTGGACCATCTCATCAGCGAAGAATGGGGCGTGAAGCACTACGGCAGGTATGTGGACGACATGGTGCTTGTCCATCCCTCGAAAGAGCACCTGATAGAGGTGAAAGCGAAAATTGCCGGCTGGCTCTCCGAACACGGGCTGTCGCTGCACCCGCGCAAGATCTATCTGCAACATTACACGAAAGGTGTCCTGTTTATCGGAGGGATGATACTTCCGGGGCGGAAATACCTGAGCAACCGCACAGTCGGCTTCTGCTACGATGCCATCGACCGCCTGAACCGCTTGGCGGCAGGCTCGCCCGATTACGTGAAAACCCACGGGGAGGAGTTTGTCAGTACGATAAACTCCTATTTGGGAATGATGCGGCATTTTTCCTCCTACAACCTGCGGTGCAAGGTCATGAGCCGTATCGGTAAGGAATGGTGGCAGGTCATCTATTTTGCCGGACACTTGGAGAAAGTCGTGTTGAAAAAACGGTACAGACAGATTGAATGCAAAAAAGAGGAGATTTGTAATGAAATCAAAGAACTGAGGAGGACTGTATGACAGAACGCGAATTGATACAACAACAGCAGGAACTCGGCGACAGCCGTTTCCTCGTGACCCGGTCGGGCAAGTTTTTCTCCGCCTACGGTTGCGGGGCTTTCGCCTTGGCACGCGCCACAGGCTACCGTGTCATGCACCGGCAGCGTAAAGGCGGAAATTTTGTGCTGACCACAGGATTCCCGGAAAGCCATGTAGGGAAGTGATGGAACAGATAATAGCCGCCGGAGGGAAAATCGACCGGCAGGACGACGGTTCTTTCGTCTTTTCCGGCATAGACGGCAGCGAAGCGGAGGCGTTGGTCTCCATCCCCGAAAAAACGGAGGGCGGGCAAGACCGCAAGGGCAGCAAAAGTTCGTATGACAACAGCCTGCAGGCTATGATACTCTCGTTCGACCTCTCTCGCTCCACCCCTATGGATGCCATGAACTTTATAGACCTGCTGCAAAAGAGGATTTACGATACAGATGTTTAATATGACCTTGTTATATATGAACAGAAACATACCCCTGCAAGCTAAAATCCTCTTCGGCTATATGATGTTAATGGCGGTCATCATCAGCATGGCCGCTATTCTTTTCCATGAACACGCACGCCTTCGGAAAATCGAGGCCGACACCTACGAAATCAGACAGGCACGCCGTGACATATCCGAGATACACCGCAACATCACGGTACTCGCCTCATTGGGCGAGAGCGTCATCGCTTGGGAGGATGAGGACTACCATGCCTACCAAACGAGACGGCTGAGGGTGGACAGCCTGCTGCAAATGCTGCAAACGAACCATAGCTACATATTCGGTCTGTCGCAGATAGATACCCTGCAACAGTTGTTGGCGGACAAGGAGACACACCTGCACCAAATCATGCAGGTGTTCCACCGGCAGGACAAAGCCGACAGCCTGCTGGTGAACCATCTGCCAGAAGCTGCAAGGCAAGCGACACAGACCCGTACCGTCGTGCAGAAGAAGAAAGGCATAGCCGGATGGTTCGGCGGCAAGGAAACGGTGCAAGTGCCCGCCTCGTCCGACAAGCTCCGCTCGCTGAACGAACAGCTTATCGCCCTGCAAGCGGAGCGGATACGCAACATGGAGAATTACACCGACAGCCTGCGCATCCGCAACAGGGAACTGAACCGCAAACTGTTCGCCCTGCTCGGTAACATCAGCGACCATGCACAAGCCGCCTTCCGGGACAGGGAAGAGCAGATAGCCCAAGCGCACCAACGCTCCACCTCCATCATCACCGGGCTGATCATCGCCGCCATCCTCCTGCTGGTGTTCTCGTACCTGATTATCCAGAAACATCTGAAACGGGATTCGCTGCTCAGGAAAAAGATGGAGGGTGTCATTGACCGGAATAATGAACTGCTGGAAACGCGTAAAAACGTCATACTTACTATCTCGCATGACATACGCGGCCCCCTGAACATCATTTACGGATATGTCGAACTGGCAAAAGATACCCGGGACAGGAAACGCAGGAATCACCATTTGGAAAATATCGAAACGGAGTGCAAACATATCCTGCACCTGCTGAACAATCTGCTGGACGTGTACCGCCTGAACGAGTCCAAGGAAACCTGCAACAATGTACCGTTCAACCTTAATGATCTGTTGGAACGTATTGTGACCGGATTTTCACATATTGCCAATAATAAGGGAATCATATTCCACCATGATTCCCAAAATACGGATGTCGTACTGTGCGGTGACATGGATCGTATCTCTCAAATTATAGACAATCTACTGACGAATGCTGTGAAGTTTACAAACGCCGGTATGATACAGTTCAATGTCCGATATGAAAATGGAATGCTTTATATAGAAATAAAGGATACGGGAATCGGTATGGATCAAGACACCGTTTCGCGTATCTTCCGTCCGTTTGAACGCCTGTCGTCTGAGGCGAATGCCGAAGGTTTCGGGTTGGGCTTGCCCATCACAAAAGGATTGGTCAAACTTTTAGGAGGCAGCATTGATGTGGAAAGTAAAATCGGGCATGGCAGCACATTTCGTGTATCCCTGCCGTTAGCGGTTTCCAATGAGAAAATCAATAGTGAAGCGTCGGCAGTTCCGCAAGACCGTCTGCCATTGCCACAGCGCGTACTTGTTATAGACAATGACACATTACAACTGGAAATAGCCAAGGAAATGCTTGAACGCAACGGAGTATCGTGTACCACCTGTTCCAATGCCAAAGAACTGGTCAATGAGATGCGCAGGCAGGATTACGACTTGCTGCTAAGCGACATACAGATGCCGGAAACCAACGGTTTTGAAATTCTGGCATTGCTTCGCAAATCCAGCATCGGAAATTCACACACAATTCCGATAGTAGCCATGACTGCACGAGGAGAAGGAGAAAAAGAGGCATTCATAAAGGGCGGATTCACGGACTCCATCCACAAGCCGTTTTCCATGAGAGAACTGTTGGATATGGTCTCTTCTGTGGTGTCACGCGATGTGGAAGAGTCACATACACCGGATTTTGCCACGTTCACGGCAGATGTGCTTGATAAAAGAGAACTGCTAAGAACTTTCATTATCCAGTCCGAACAAAATATGGCAGACTTGCAATCGGCAATAAAGACAGGGGACATTGAAAAGCTCCATGACATAGCCCACGAGATAAAGCCCTCGTTGGAGTTGTTACGGGCCGATGCTCCACTGGTAAAACTCCGCACCACGTTAAACGATTCTGCATGCGATATGAATACCGTCAATGAACAGGTGAAGCTGCTGATAGGACACATCTCCGGACTTATAACAGAAGCTGAAAAGGAAATAAAGAAAATGAGTGATGAAACAGAAGGTACTGATAGTTGAAGACAATATAAGTTTGTCACAACGCCAGAAAGACTGGCTTGAACAGGCGGGGTACGATGTAATGACCGCCATGCGTGAACCGGCCGCACGTGCATTGATACGCAAGCATCGGTTCGACTTCATATTGTCCGATGTGCGCTTGCCTGAAGGTGACGGAATATCGCTTTTAGAGTGGCTCACAAAAGAGAAGAAAGACATTCCATTCATAGTGACAACGGAATACGGGTCTATACCGGATGCGGTACGCGCCATCAAGTTGGGGGCAAAAGACTATCTGCCCAAGCCGGTACACCGGGAACACCTGCTTGAACTGGCGGAAGAGATATTCCGTCCGCTCGCGACTGTCCGCACGAAACCGAAAGACCTGTTCAGACGTACCTGCCCTAAAATACTTGAGGTGGAGAGATACGCGAGGATAGTAGCCCCGTCGGATATGTCGGTGCTGATACTCGGTGCCAACGGTACCGGCAAGGAGTCCGTGGCACAGGGCATTCACGCGAACAGCGGACGTGACGGCAAGTTTGTAGCGGTCAATTGCGGAGCGTTGCCACGCGAACTTGCGGCATCCCTCCTGTTCGGACACGAGAAAGGCGCCTTCACCGGTGCGGATACGGCAAAGAACGGATATTTCGACATGGCAAAAGGCGGTACGCTCTTCCTGGATGAAATCGGCACGATGCCTATTGACATACAGTCCATGCTCCTTAGAGTGTTGCAGGAGAATACCTATACCCCTATCGGCAGCGACAGGGAGCGGATGGCAGACGTGCGGATTGTGGCGGCAACGAATGAAAATCTGGAACGGGCCATCAAGGAAGGACGATTTCGGGAAGACCTGTACCACCGTCTGGCAGAGATGGAAATCAGGATGCCATCTTTGGCCGAGTGTGCTGATGACATTTTGCCTTTGGCGGAATTTTTCCGTGAACGGTTTTCCAAAGAACTTAAGAAAGAGACAAAAGGCTTTTCAAAAGATGCCATATACCGACTTCGTTCTTATCGTTGGCCGGGCAATGTCAGGGAATTGCAGAACCGGATCAAACGGGCGGTGTTGCTTACGGAAACCCCTGTATTGGAGTTGCCGGACTTGAACGCAGACAGTCAGACTGATATTCGGATTACGGAGAAAACTCCGGACATATTGCCTTTGAAAGACGAAAACAGCGAGAGGGAAGCCATTGCAAATGCCCTTCAAGCGTGCAACGGGCATCGTGAACAGACCGCACGATTGTTGAATGTAAACTCTTCAACACTGTACCGGAAGATGAAGAAATACGGGATAAGATAATCCCCGATATTCTATCTATTTCCGGCAACAGTGTTGACACAGAATATATTGAAATGATTTTTCAATCCGACTGAAATTTTGTAAATTTGCAAAAGATTTGGCAGGGTATAGCCTTGCCGGTCTGAAACATAGAAGAAAACCGGTGGAGGGAAAACCCCTCTGCTGATTATATAACATAAGAGCGCAAGCTTCTCGGACAGAAATCTGGTAAATTGACGTTAAAGGAGAATGATTGCGTAATGCTTATGCTATGCTCTGTCATAGCGTGGTGTTGCGTGTTCTCCTTTAGGCTTTACCAGAGCCTCTGTCTGAGTGCGTGGCTACCACGCTTCTTTTTTTAGACGGACAGGTATGGCAAGAATACAAATCATAACGGCAGTGACATTGGACGGTTATCTTCCCGACCCGAATGAAGAGTTGTTGCAATGGGTGAAGACGGACAGCCAAGGTTTCCCGTTCTGGCACGAGAGGAGTACCTTCACGCTGTTTCCCGGCTATCCCATGCTGGACTTGATTTGTGAAAAGGACGAGAAACCGGACTCCTTTACCTTTACCTCAGAAATATCCGACCCAAAGAGCCTTGACTTGCTACACGGGCTTTCCATCTACCACCTCATTGACGAAATCATCATCTACATTCTTCCTCTGACAACAGGCAACGGTACGGACTGCCTGCATCGACTTCCGGTCAATCGTTGGAAACTTTACAGGACAGTTGCTTTCAAAAACGGGATTGTCCGTCTCATTTATCGCAAATCCTCGCGATAGTCCATTGCATCCTGCAAGGAAATCTTGCAATTTGCAAGATTCGCCATTTATTCATTTTTACAGCCTCAGATTTTTATTTCACTGATATACAATGTTATATCAGTTCCTCTTGGTGTCTATCGGTGTCATTGGTACGCTGTTGGCCTTATAATATGATATAACCTGTTGCGCAACAAGGTGTAAGCAAACGATAAGTTACACTTAAAACAGATTACTCATGTTACAGATAAACAGCGAGATGTTCGCCCAAATCATGGAACGGTTCGACAGGATAGAGCGGGCATTGGAGCGTATGAACAAGCTGAAGGAATGCCTGGACGGCGACACGCTCTTGGACAACTACGACCTGTGCCGGCTGCTCGGCATCACCAAACGCACGCTGGCGCGTTACCGCCAGAAGAAGCTCGTGACCTATTACATGATTGACGGGAGAACCTACTACAAGGCATCCGAAGTGGAGGCGTTCCTCAACCAAAAGGGCAAGTCATTGCCGGCGAGGTTCAGACATCAGCCAAATGTTTAATTAAAATGAAGCAAGGATTATGGAAATAATATGTGTTGACAAACAGACTTTTGAAGAATTGCGTGTCCGGTTCTGTGATTTTGAGGAACGGATGACGCGGGTATGCCGTCCGGCCGAGGACCTCGGCTTGAAAAACTGGCTGGATAATCAGGAGGTGTGCGATGTGCTTCGCATCAACAAGAAGACACTACAGGTATATCGCAACAAAGGGATATTGCCTTTCAGCCGTATCAAGAACAAGCTGTTCTACAAGCCTGAAGACGTACAGAGATTGTTGGATTTGAATTATCACCCTTTAATAAAAAGCAGATTATGAGCTATCATTTCTTGGACGACAAAGACCCTCGGATCGACGTGATGTTTCAAGGGCTGGAAAAAATGGAGAAGATGCTCTCCGTGATTGAGAAGATGCCGAAATCCCTCTTTAACGGTGAGCGCTTCCTCACTGACGAGGAACTCTCCAAAGTCCTGCGGGTAAGCAGGCGCACATTGCAGGAGTACCGGACATTCGGGGTGGTTCCTTATTACATGGTGCAGGGCAAGACTCTGTATAAGGAATCGGATATTCTGAAGATACTGGAGGATTCCTACAAGCGTTGCCGGGAAGAACAACGATGGGTATAGCATCGTTCACTAAAAGAGACGGAGAAATGATTTCCTTTTTACAAAGGGCATTTCTCCGTTTTTATTTTATGCCATTTCAGACTTTCTTCCCCGTTTTTTCTTGACGATGAAATCTTCTTCGCAAAGCTGTATCTGTTTTCCGAAACCTGTGGACTTTAGCCGTTTCATATCCTCGTCCACTTTGGTGTCCGTTACTTGGGCATACAGCTGGGTGGTGGAAATGGAGTTGTGTCCCATCATGCGGCTGACCGTCTCTATCGGCACACCGAGCGAGAGGGTGATGTGGGTCCCGAAATTATGCCTGGCCTGATGGTAGGTCAAATCAAAGCCATATACCTGTCCCAGCTCTCGTGTCAATGTTATAAAATATCCACGATTGTAAACATTGAATACCTTGTCCCCGGTTCTTTGGCTACGATATTTCTCGATGATTTGAAGGGGAATATCCAACAGGCGGACAGACGAAAGCGTATCCGTCTTTTGCCTGTGGATGTGAATCCACCATGTGCCGTCCTCAGCCTGCGTGACATCATTGACCGACAGTTTTTTCAAGTCCGCATACGCCAATCCGGTAAATGTCGAGAAAATGAACATATCCCTTACGAATTGCAGTTGAGGCTTCTCCACCGGGGTGGTCATCAGTGTCTTCAAGTCCTCCAATTTCATGTGCCGGCTTTTTCTTTTTGGCAGTTCGGGATGCAGGCGGCAGTAAGGGTCACGGCGCAATGTCCCCTGGCTGACCGCCCGCATTGTCAGCTTCTTCAGGCGGTACAGGTGTTCATGTACGGTCTTGGGTTTTTGGTTGCGGTTCGTGCGCAGGAACAACTCGAAGTCGTCATAAAACGCACGGTCAAGGCTTCTCAATGTCACGTCCTCCACGCCTTTCTTCTCCTGAACAAAAGCGGAAAGGTGCTTGTAGGAACGCTTGTAGGAGTCGTATGTTTCCTGTATGCGGTCTATCCCGATACGCTTCTTGAACTCCTCGTTATGCTCCCTGAACAAGGCAAGCAGGGTAAGTGGTTTCTGCCCGATGCCTTTGACTGCATTCTTGACAAGTTCCGCTGTAATGAACCCCAGACTGTTCTTTATCCTGTCGTAATGTCCGGTTATCTCGTCTGTCAGGTCATCTATGGCACGGTTCACCGTAACTGCATTTTCACTCCGTCCGTCGGCGCGTCCTTTGTCGGGATTCCAAATAGAGGGATTGACGGATACTTTGGTTCCTATCTGTGCCCATTCGGCATCGATGCTTACCTTGCACAATAACTGGCACATTCCGTCCTTGCGGACTTTCGTGCGGTTTATATAGAACAATACGGCAAATGTACTACGCCGCTTGATATTCTGGTTTTCCATATTCTTTTCCATGTTCTTGTTTTTTTAAGAGGTAATCAAATCACGACGGAAAAACGTTCCGATATTTTCCGGTTCAAAGTCCTTGTGTCGGAATCAATCTTGTCATCGGTCACTTTCGCGTAAATACGTGTGGTTTCAATCCGGCTATGTCCGAGCATTTTGCTGACGGTTTCAAGAGGAACCCCATGCGAAAGGGTGATTTCCGTGGCGTAGGTGTGCCTGGCTACATGAAATACCAGCGGACGGTTGATGTTGCAAATCCGGGCAATCTCTTTCAGGTAGAGATTCATGTTGGAATTACAATACATCGGTAGCAGCCTGTTATCAGAAACGGCATCACTGTACTTTTTCAGAATCTGTAACGGCAAGTCCAACAAGGGGATTTCAAATTCTATCTTGGTCTTCTGGCGGGCACTTTTAATCCACCATGTGCCGTCTTCCGCAAGCGACAGGTTTTCTTTTGTCAGCGAGCGCATATCCCTGTATGAAATGCCGGTGAAGCAGGAAAACAGGAACATGTCACGGACAAGGTAAAGTGTCTGCCTATGGAGCGGAGTGGTCATAAGCCGTTGCAGCTCTTCATCGGTAAGATACTTCTGCACCGCTTTCGGACGAACCGGCTCGTAACCCATGAACGGATAAACGGTAATGATACCGTCAGCGATAGCCTCACCCACGATGGTTTTCAGTTGGACGGTCAGGTTGATGACGGTTCCGGGAGCGAGATTGCGTTCGGTACGAAGGTACAGGTCGTATTTGTCGATGAAGGAGCGGTCCAATGCCGAGAAAGGAATATCCGTTAGCCTGTATTTTTCTTGCAGAAACTTCTCAATGTGCCTATAGGCATTGCGGTATGCCTGCAAACTTTTGGCTGTGCGGTTGACTCCAACTCGCTTTTCAAAGTTGTTGATGAATTGCCTGAAATAGCTCAACAGTGTTTCCTGCCCGCTTGCCATTCCAAGCAAAATGCTTTTCACTTCCTCAGCGGTCACACCGTCACGGACGGCAGACTGCTCGTTATAGATACTCAACGCCACCGCACGGATCTCATCCAGCCGGTTGTTGATTTCCTTTGCCGTCACACTCTTGCCAGACGCACGCCCCGAAGTCCATCGGGATTGCGGCACTTTCATCTTCACGCTGAATGCCGCTTCAGAGTATTTTCCGATGTTCAACTTAGCCATTACCGGACATTCGCCATTGGCATCCGCCTCGCTCTTTTTCAGGTAGAACGACACCTTTACATTTGCCTGATTCATAACCTATTCCTTTGTTTGCAAAATTATTATATAGCGAGCAAATGAATGGCATGAAAAATATAGCGGAATATAGAAAAAGCCCCCTTGACTTCCAATCTGAGACTGTATTTTTTCCTGATACGGAAAATTTTGACTAACTTTGCATTAGCAAAAAACAGACAGAACAGCGTTCTTGCGGTGGTGAACAGGGGTAGAAAAACAGTTTTGGAAGTAAATTTCATACCTATTTTCAATCCCGAAAAGGCAACGGATAAGTAGCAATTTGTTTGCCTAACTCCCCAAAAACAGGTCAAAAACCTCAAAAGGAAGAATGTGGAACAAAACGACTTATCCCTTTCTCGTCCAAGCACTTTGCATTATTCCTCTGAAATCCATCCGTATGTGAGCGAGTTTCAGTATATTTGCGCTCGGCGTTTTAAGAATATTATCTTTGAGCCGATTCCAATACTAAACTAGATAGAATTAATGGAGAAAATAAATGCAGTAATTACGGGAGTGGGAGGGTATGTTCCTGACTATATTCTGACCAATGAAGAAATATCCAAAATGGTAGATACGACAGATGAGTGGATAATGGGGCGTATCGGTATAAAGGAAAGACGTATCTTGCACGAAGAAGGATTGGGGACTTCGTTTATGGCCCGTAAAGCTGTAAAACAATTAATGCAACGTACAAAATCTAATCCTGATGATATTGATTTGGTGATTGTGGCCACTACAACGGCCGATTATCATTTTCCTTCAACAGCATCCATATTATGTGAGAGAGTAAAGCTTAAGAATGCTTTTGCTTTTGATATGCAGGCTGTTTGTAGTGGCTTTTTGTATGCATTGGAAACTGGAGCCAATTTTATCCGTTCGGGAAAATACAAGAAGGTCATTGTAGTAGGGGCTGATAAAATGTCGTCGGTGATTGATTATACCGATCGTGCCACTTGTCCGATTTTTGGTGACGGTGCTGCCGCTTTCATGCTGGAACCCACCCGGGAAGATATGGGAGTAATGGATGCCGTATTGAGAACAGACGGGAAAGGTCTGCCCTTTTTACATATCAAAGCAGGAGGTTCCGTATGTGCTCCATCTTACTATACACTGGACAATCGGATGCATTATATTTATCAGGAAGGACGTACAGTCTTTAAATATGCTGTGGCCAATATGGCGGATGCTTGTGAGGCGGTCATGGAGAGGAATCACTTGACGAAGGAGGACATTGACTGGGTGATTCCCCATCAGGCAAACATGCGTATAATTACTGCAGTTTCGCAACGCTTGGGAGTATCTCCCGAAAAGGTAATGGTCAATATAGAACGGTATGGAAATACAAGTGCCGGCACGCTTCCGTTGTGTGTATGGGATTTCGAGGATAAGCTTAAAAAGGGGGATAAACTGATTTTTACAGCATTCGGAGCAGGATTTGCCTGGGGAGCTATTTACGTGAAGTGGGGATACGACGGAAAAGGTTGAGGCTCACTGATAAGATTTAGGTTGTTTGTTTTTTTTCTGATACAACTTTTAGTATCTTTGCGAAACAGCAGTTTTTTATTGTGACAGAAAATTGCATGTGTTTTGTTAACCATATAGAAAACTAAAAACAATCAGCGTATTATGAACCAGGAATTATCCATGAGCCCCAATCTATTGGTGGCTGCCCTTCAAAAACCGGCTTCCGAATTTACGAAAGCAGACATTGTTTCCTATATAAAGGAGAACGACATTCGTATGGTGAACTTCATGTATCCTGCGGCAGACGGGAGACTGAAGACACTGAACTTTGTCATCAATAATGAAGCATACCTTGATGCCATACTTACATGTGGTGAACGCGTAGATGGTTCCAGCTTGTTTCCGTTTATAGAGGCCGGTAGCAGTGATTTGTATGTAGTGCCGCGTTTCCGGACCGCTTTTATAGACCCTTTTTCTGAATTGCCCACACTGTCAATGCTCTGTTCTTATTTCAATAAGGATGGTGAACCGCTGGAAAGTTCTCCGGAATATACCCTGCGTAAGGCATGTCAGGCATTCACTACGGTTACGGGGATGGAATTTCAGGCTATGGGAGAATTGGAATATTATGTCATTTCTGAAAATGACGGATTGTTCCCGGCTACCGACCAGCGGGTTATCACGAATCGGCCCCTTATGCCAAGTTCAATGATTTCCGTACGGAATGTATGTCATATATTGCGCAGGCAGGCGGACAGATAAAGTATGGGCATTCTGAAGTCGGTAATTTTACGCTGGACGATAAGATTTATGAGCAGAATGAAATAGAATTCCTGCCGGTGCGTGCCGAGGAGGCTGCTGACCAACTGGTGATAGCAAAATGGGTTATTCGTAATCTGGCTAGCCAGTATGGATATAACATTACTTTTGCACCGAAAATCACGGCAGGAAAAGCCGGTTCCGGATTACATATACATATGCGTATCATGAAGGACGGGCAGAACCAGATGCTGAAAGATGGGGCACTTTCTGAAACAGCCCTAAGGCCATTGCGGGCATGATGAAGCTGGCTTCTTCCATTACAGCTTTCGGTAATACAAATCCTACTTCCTATTTTCGTCTGGTTCCTCATCAGGAAGCACCGACCAACATTTGCTGGGGGACCGCAACCGTTCGGTATTGGTACGCGTTCCGTTGGGCTGGTCGGCAAAAACGGATATGTGCATGTTGGCAAATCCGTTGGAGACCCCAAGTCATTATGATACTACACAGAAACAGACGGTGGAAATGCGTTCGCCTGACGGTTCGGCCGATTTGTATCAATTGATTGCCGGACTTGCTGTAGCTTGCCGTTATGGATTTGAGATAGACGATGCTTTAGGAATTGCAGAAAAAACATATGTCAATGTAAATATCCACAAGAAAGAAAATGAAGATAAGTTGAAACAACTGGAACAGCTTCCTGATAGTTGTGCCGCTTCTGCCGATTGTTTGGAAAGACAGCGTGCTGTCTTTGAGCAATATCATGTGTTCAGTCCTGCAATGGTTGATGGGGTTATTTCCAAACTGCGTTCTTACGAGGATAGAACCTTGCGTGCAGAGATACAAGACAGTCCGGAGGAGATGCTGAAACTGGTCGAGAAGTATTTCCACTGCGGATAGGAGAAGAAATGAGGGCATAACTCACCGCAGGTTACACAGATTGCTATAGAATTTCTGATAATCAAGAACTTTTATCTGTGTTAATCTGCGGTGATTGTGTATTTTGACACCTCTCCATTATTTCTTTGGCTTTGAATACTGGTTCTGCTTTTTGTATTTCCGATTCGAAGCCGAACCAATAACCATTTTGGGTATTGTCGTCAATGGGTAGAAAACATAAGCGGAGGCTTTCTTTGTAGTTTCCATAGATGACTTCCCAATATTCCGGTGGCATCTGGCGCTTGGTCTTGACTTTCTCTGCTGGTTTTTTCTTTAATGACATGCCTGCCTCTATCCAGGCAATGGTGACCATGATTTTATAGGCCGGATAATGCATACTGCAGAATTCATAGAGTACGAGGCCTCGCTTTTCCAGGCTCATGGGCTGGTCTATAAGATTTTTATCGATTAAAAATTCCAGAAAGCGACGTAGGAAGTCGTTGTCATCCAGAATCAGCTTGCGGGTGATGGCTTGCCAAGCAGTTGTGTTATAGAATCCATCCAGAAGACGTGACAGTTGCCGGGCTGTTTGAAGCTCGTTGACACTGATTTCATTTGTTTGAAGCACTTCATAAGGGGGGAGAGGAGAATATCGGATGCCTAGTTCTTCCGCTCTTCTTCTCATTTCTGTGCCGGGAAGTAACTTCAGGGATTCAAGCTGTATCTCGCCGGCATTGTATCCGGCAAGTGTACGCACATCTTCAAATATTTCGGATAGGCGGTATAGAGGCAAGCCGGCAATGAGGTCGGCGTGTGTTTCCATATTGGGTAGGGAACATAGGAAACGAAGACCTTGCAGTGAGTCCTCCAGGCTTCCCATCCGACGGCTTTTCTGGAGGACCGGTTCGCGCAGGCTTTGAATACCGGCCTCGAGATGGAGCAATCCTTTAGGTAGCTTTTTCAATTCATTTTTCAGCTCTTCGGATAATAGTGCAGGGTGTATTTCTAAGTGAAAGCATATGTCCGGGTTGAATTCCAGGAAAAGTTGCAGTAATTCTTTAGCACGGCGCGGATTATAATTAAAGGTCCGGTCGAGGACGCGTACGTTTTTTATTCCATGACTGTGGATAATTTGAAGGCGTTCACGGATACTTTCAATGGACAGTGTGCGCACCGGTTTTTCTTCACCGCTGACGCAGAATGCGCATGTGTTGAAACAGCCTCGGGTAGTCTCCAGTTGTACGAATGGTTTGCTCCAGTTGAAAAAACAGCTGTTTTCCGGTGGTACGAGCCGTGAAAAGTTAAGTACACGGGCTATGCCGTTGTCTATATATTGCTTTTGAGGATTCATATAGCAGAGTCCCGGAATACTGTTCCATTTTTCCGGCTGGTTCCAGCAAGACAGCCATTGGGGGAATGCTTCTTCTCCCTCTCCCCTGAATACACAGTCGATGAAAGGGTTTTTATGCAGAAAGTCTTCATTGTTTCCTAAGAATTCAGGTCCACCCAAGATGAAGCAGCTATTGGGAAGCAATGCTTTTAATCTCGCTGTGATGTGCAACAGTTGTTCGTGGTTGAACAACCATGTCGTTGCGGCAATGATGTCGGGTTGGTGCCGGTATATTTCGTCGACAATCATTCCTACGTTTTCATTGATGGTGGCAGATACGATTTCCCATTTTACGGAATTGTTCTTTGCTATTTGTGCGTGCAGTGCAGGGAGTGCCAACGAAGAGTGTGCATACGAGCTATTGAGGTCTATCCAGAGAATTTTCATATTTGATTGAATTTCATCTTTGCAAAGATAACTGATTTTGCTTTTCGTATAAACAAAAAGGGTTATATTTGCATGTCGGAAATCGAAAATAGTAGAGTTATTGGTATAGAATGTTTTTTGAAAGATGAAATATTCTTTTTGTATTCTTATTTCTATAAGGTGATAACGGGTTGTCTTATCACTGGCTTGATAAAGTAAGGAAGGAAGTACTATTAAGTGTGATTGATACAGAATGCAAAATATCGGAATAAGTTTCCAGCTATTTTGAACATTTTGAGAAAGTAAACTCTTTTGTACAAGGACTGGTTTAGGTAATTGATTCCTTCCTATGATGTAGGGATACTCTGTGAGGAGTATCCCTACAATTTTTTACATTGATTCCACGTTGCCTCCCTTTGGGGGATTGTTTGGACAATAACAAAAGAAGAGGAATATTCTTTCGAATTTCCTCTTCTTTGCGGGTGGCAGATGGGACTCGAACCCACGACATTCAGAACCA
>ERZ860023.810-NODE-810-length-15993-cov-1.896599_pt1 | contig 15993 bp, 16 predicted proteins | sample MGYA00509983_ERZ860023 | MGnify/ENA primary metagenome ERZ860023 (study PRJEB30046, sample SAMN00715180) | human gut metagenome | study: EMG produced TPA metagenomics assembly of the A metagenome-wide association study of gut microbiota in type 2...
TACGGTAGTATATCCGTGGCGGTGTGCCATTTCGATGGCATTCAGTGTTTCGGTCAGCGAACCTATCTGGTTTACTTTAATCAATATGGAGTTGGCACAGCCTTTTTCGATGCCCATTGCAAGGAAGTCTACATTGGTGACGAACAAATCGTCTCCTACCAACTGGCAACGGTTGCCGATACGGTCGGTCAGTTTTTTCCAGCCGTCCCAGTCGTTCTCGCTCATGCCGTCTTCGATAGAGTCGATGGGATACTTGTTGATTAACTCTTCCAGATAGTCAATCTGTTCGTCGGCAGTACGTTTCTTGCCTTTTTCACCTTCGAATTTGGTATAATCGTAGATGCCATCATGGTAGAACTCGGAAGAAGCGCAGTCCATGGCAATCATTACATCTTTGCCCGGTTCGTATCCGGCAGCCTTGATGGCGGCAATGATGGAGTTCAAGGCATCTTCTGTACCCTCCAGATTAGGAGCAAAACCTCCTTCATCGCCTACTGCTGTGCTGAGGCCACGTCTTTCAGGACTTTCTTCAGTGCGTGGAACACTTCGGCACCCATACGCAAACCTTCGCGGAAGGAAGTGGCACCTACGGGGCGTATCATGAATTCCTGGAAAGCAATGGGAGCGTCACTATGCGAACCGCCGTTGATGATGTTCATCATCGGTACAGGCATCACATAGGTATTTGTACCACCGATATATCGGTAGAGTGGGATGTCAAGGTAAGCGGCGGCAGCCTTGGCTACAGCAAGAGATACGCCGAGGATGGCATTGGCACCAGATTGGCTTTCGTTTTGGTTCCGTCCAGTGCAAGCATGGCATGGTCGATACCCATCTGGTTGAGGGCGGACATACCGATGAGCTTGGGAGCAATGATATTATTGATATTGTCCACGGCTTTCAGGACACCTTTGCCTCCGTAACGTTTTTTGTCACCGTCACGCAGTTCCAATGCTTCGTGTTCTCCCGTGGATGCTCCTGACGGGACAGATGCACGGCCTATGAAGCCGGATTCCAAGGTTACGTCTACTTCTACAGTTGGGTTACCTCTTGAATCGAGGATTTCACGTCCGATAATCTTCTCTATTTTCATATTCAGTCAATTTTAATTATAAACTATCTTACTAACAAATGAAAACAAGGAATTGTTTTTCGTTTTTAATCCTTTATTGTAATGCCTAAAAGAGCAGTCAACTCCATGGCTTGGGAAGTATTGACGATGGCTCCCCGTATGTCGGGCAGGTTGAGGCGTATACCTCCTATGTGCGAGTCGCTCAAGTCGATTCCTCTTAGAGGGGTGTGTGAAAACTCGGATTCTACCAGCTCACAGTTTTCAAAGGCGATGGAGGCAAGTTTGCAGTCGTTGACGTCGCTGTTGCGCAAGTCACAAGAGGTGAAGCGGACTTGATTGATTTTACTCATGGAAAGATTGAGGTATCTGGCATTGCAGTCCTTCATTGTCAGATGGTTCAATATTGTTTCCGGCAGATTGGTTCCCACCAGTTTGCAGGATATGAATTCCACTCTGAACAGAGAACTTTCGGCAAATGAGATGTTGGAAAGGTCGCAATGTTCAAAACGTACATCAGTGAAATGGCAGGATTTCAGTTTGCAGGCGCTGAATTGGATATGACTGAAAGTACAGTTGGTGATGCTTTTGTAGGAATACTCCATGTGTTCCTCTGTCCGTTTACCGAAGTGAAGGTCTCTGACAGTTTCTTCCGTATTCAGCCATTCTTCTAATGATTTGGAACTTTCACTTTGTCCCTCTAAGGTAGGAGGGATGATGCGTACGGGAGGCATGACAAAAGGCTTGCTGGGTTTCATAGGGTGTTTGGGTTATATACAGCGTCCGAAGGCGCCGCCGGCGAAGGCTGCCAGGACTCCTAATGTGATACTTAATAAGGTATATAAGGCAAACATTCCGTAGAATTCTTGCTTTATCAGAATCAGTCCGTCATTGCTGAAAGTGGAGAAGGTGGTGAATCCTCCGCACAGACCGGTAGTCAGCAACAGCCGTACCTCAGTAGAAAGGTTGAAACGGGCGGATAAGGTATAGAATAGCCCGATGAGGAAACTTCCGAGGATATTGACTGTGAATGTAGCCCATGGGAAAGAGTAGGGGACTATGCGCTCGTGGAGCATCATCTGCACGCAGTAGCGCAGTACGCTGCCGGTACCGCCGCCAAGGAATATAGCTATCAGTAATCTAGTCATAGGTTTTCTGGGGTTGGTTTTGGCTGCAAAGGTAGTGAAGACAAAGGAATTTCAGTAAATCATAGCCCGAAATTTCATAAAGCGATTCTGTACTGGGGGAAGTAGTTATTGGTGGGATGTATATAATTTTGATATTTGATATGAGTGATTGCCAATCTTGGTTCCGGATAGTTCGTGATGGGGCAGAAGCGATTTACTAAATCTTGGAGGAAGATTTAGTAAATCGTTGCCGGAGATTTAGTAAAATGTCCGGGAGATTTTAGTAAACGAGTAGAAGGGGCTTTGGAAGGATGACTGGTTTGTCTGTATTTTTGGATACGGTAATAACTAGTGAAACTTGAGCCACTCTTGAAATTGAGGTCTTAACCGTTCAAATGCCATATTGTAGAGACCTCTCTAGAACCTTGTCTTGATAATCAGCGATTTATTTTCATTGGCTGTAGAGATTGTATCCATTCCTTCTCATTCTCTTCCTGCCTTTCTTTCTTCACTTGTAGAGAAGGGTTGTTCTTAATTTGTTGTTTTTTAGAGTTTTAACGAAATTGGTTGTAGATGTCATTTCCTTGTATTCCCGTCATTCACACCCTAACTTTGCAACATCGAATTCAAGAGAATGAAAGTTTATCGTTGAGGCCTCACGATGGATCTCCACTTCTTGAAAGAGAGGAAAAGGCTTCGGCCTATTTATTACATTATTATATTAACTTTCTAAAACATTAAAAATTATGGGACTTCAGTATGTAGTGGCAAAGAGAATCTTTGGTTTTGACAAGGACAAAAATGTAAAGTATGTAGCTAAATCCGTAGGAGCGGGTGAATTGGATTTTGATAAGTTGTGTGCCAAAGTGAGCCGTATTCTTGGTATTCACAGAAAGACGGTGGACTTAGTGGCTGCAGGACTGGTGGACATCATGTCGGAAGAAATAGACGATGGAAAGACTGTTCGTTTAGGTGATTTCGGATTGTTCCGCCCTTCTTTTGTAGGGAAGAGTGCTGATACGGAGGCTGGCGTTTCGGCCAGTAACATTGTCCGTAAACGTATTCTGTTTTTTCCGGGGAAAGCTTTTAGTCAAATGTTGGGCAATATGAGCGTCACCAAGATGGTGGTTCCCGATACGGACTATACGGATGGAAGTAGCAATGGTGGAGGGGATAACTCCAATCCTTCGGGAGGCAATGACGGGGACCAAGGTGAAAATCCTTTGGGATAATTCCAGTGCACGATTAAAGTTGTAAAAATATGGAGGGCGAAGTTTTCGTAGCGATACTTCTCCTTCTATTTTGTTTGTAGGCAGGATATTGTTCAAGGGAAGTTGGTTTTCATGCAAACGTTTGCCGATAAATCATCTATCATTCTAGTTTAATTGCGTCAGAGTGTATTTCTTTCCTGCCTATATTTGCATCTGGAACATAATTTTATAAATATAGCATGAGAAACATGAAAGCAATCTGTACAAAATTAGCCTGCTTCCTGCTCGTTTTGTTGGTGAGCGGCGTAGCAATGGCAGAGAGTATTACCTCTCCCAACGGACAACTTCAATTGAATTTTTCGGTAAATGCGCAAGGCGAACCCGTTTACGAACTTTCTTACAAAGGAAAGCCGGTGATTAACCCTTCCAAATTAGGACTCGAACTGAAGAACGACCCCGGTCTGATGAATGGCTTCACGCTGGCGGATGCAAAGACTTCCACTTTCGACGAGACTTGGGAACCGGTATGGGGTGAAGTAAAGCAAATCCGTAACCACTACAATGAGCTGGCTGTGACGCTCAACCAAAAGGCGCAGGATAGGAACATCATTATCCGCTTCCGTTTGTTCGACGATGGTATGGGCTTCCGTTATGAGTTCCCTTTGCAGAAGAACTTGAACTATTTCGTGATTAAGGAGGAGCGTACTCAGTTTGCCATGACTGGCGACCATACAGCCTTCTGGATTCCGGGCGACTACGATACGCAGGAATATGATTACACAGAATCCAAACTTTCTGAAATTCGCGGGTTGATGAAAGGGGCCATTACGCCTAACTCTTCACAAACCCCGTTTTCGCCCACCGGTGTTCAGACTTCTTTGCAGATGAAGACTGCTGATGGTTTGTACATCAACTTGCACGAGGCTGCTTTGGTGGATTACTCTTGCATGCACTTGAATCTGGATGATAAGAATTTTGTTTTTGAATCTTGGCTTACTCCCGATGCAGTAGGCGATAAAGGTTATCTGCAAGCTCCCTGCACGTCACCGTGGCGTACGGTTATCGTAAGCGACGATGCTCGTGACATCCTTGCCTCTAAAATCACGCTGAACTTGAACGAACCTTGTGCTTACGAGGACGTTTCCTGGATTAAGCCCGTGAAATACGTAGGTGTATGGTGGGAAATGATTGCAGGTAAGAGCACCTGGGCATATACAGACGACCTTCCCTCCATCAAACTGGGTGAAGTGGACTACTCCAAAATGAAGCCCAATGGCCGTCACGGTGCCACTAACGAAAATGTAAAAAAGTACATCGACTTCGCAGCCGAGCACGGTCTGGACCAAGTATTGGTAGAAGGCTGGAATGAAGGCTGGGAAGACTGGTTTGGCAAATCCAAGGATTATGTATTCGATTTTGTGACCCCTTATCCCGATTTCGACGTGAAGATGCTGAATGAATATGCCAAGAGCAAAGGCGTGAAGCTGATGATGCATCATGAGACATCCGGTTCGGTGCGCAACTACGAACGTCACATGGACAAGGCCTATCAGTTTATGGTGGATAATGGCTACAATGCCGTGAAGAGCGGATATGTAGGTAATATGATTCCCCGTGGTGAACATCATTATGGGCAATGGCTGAACAACCACTACCTCTATGCCGTGAAGAAGGCAGCCGACTACAAAATTTGTGTAAATGCGCACGAAGCTGTACGCCCTACCGGTTTGTGCCGTACTTATCCTAACTTGATTGGCAACGAATCTGCACGAGGAACTGAATATGAGGCATTCGGCGGTAGCAAACCGTTCCATACCACATTGCTTCCATTCAACCGCTTGATTGGCGGTCCGATGGATTATACACCGGGTATCTTCGATACCAAACTTGACTTTATGGGCGATTTGCCCCACGGACAAGTGCAGACTACACTTGCTAAGCAACTCGCTCTGTATGTAACTTTATACAGCCCGTTGCAGATGGCTGCCGACTTGGTTGAGAACTACGAAAAGCACATGGATGCTTTCCAATTCATCAAGGATGTGGCAGTAGACTGGGACGACAGCAAGTACATTGAAGCAGAACCGGGTGATTACATTACCGTGGCCCGTAAGGCAAAAGGAACCGGTAACTGGTTTGTTGGAGGTATTACAGACGAGAATGCACGTACAGCCAACTTTACGCTCGACTTCCTTGAACCGGGCAAGCAATACGTAGCCACTCTCTATGCCGACGGTAAAGATGCTGATTACAAGGAGAATCCTACTTCTTATCAGATAAAGAAGGGTATCGTAACCAGCAAGACCAAAATGTCCGTGAAGGAAGCGCGTAGCGGTGGTTTTGCATTGAGCTTGATTGAAGCAACTCCGGCTGACAAGAAAGCTGTGAAGAAGTGGAGATAATTTAGGGTAGAAAGAGTTTTTATTAGGCATTAGTGAGGCCCCGCAGAAGTCCAATCTTTGCGGGGCTTTTTTTTGTGTTAGGGTAAGCTCATTCTTATACCGTAAAAATAGCATCAAGACCCGAGTTTTTGGTAAGTCCGTTCTTTGGGGAAACCTTTATTTTTGCACTCAGATAACAGATTGCATAATCATTAAAAATCAGAGATATGAATACGGATAAGAAAATCAGTCGTCGGGAGGCTTTAAAGCGTATGGGATTTGCCGTGATGAGCAGTGCTATCGCATCTTCCGGCCTACTCTCGTTGGCATCCTGCGAAACAAAAAGGAGTAAGCGTATCATCTTTTATTTTACCGGAACGGGTAACAGTCTTTACATCGCCCGTCAGTTGGCTGGAGAGAACGCAGAATTGTTGAGTATCCCTCAGATGGTGAAACGGGGAAAGTATGAATTTGAGGCAGATGAAATCGGCATCGTTTATCCCATCTACGGTCATATGCCTCCCTATATGGTACGGCAGTTCATTCGGAAAGCAAAACTGAAGGCAGAATACAAGTTTGCTGTCCTCACCTATGGTGCAAGGAAGTGCGATGCGGTAGAGATTTGGGACCGTATATCCCGTAAAGCCGACAATGCGTTCGACTATATCAGCACTATCATCATGGTGGATAACTGGCTACCCAACTTCGACATGAACGAGCAACTCAAGATAGACAAGCACATCCCCGAGAACTTGCAGAAGATAACGGCAGATATCAACAGTCGGCAGCATTGGCACGAACCGGTGACGGAGGAGGAACGGCAACAGCACCAAGGTTTTATGCAGCGGAGTGGACTCGACCCCGAGGTGGGCTTCCTGATGAAAAGCGAGAAGTTCTTTACCGTGACTGATGCTTGTATTGACTGTGGCATTTGTACCTACGTTTGTCCGCGCGGCAACTATGAGCTGACGTCGAGAGGAGTGAAGACGTCCGGTGACTGCGAGTTCTGTTTTGCCTGCATACAGAATTGTCCGCAGAAGGCTATTCAGTTCATAAAGCAGGAAGATGGCTCTTTTCCTGACGGAACGGAGAAGAACCCCAATGCCCGCTATCGTAATGAGCATATTTCGCTAATAGATCTGAAACGGGCAAACAATCAAAAACTATAATCATTAACCTCTGTATTTTGTCGGATTTACACCCAGATGTTGTTGTACGTAACGGCTAAAATAAGCAGGAGAGGAAAAACCGAACATCTCGGAAATACGGACGAACGTTAGTGATTTGTCGCGCAGCAAACGCGAGATGTCGAGTGTGGTATAACGGTTTATCCAGTAGTTTGCTGTATAACCGCTTACTTTCTTGGAAACTTCCGAAAGATATTTGGAGGTGACACATAGGCAGTCGGCATAATAGGTCACTTCACGATGCTCGCGGAAAGTTCCGTTCTCCAGCATGTTGAGGAAACGGCTCATGATGGAAGCATTTTGTACAGAGATATTGTCCTCGCCATATAGATGGGAGTGGAAATCGAAGAAGTCGAGTATCAACATCTGTGTGGAGGCGATAAGCATATCGCGATGGAAATGATGGTCTGTATTCCGGAGTCTGTATTCCACTTGTTCAAAATCCCGGAGACATAGCTCTTGCTGTTCGGTAGTCAGGGACATGATAGGATTGAGAAATAGGGAAAGTTGCCCTTTCATGCCGTAGTTGTTCTGTGGTGTACTCAGCACCACAAAGCCCGATGCGATATAGATGACCTTTACGCGAAAATCTTCTGAAGGTTGAATTTTCTCTACCAGTTTTCCTTTGCGGACAATCATCAGGTCGCCGGCACGTAGCTCGCGCTCCTCTCCATTGTACTTCAATCGGCAGATTCCTGACAGACAGAGGGCGTGTGCAAGATAGCCACTGTATGCGTCCGTCCCCAGACCTTGAAGAGTATCGGCTATTATAATATTTGCGGTTTCTCCCATTATACAGTTGTTTGGTTTCGATCACAAAAGTATATGTTTCCAATAATATAACTTCTATTGTGGGCAAGAAATATATTGCCTTTTTTATTCATTTCAAATCTGCCCGAATTTCGCAAATTCTTCATACCTTTGCATCCGTTAATTTTAGAAACCAATAACAAAACAGAACTTATGGGAGGTTTTTTCGGAACAGTCGCCAAGGCAACAAGCTGTGTGGCAGATTTGTTTTACGGCACAGATTATAATTCACATTTAGGGACAAAACGTGGTGGGTTGGCTACATACGATGCAGAAACGGAGCAGTTTACCCGTTCCATTCACAATCTGGAAAGCACTTATTTCCGCACGAAGTTTGAGGATGAACTGGATAAGTTCAAAGGAAATTCCGGAATAGGAATCATCAGTGACACAGACCCTCAACCCCTTATCCTTAACTCCCACCTCGGTCGCTTTGCCATTGTAACGGTAGCCAAAATAGTAAATCTGCAAGAACTGGAAACAAAACTGTTGGCCCAAAACATGCACTTCGCCGAACTCAGTTCGGGCAAAACCAATCAGACGGAACTTATCGCCCTCCTTATTATACAAGGAAAGACATTTGTCGAAGGAATTGAAAATGTGTATAAGCATATCAAAGGTTCCTGCTCCATGCTGTTATTGACGGAAGACGGCATCATTGCCGCTCGCGACCGCTGGGGACGTACTCCGATTGTGATTGGCAAGAAAGACGGAGCGTATGCCGCCACAAGTGAGTCGAGCAGCTTTCCGAATCTTGGTTATGAGATAGACCGTTATTTGGGACCCGGAGAGATTGTTCGCCTGCGTGCGATGGTGTGGAACAGATGCGCAAGCCTGATGAGGGAATGCAGATTTGTTCCTTCCTATGGGTATATTACGGTTTCCCCACTTCCTGCTACGAAGGTAAGAATGTGGAGGAAGTGCGTTTTGCCTCCGGTTTCAAGATGGCACAGACAGATAAGTCAGAGGTGGATTGTGCCTGCGGTATTCCTGATTCGGGTGTAGTATGGCGCTTGGGTATGCCGAAGGTAAAGGAGTCCTTATCATCGTGCCATTTCCAAATATACTCCGACTTGGCCTCGTAGTTTTACTCCCAGCAAGCAGGAATTGCGTTCGCTGGTGGCAAAGATGAAGCTGATTCCCAATCGTGCCATGCTCGAGGGTAAGCGTCTGCTGTTCTGTGATGACTCTATTGTCCGGGGGACCCAGTTGCACGACAATGTGAAGGTGCTGTATGAGTATGGTGCCAAGGAGGTGCATATCCGGATTGCTTGTCCTCCATTGATATATAGCTGCCCGTTTGTAGGATTCACGGCTTCCAAAAGCGACATGGAACTGATTACCCGTCGTGTCATCAAGGAACTGGAGGGTGACGAGAATAAGAATCTCGATAAGTATCCACTACCGGCTCACCCGAATACGAAAAGATGGTGGACGTTATCCGCGAGCGTTTCGGACTTTCATCCTTGAAGTTCAATACGTTGGAAACTCTGGTTGAGGCTATCGGATTGCCTAAGTGTAAGATATGTACGCATTGTTTTGATGGTAGCAGCCATTTTTGATTGACATTTTGTCCTTAAGAAATAAAAAAGAGGCGTGAATTGCTTGGCAGTTCACGCCCCTTTTTTTATCTTTACAGCACAAAATAGTGGTTAATGATTAGTGATTAATGATTAATGCCATTCGGATAATGCTTTTCGCCAATTACTAATCACTGACCATTAATCACTAACCATTAATCACTAATCATTATTCATCATGACTTTAGTAGAACGTTTTTTAAAGTACGTAAGCTTCGATACTCAGTCCAGTGAAGAGACTGAGATTACTCCGAGTACTCCGGGGCAAATGGTGTTTGCCCGGTATCTGAAAGAAGAATTGGAAACTTTGGGTCTGGAAGAAATCACGTTGGACGAAAATGGTTATCTGTTCGCCACTCTTCCTGCCAATACAGACAAGCCGTTGCCCGTCATCGGCTTTATTGCCCACATGGATACAAGCCCCGATATGAGTGGCAAGAATGTTTCTCCGCGTATCGTGCAGAATTATGACGGTAAGGACATTGTTCTTTGCGCCGAAGAGAATGTGGTTCTTTCTCCTGCCCAGTTCCCCGAACTGCTCGACCATCAAGGGGAAGATTTGATTGTGACCGACGGCAAGACCTTGCTTGGTGCCGATGATAAAGCCGGTATTGCCGAAATTGTATCGGCGGTGGTATATCTGAAGGAGCACCCCGAAATCAAGCACGGTAAAATCCTATCGGCTTTAATCCGGATGAGGAAATCGGTCTGGGCGCCCATAAGTTCAATGTAGCGCAGTTCGGTTGCGAATGGGCCTATACCATGGATGGCGGAGAAGTGGGTGAACTTGAATTCGAGAACTTCAATGCGGCCTCTGCCAAGATAAGCTTCAAGGGACGGAATGTGCATCCGGGCTATGCCAAGATAAGATGATTAACTCTATCCGCGTTGCCAACCGTTTCATGTCCATGCTTCCGGCTGACGAGGCTCCGGAGCATACCGAAGGTTACGAAGGTTTCTATCATCTGATAGGTATTACCGGCGAGGTGGAGCAGACAACAGTCTCTTACATTATCCGTGACCACGACCGCACCCGCTTCGAAGAGCGCAAGAAGGAGATGGAACGTCTTGTGGCAAAAATCAATGAAGAATACGGTCCGGGTACCGCTACTCTGGAACTTCGCGACCAATACTATAATATGCGCGAGCAGATTGAACCGGTGATGCATATCATCGACACCGCTTTTGCCGCCATGAAGGCGGTAGGTGTAGAGCCTCGTGTAAAAGCCATTCGCGGAGGTACGGACGGCGCCCAGCTCTCTTTCAAGGGCCTGCCTTGTCCCAATATCTTTGCCGGTGGCTTGAACTTCCACGGCCGCTATGAGTTCGTGCCTATCCAGAACATGGAGAAAGCCATGAACGTCATCGTCAAGATTGCCGAGCTCGTAGCAAGCAAATAGATAATTCATAACTCATAACTCTAATAGTTCCATGAAAACCACTCCGTTTACCGAAAAACACATCTCGCTGGGTGCCAAGATGCACGAGTTTGCGGGATATAATATGCCTATCGAGTATTCCGGCATCATTGACGAGCATCTTACAGTATGTCAGGGTGTCGGTGTATTCGACGTCTCACACATGGGAGAATTTTGGGTGAAAGGTCCCCATGCTTTGGACTTTCTGCAGAAAGTGACTTCCAATAACATAGCTGCCCTCACACCGGGGAAAGTACAGTATACCTGCTTCCCAAATGAAAATGGAGGCATTGTGGACGACCTTCTGGTCTATCATTATGAGCCGGAGAAATACCTGCTTGTCGTGAATGCGTCGAACATTGAGAAAGACTGGAACTGGTGTGTGTCTCATAACACGGAAGGCGCTGAATTGGAAAATGCTTCCGAGCACATGGCACAGCTTGCTGTGCAAGGACCGAAGGCTATTCAGGCTTTGCAGAAGCTGACTTCCATTAATCTTTCCGACCTTCCTTACTATACTTTTACCCACGGTGAGTTTGCCGGAGAAAAGGATGTCATTATCTCCAATACCGGATATACCGGCGCGGGTGGTTTTGAACTTTACTTCTATCCGGAGGCTGCCATGAAGATTTGGGATGCCGTGTTCGAGGCAGGCGCGGAGTTCGGCATTAAGCCAGTTGGTCTGGGTGCGCGCGATACGCTTCGTCTGGAAATGGGATTCTGTTTGTATGGCAATGATTTGGATGACACCACTTCGCCCATTGAAGCGGGTTTAGGATGGATTACCAAGTTTGTGGAGGGAAAGAACTTCACCAATCGCCCGATGCTGGAAAAACAGAAAGCGGAAGGCACTACCCGTAAGTTGGTGGGATTTGAGATGATAGACCGCGGTATCCCCCGTCATGGTTACGAGCTGTATAGTACAGACGGTATTGCCATCGGTGTGGTTACCTCCGGAACTATGTCGCCTACCCGTAAGATTGGTATCGGAATGGGGTATATCAGACCCGAGTACAGCAAAGTCGGTACGGAAATCTGCATTGACATGCGGGGACGTAAGCTGAAAGCTGTGGTTGTGAAGCCGCCGTTCCGCAAACAGTAATTTGAATGAATAACTAAAATAAGAAGAATGAAGAATTTGTCATGCGGCATCATTGCGCAGTCAAATTCTTCATTCTTAGTTATTCCTTTCTCTATATTCTGCTTATCCTGTCCAGCATTTGGTTTGCCCAACCTATCTCTTTATTGGTCCATTCCTTTTCGGTTCCTTCTATGCCCTGGCCTTCGTAGGCCGAAAGCAAGGTGATATATTCTTTCAGTATATCGGCGGCTTGGGCTTGTTTGTTCATGCGCATCAATAATAGTATTTTTTGTTTATATATGTCCAGATTGGGGCTTGTTCCTGCCATCTCCTGGGCTTTATCAAGCATGGCGAGGCAGCGGTTGTTCACTTCTTCCGTATTAGACAGTGCCATTTCCGCTTTTACCAGGATGATGTAGTCATTGTCCGTGGCTAGTCTGTTGTCAATGTTCTTGCGTATCAGCCGGGCAGTTTCCTTATAGCGCTTGTTGGCGTAGTTCATACTTGCGTTGAAAGAAACGACATCGCTGGTGGTCCGTAGGTAGGGGCGGGCACTCAGGCTATGGGATTCACCGGCCTTTTCTATACGCTTTTGCAGGTTGCCGATGCTGCCGTAGCGAGGAATGTCCTTGTTGCGTTGGTGCAGGTTGTAATACCCTATAATTTTACCGAGGGCCGATGCGATTCCGTCGGGATTATATCCCTTGAATGCCAGAAGTTGGCGCGCAAGGCGGTCTGAAGAGATTTCCTGGGAAGTTTTGTATTTCATCCCCAACCGGTCCGTTGCCGGAATGCTCAAAAGGGAAGCGATGGCTCCGATATCTGCCACCAGACTGACGGCATAAGCATCTTCATTATCGTCCCAGTAGGCCACATCGAGGGCTGCACTGGCGGTAGTGGCAAAGACATCTGCCCAAAAAGCTGCACGCTTGGCACGCCGCTCGGCACGGTAAATGTTGTTTACCTGATGGTCGAGGACGAAATGTCCCAGCTCACATGCGATGACGGCGGCCAGTTCGTCTTCGGAATCAAGAGTGCAGAGGAGGCCCGTACTGATAACCATGGAGCCGTTGGGAAGCATGAAGGCATCTGGTTCGGGCGACTGGATGATACGTATGTTCAGGCTTTCTCCACGATTGCTGTCAATGGTGGTGGCATTCAACTTGGAGAACACTCCCTGCACGTACGAAACGATGTAATCTTCCTGATAGGCTATCTCATTCAGTTTGTCGAGATACTCCAGGCACTCTTCGTCGATTTCCTGGCGCAGTTTGTGCTTGTAGCCGCGGTCGCTGAAATATTCGTAAAGATGGTTTTTCAAGTATATCTGCTGCCAGAATTCCCGGTCGGTTTGCGGAGCGGATATGGCAATGTGCCCCATCTCATTCAAAGGAATGGTCTCTTGTATGCCGTTCATTTCGACAGCATAGCAAATGTTGTTGCTGCTTTCACCGGGATTCTTCATTTTGACAACCCGGCGGATAATGACCGGTGTACCGGCGGGAGATTGCCGGTACTCTTTTGTCAATTCTCCTTTGACAGCGATGTTTCCGCTTAAATCTTTGTACTTTTTGGGCTTGGCAAATCCTGCCGTTGCGACAAGGATTGTCAGGATGAATAGGGTGGCGAGTCGTTTCATGATTAGTATATGTTTTCGGTTTTGATGATACAAAAATAGGGAAGTGTTTTTCTCCTTTCTCGTTTTTTTCCCTATTCTGTGATAGGAGATTCCCTATTTATCGGTCCTGCAGTGGGAGGCGGAAACAAAAAAGGGAACCTTTCAGTGAAAGACTCCCTTTTTTCAGTTTGCTTGAAACTGATTATTTCTTACGGTTACCGTAACGGCTCATGAACTTATCAACACGACCGGCAGTGTCAACCAGCTTAGACTTACCTGTGTAGAACGGGTGAGAAGTGCTGGAGATTTCCAGCTTTACCAGCGGATAAGTTTCACCTTCGAATTCGATAGTCTCTTTCGTGTTGCAAGTGGAACGAGACAAGAATACATCACCATTTGACATATCTTTAAATACTACCGGACGGTAATTTTCAGGATGAATACCTTTTTTCATTTTGATATTTTCTTTTAAAAATTTATATTCTGTTACTATTTTGGTAATAAATAGTGTAATGGTCTTCTTTTCAGAGCGCAAAGATAGTGCAAGTTGGAGACTCTACAAAATAAATTCAGATTTATTTTTATTTAGTAGGTTTATCGCATTTTATTTCTGATTTTTGCAGGACTTAATCTTGTGAATTTATGAGGAAACTACTTGTCTTATGCTCTTTCTGGCTGTGCGTGGCAACGCTGGGGGCACAAAATGCGGAACGGAAACTGTATAGTGTTGCGTTCTACAATCTTGAGAACTTGTTTGATACGATTCATGATGCAGGTAAGAATGACTATGAGTTCCTGCCCGACGGCAGTTACCAATGGACGGCAAAGAAGTATGAGTCCAAGCTGCAGAACCTTTCCAAAGTGTTGGGTTCCCTTTCGCGTGATTTAGTGCCGGAAGGTCCGGCATTCATCGGTGTGGCAGAGGCGGAGAACAGCCGGGTGCTGGAAGACCTCGTGAAGCAGCCGGCCATTTCCAATTATGAGTTCGTGCATTATGAAGGACCGGACAGACGGGGTATAGACTGTGCCTTGCTGTACGCCCGAAGCAGTTCAGCGTTACCCACTCAAAGTTGGTGCTTTCTACTCCTTTTGAGGGGGATACGGTGCACTTGACGCGCGGCTTCCTGATTGTGGACGGACAACTGGCGGGAGAGCGTGTCTGCGTGATAGTGAACCACTGGCCCTCCCGTGGGGCAAAGTCACCGGTGCGTGTGCATGCAGCCAGGCAGGTAAAGGCCTTGAAGGACTCTCTGATGCGTAGCGACAAGAAGCTGAAGCTCATCGTGATGGGGGATATGAATGACGACCCGATGGATGAAAGCATGGAGGTGCTGGGTGCACGCAAATATCCGAAGCAGGTGAAGAAAGGCGAATTCTACAATCCCTGGTGGGAGACACTGGAAGACAAGGGAGTGGGGACATTGCTCTATCGGGGCAAGTGGAACTTGTTTGACCAGATTGTCATTTCGAAACCGTTGCTGAAGGCTAAGAAAGGGTTGCGCTATGATCACAATGAAGTTTTCATCCGCGATTATCTGATTCAGCAGGATGGCAAATACAAAGGTTCCCCCTTGCGTACGCATGGAGGCAGGACTTGGCTGAACGGTTACAGTGACCATTTGCCGACCATCATCTATCTGAAAAATTAGTATTACATAATAATGTGTAAACAGATGCCGGAGAGCAAACATGTTCTCCGGCTTTTTTGTTGATAGAAGTATAGATGGCAAAAGTATGGCTGGCAGAGATAAATGCAAAGAGTTTGTAATATAGAGATTACAATAATCTGTTAAATGAAGCCAATAGCTTTAAAATAGAATGGATTTGGTAGGATGAGCCGGATATTTTATTCCTCTCAAGTTCTTTACTTTAAAGGATAATGATTACTTTTGCGTAGAATTTTAATTCACTAACAATAAAATTTAAACAAAATGGTTAATTACAAAGATTTAGGACTGGTAAACACAAGAGAGATGTTTGCTAAGGCTATCAAAGGTGGATATGCTATCCCAGCATTCAACTTCAACAATATGGAACAAATGCAGGCTATCATCAAGGCTGCTGTTGAAACAAAGTCTCCGGTTATTCTTCAGGTATCTAAGGGTGCCCGTCAGTATGCCAACGCTACTCTGTTGCGTTACATGGCTCAGGGTGCTGTTGAGTACGCTAAGGAATTGGGTTGCAAACATCCTGAAATTGTTCTTCACCTCGACCACGGAGATACATTCGAAACTTGCAAGAGCTGTATCGACTCTGGTTTCTCTTCAGTAATGATTGACGGTTCACACCTTCCGTACGAAGAAAACGTTGCACTGACTAAGAAGGTAGTTGATTATGCTCATCAGTTCGACGTAACTGTAGAAGGCGAACTCGGTGTATTGGCCGGTGTAGAAGATGAAGTTTCTGCAGAACACCATACATATACTAATCCTGAAGAAGTTATTGACTTCGCTACCCGTACAGGTTGCGATTCACTGGCTATCTCAATCGGTACTTCTCACGGTGCATACA
>ERZ860023.811-NODE-811-length-15957-cov-1.656521_pt1 | contig 15957 bp, 14 predicted proteins | sample MGYA00509983_ERZ860023 | MGnify/ENA primary metagenome ERZ860023 (study PRJEB30046, sample SAMN00715180) | human gut metagenome | study: EMG produced TPA metagenomics assembly of the A metagenome-wide association study of gut microbiota in type 2...
TACTTTACCTGTGAGATATACAGATTGGAAACCTTCATGCCGGCATTATGTGCAGACACATGCTTCTTTATCTCATCATAAGTTGCCTTAGTCTCTGCCGATGTTATATCCACATCATCAAGTTCAATCGTTACATTTATATAATCGTCCGGCTTTTGTTTCAGTTGGGACAAAAGAACTACCGTCTCCACATGCGTGTCATTTTAAGACATATCCCCACAAATCAACAGAAAAAATATAATTATCTTTATAATATGAATAGCAGTAATCAATAACCTACTACATTTATCCTTAATGTTTAATCAAAAAATCTGACTTATTCTCTTCATAACTCTTAAGAATACTTATAAAATGATTGCTTTTAATTGCATCGTAGTTATTCATTTTCTTTAATTCTAAATAGTTTTTCTTCGCAATTTCCATGCTGGTATGGCTTATGTAACATGCTGCATATTCACTAATAGATGGAACATCCCAAAGATATTTCTCTGATTTTACTACTTTGTTATCTTCATCATATATAATCGATAATGTTAAGTAATAAATCGTAACCATACGCGTTTCTGCTATAGAACTTGCAAGCTTCACCTGAAATCTATCGACTTCATTTGCACCTATACTTTGTGAAACATTAAATACTTGTTGTTTCTCTTTCCCTAAAACCACATCATAAGTATGAGAGGATTCTACCAATTGATAATGGGTCATTTGCGGATTGATCATATTATAGTAATCTAATATATCGAATGATATCTCTTTTATATAGGCTACTTGGTCTCCAATGTTTCTTATCCGTTTGTGTAATAGACTACTGCATAAACAACATTTAATACAGCATAGGAGGTTTCCCTTTGTTATCCACAACTTTTCTGACATAACCTTCCCACTTTTGAATTATTTGTATCCATTCTTTAGATTTAAAATAATCATCTAAATTGCAATTCAAATCAAATTCTGGCATATACACCCCAAGAACACCCTTTTCTAATATTCCTTCTGCAATAACCCCTTTCTCTCTCAGTATTAAAACAGGCAATCCCAATTGGAAAGCCATAGCCGGTTCAATTTGACAATATGGACTAGTTAACCATTTATTGGATAAATCATACTCCTCCTCGCCAATATCACTAATCGGTTTTCCTGTTCCTTGTTTAATTAAACTTCTTCTAAACGCTATTGTTACTAATCCATTTGATTCTAACATCAACCTTCTTATTGCTGTTAATGGCGCATCCATATCATAATCTGTCACCCCTAACGTTCTTGGTTGTAACTCTCTTTCTTCAAAATAATGAATTATTCTTTCAATAAATTCTTCTTGCCTTTTTTTAAATGGTCTTGGATAACTCAAAAAGATAGAACTACTCATTAAATCTCCTCCATAATTTCAAAATATCTTAATGCATCCTTTATCGCTTCCACTTTCTCCGCTGTCGGATGCTTCCTCGGCTGTTTCAATTCTTCTACCGCATTAGGAGCATCATACATTGGCAAGCCTAAATCTCTCTTTACCTCTGCAATATATGCGGTATGTACTTTGAATCCGTATTTTGCTTCTATGTACTCCTTTATCATCTTATAGGTAACTCGCTCTTTCGGCTTGTAGGCTTCTGCTCTTTCGTAAATAGCCTTTAGCGGAACTTTACCCTCTCCCTCGCCAAACTCGACTTTTATATTGATATGACTGTCAGGTTTTTTGTGGGAAAGCATTACTACCGTCTCAACGTGCGCAGTTCTGGGAAAGAGGTCGACAGCCTTGACTTTTTTAACATCGAAACCGTTTTCAGAAAAGTAAGAGCAGTCTCTTGCGGCAGTTGATGGATTACATGAAATCATTATAATTTTTTGAGGCTTCATTTTAATAACTGAATCCAAAGTGAGCTTATCGCAGCCTTTTCGCGGCGGATCCAATACAATAACGTCCGGCGCCTCATCTATTTCAGCAAAATATTCAGCCGCCTTTCCTGAATCCGAGCATATGAATTCCGCGTTCTTAACTCCGCTGTTTTCTGCATTTTCCCTTGCGTTATCAACCGCCTGAGGTATTATTTCAACTCCGATCAATCTGCTGACCTTATCTGCCATCGAAAGTCCAATGGTTCCTGCACCGCAGTATAAATCAAGCAGTTTCTCATTTCCATTCAGTTCTGCAAATTCTTCTGCAATTCTATAAAGCTTTTCAGCCTGCGGTGAATTAATCTGATAAAAAGTCTCCGGTGAAATACTTATTACATTCCCGCACATAATATCAGTTATTTTTCCGCTGCCCTTAAGTATTATTGTTTCCTTTCCAAGTATTACATTTGTATTATCCGGATTTATATTTAAAGCCACCGTTTTTATAAGACTATATCTTTCGGTCAGCTTACCGCAAAGCTCGTCAAAATTATAGTTTTTCGTTGCAACCAAACATACCATTATTTCTCTGGTTGCCGGAGCCTTTCTAAGATAAATATGTCTTAATATACCTTTATGCGTTTTTTCACTGTATGAGCTTACGCCATGATTAAAGCAGTAATTAACTATATATTCCGCAATACTGCAAAACTCGTCAGGCAAAAGCCTGCATTTGCTTCCCCCGATTATTCTGTGACTTCTTTTAGCGTAAAACCCGCATATTATTTTTCCATCATCCGTTTCTGATACGGGATACTGAGCCTTATTGCGGTATCCATCAGGATTTTCACAGCCAAGTATAGGCATAAATTCACAATCTATTTTTCCGATCCTTGTAAATGCGTCATATACAAACTTTTCTTTTATTTTAAGCTCTGCGTCATAGCTTATATGACGGAATGAACAGCCTCCGCATTTCGGGAAATGCGGACAATCGGGTTTTATTCTATCAGCAGACGGATTTATAATACGATTTACTATTCCATATGCATAATTTTTTAAAACCTTTACAATCCTTGCCTCGATTACATCTCCCACTGCCGTTTCGGGAATAAAAACCGCCATTCCATTATATCTGCCGACGCCGTTTCCCTCTGTTGTAATATCCGTTATTTCAATATCTATAATTTCATTTTTTTGCATAATATAAAAATTATTTTCCTCTCTCTGAAATAATTGCCGCCATTTCTCCTACATTTTTCATTCCGGATACCTCTTTCATTTTAAACCGCATGGAAAATTCCTGTTCCACAGCTTCAATAAGATTAATATGCTCTAAGCTGTCCCAGTCTTCAATATCTTCAGATGTAGTATTTTCGTTTACATTTATTTTTTTATCGTCGAAAACGTCCCTGAAAACCTCGTTAAGTCTTTTCCAAAGCTCTTCCTTATTCATTTTGTCTCTTCCCTTTCCTTTACTAAAATAACGTTATTTTTGTTCTTATATACGGATATATCAAGCAGCCACTTGCTGTCCCCTTTTTCATTTTCATATAATTCAATAAACCCAAACTGTTTGTAAAGTCCGCTGACCATAGAATTTTTCTTTGTTTTATAATAATACCCATATATATTTTTTATATTTTTCTCCCTGCATTTCTCCACAAGAGAGTCAAGCATCGCATATTCCATATCTCTTTTAAGCACCCGGCAGCTCATAAGCCATAAATCAATATGCAGATCCCCGCCTTCTATTTTCCCGATAATTACGGAAACCACTCCGTTATCGCCAAACTTATCTTCCAATCTGCCGTATAAATGTATATATCCTCTGTTCCTTGAAATTTCTTCAATTTCATTTTGAGTATACCGTTTCGTAGTAAGATTAAATTGATTACTTTTATTTGTGAGCTGAGTTATTCTTGGCAGATAAACGGATGAAAACGGTTCTATTTCCGCTGTCATATTCAAACTTAAAAGATAATCGCTATAGCTTTCAAACCTTGCCGCAAACCGCGTTCTCTCAGCATTTGCCTTATACATCTCATTCCTTGAGATATCGTCCTTTGAAATAGACGTAGGCTCAAAAAAACCGTTTCTGTCAAAAATCCTGATGTAATCCTCCGGAGAAGATATTTCAGGCGCACTGATATTAAGCTGCGACCTTACTATTTCTCTTTCGGCAGGATTGTCATCCGCAAATACAAAGCTTTCAGGAAGTATTTCTATTTCCTCGGCCGACGCCGCTATATTCTCACTTTTAGGTTCCAGTTCGCCTTTATTGAAATAAAGTCAGACGGCTTTAATAATCCGTCAGGATGATTCAATCCGTCAAGCGCATTTTCCTCATCATTCTTAGAACATACTGTAAGAAGCACTCCAAGCCGGCTTTGCTCCTTAACGTATTTCTGGAATGCAAGAAAAGCTTCCCCGATTGGAGTTTCATTGCCCAATTCTATTCCTTCAGCTGTATCTTCTCCGATCACGCCGCCCCATAATGTATTATCAAGATCCAGAGCCAAGGCTTTCTTATTTTTTCCGAAAACAGATTTTATTATATTTGCAAGGTTAAACGCAAATTCAGGTATTGCCTGAGGACACATAGCGTATTTATACATATACCAATACTTAGGATCCGACCATTCCTTAAGCCCGTATTGAGCCGAAATATAATTTATATCGTTTATATAAAAATTATCATGGATCAATGCGTATTCATTAAACCTCATATTAAGACGGCTAATAAAATTAACTCGTCCGTGATAATCCCATGCGTCGCGGTTTCCCAGAGTTCTGAAAAGCGGCAGTTCAAAATTATTCTGTATAACCGGACAGTCATAAATTTCATTCAGACGATCCCACATTGCTTCAAAGCGTCCGTACTGCTTTTCAAGAGCAGCGTCAATAAATTCCTTATTCAAATTCAAATCAAAAGTATAGTCGGTAATATTTCTGGAGGTAGTATGAATAAAAATAATATCCGGAGAAAACGCGCTAAGCTCGCTGTTTCCAAACATGGCGTCTTCCCAGTATTTATTGTATTCCGACTGATAAAACTCTGCCTCGATTCCGTTTTCAAGTAAAAACAAATCAAGCACGGCTATAATATCGTCGGTTGTCGATCCTCCTAAAACGGCTATTTTCTTTTTGATTCTCTCACAATTCGCAGACAAAAGCGATTTTTTTATTTTCTTTCTGTTTTTCTTTATAAATCCGCTGTCAAACGGATAAAGAAGCTCCTTCATATCATTTTTCCTCACTGTGTCCTGATTTGTTCTATACATTCAAAATTACTTCCGGTCGCGCTAAAGGTATTCATTGCAAAAAGAAGATCAGTTATCCCCCATTCCTTAAACTGAGAAACCGCATTCACTTCAAAATATCTCATATCAACTACATATATATCCTCAAAGGAACCGGTAAGACACGGCACTAAAGCATTGCCGTAGCTATCCTTGACTATAGCGAGCTTTCTGCCGTTTCCAACATCGGTATGAATATGAGCGACAGCCTCGTCAGTGCCCATAAATACAAGATACCAGCTTACAGGATCAACATTATCAATATTTATAAGAAGATTCCCCTCCCTTTCATTAGACATATCAGTATCATAATATGTCGTGGAATAATTATTCATAGGCTTGTAGTAAGAGAACGTTTCAGGATTGTTCTTTAAATCAGCGTCGCCGGTATATCCATAAAGAGTTCCTACATACCCTTCCTTTTCAATATGCTCGTAGCTGCTGAGCTTTGCAAACGGGACGTCGGCCTGTTCCGCAAATTCCATAGCTGCATAATAAGCGCCAAGCTGAGACCAGTGATGGTCGGTTCTCTGATAAATATCTTCGCTTTTATGCTCCATCAGGGCGCCATACGCGTCAATCGGGATAACTCCGTCAAGGTACTCGTTTATATTATCAATATTATCCTTTTCACTCGCAGTTAGATCTTCATATTTTTTAGGAAGATAATACGAAACAGGCGTCGGACAAACCATTGAATAAACATTTATCCCTAAATCCCGCTTAAAATTATTTACATATTCAGCATAGGTTTTTCCATTTGAATAGCTTCCTCCGAACAGCATTATTCCGCGGTTTTTATAGACCAGAATATTGTTGCTTATCTCTCCCTCGATATCCGGATCATCAAGAGGATCGGGTTCCTGTGTAGTCGTGGCAACAGTTGTCTGCCGCGCTTGCGTCGGCTGAGTCAAAGCAGACGTATATTCAGCGCTCTCCCCGGTTTGGCCGGTCTTGTAACTGCCGCATTTTCATTATCCGGACGGCTGTCCTGTTTTACAGGAGTTCCGTGTATCTTTACATCCTGAGACTGTATACCGAATAAATCTCTAATCGAAGCGGTTAAATTTTTAAATGTTTCACGTCCCGGAACCGTATCGTTATAATAATTTTCGACCTCCGAGGTATATTTTCCTGAAAAATAATCTGCAAAAGAAAAATTGGGCCACTTTGCAAGCGTCCTGTTTTCTATTTCAGAAACCTCGGGACGTTTTAAAACTATAAGACAAACCGCAATAACCATAAAAGTAAGCGCGCATACTATAACGTTAATTCTCTTTAAAAGCTTGACCGTATAGCGCTTTTTTACCCTTTTTCGTTTTTTCCGGCGAAGATCTATATCTATATTAAAATCGTCTCTATTATTCATATTAGCCTCCCTTTAAAATCTGAAATATAAAAACGGATTATTAGTCGCGTCCACAAGCATTATACTGCTAACCAGTATAAGCGATAAATTGACCGCGATCTTTGAAACGCTGACTGCATATGCCGCGGCCGCAGATTTTCTCGCCGCTTTTTCTATAAGCTTTGCAATAGGGAAAGAACATAATAAAGCCGCTATAATCAAATAGAGATTATTGGTGAAAGCAAGCTTTGTAAATTCGTCAATAAAGCCGTTTCCGTTTAAACCTACAAGATTTTTAAAGAAGCTACCGAGCCTGCCTAAATCTTCAAAATAAAATATACCGAATCCTATTATAATAACTATTTTATTATATATATGTCTTACAACTATCGGAATTTTTTTCATTTTCTTTTTGCCTATTATCTGTTCAATAAAAATAAACAGCCCGAAATAAATACCCCAGATAATAAAGTTCCAGCTTGCGCCGTGCCATAATCCCGTACAAAACCATACAAGAAACAGTCCTCCGTATTTTCTTCTCTTGCCGAAAATCGGAACGTATAGAAGATAATCGCGGAAAAACGTACTTAAAGAAATATGCCATCTCTGCCAGAACTCTGAAACATCCTTGCATATAAAGGGATAGTTGAAATTTTCATCAAAGTGAAAACCGAAAATTCTTCCTAAACCAATAGCAATATCAGAATAACCGGAAAAATCAAAATATATCTGAAGAGCATATAGAGCCGCTCCCAACCATGTTCCAACAACTGAAATATTCTTAAGTTCGCCGTCAAACAGCGAAGTTACGACAGCGCTGAGACTATTGGCGATTATAACCTTTTTTCCAAGTCCTACAGCTATTCGTGAAATTCCGCTGTATAAATCGTCAAGTGTAGTTTTTCTTGAACTAATCTCGCTTTCAATCGTACTATACCTCACTATGGGACCTGCAACAAGCTGAGGAAACAAAGAAACATACATCAGAAATTTTGAATAGCTTTTCTGAACCTCAACCTTTTCCCAGTAACAGTCAATTATATAGATATCATCTGAAACGTAAAAAAGCTTATCCCTATAGGAAGCTTTATATCCGGAACATTTAAATTCAGACCCGCAACAGCGTTAATATTTTCAACTATAAAACCGCTGTATTTAAATATCCCCAAAACGGCTACGTCAAAAATCACAGCGGAAGTAACCGCTATTTTTGAGCCTGTCCTCCCCTTGTAACGGTCTATAACCAATCCGAACAGAAAGTTGACGGCAGCGCTTATTATAAGCAAAAAAACGCAAAGCGGCTCGCCCCAGGCATAAAAAATAAGTGAAAATGCAAGCAAGACCATATTTCTGTAATAAATGCGCTTTGTCGCGGCATAACAGATAACGCAAAGAGGCAGAAAGAAATAGAGAAAGAAAAGACTTGAAAATACCATTTTGTCAGCTCCAATACATATTTTTTTCTTTTGTTCGTTTATCCTTATTTTAATTTTTATACAATTAAATTTTACAGATAATTTTTGCCGTTTTTAACAATTATGCACATACAAAAGTATGAAAATTAACAAAAATATTGCTTATTTCAACATAATTTATTTGAAATTTAGGTCAAATTAACTATAAAATTCAACTATAATAACATTATACAACATAAATATCGTCCTTGCAATACCGCTTAAAAATTTTCGCAAAATATACAATTTTCGATTATATATTACAGAAAAAGGAGTGACATTTGCCACTCCTTAAAAATATCATATTATTTTTTGTTTAACTTTCACAAATTATTGATTATCCGTTTTCTCAGCGTTCTCATCGCTGATAATTCCTTTCAAGCCTGCGGCAAGACCGGCAATGCTCTGAATTTCACTTGGAATGATGATTTTTGTAGCTCTTCCGTTCGCAACGTTCGGAAATGCCTCGATAGCCTTGAATTTAAGCACCGTTTCAGTCGGAGCAGCCTGATTAAGTCTTTCAAGCGACTCAGCCTTTGCGTTCTGAACATTTTTTACAGCAAGCGCGTCGCCCTCTGATTCAAGTATTTTCTTCTGCTTAATTGCTTCTGCACGAAGGAGCATCGCTTCTTTTTCAGCCTCGGCTTTTAAAATCTCCGCCTCCTTAGCTGCCTCGGCACGCAGGATCTGCGATTCCTTATCGCCCTCGGCCACAAGAATCTTGGATTTTTTCTCACCCTCGGCAAGAAGAATCTTTTCACGGCTCTCACGTTCCGCTTTCATCTGCTTTTCCATCGAATCTTGTATTTCTCTTGGGGGAAGTATATTTTTAAGCTCTACACGGCTCACCTTAATACCCCAGCGGTCGGTAGCCTCATCAAGAATAGCCGTTATCTGCTTATTTATTCTGTCCCTTGAGGTAAGAGTTTCATCAAGCTCCATATCTCCGATAATATTACGAAGAGTTGTGGCGGTAAGATTTTCAATTGCAGATATCGGACGTTCAACGCCGTAGGCATACTGCTTTGCGTCTGTAACCTGAAAAAATACTACCGTATCTATCTGCATAGAAACGTTATCCTTCGTTATAACCGACTGAGGCTTGAAGTCAACAATCTGATCCTTTATAGAAACCTTTTTTGCAACTCTGTCAAGGAACGGAACGAGAAAATGAGGTCCCGTACTCCATTCAGAGTAAAACGTGCCGAGACGTTCAACAATATAAACCTGAGCCTGCGGTACAATTTTGATTCGTGTTATCAAAATTATAATAATAAATATTATAATTCCGAAAATGATATAGCCCATAATTTCCTCCCATTATTTAGTTATTTTTATTTTATCCTCATAAAGGGTAACATATAATTTAGTCCCCTTTATATTATCAATTTTAACAATGCTTTCCGCCGGTATTACAGAGCCGTCTGAAGAAACGGCCTTCCAATCAACACCGTTGAGTCTTGCCCGTCCTGCGTCAACTTTATATTTATCTCTTCGATTACAACAGCCGTTTTTCCAATATCCAGTTCAACATTTGTCGGCTGAATCTTAGGCACTGTAAATTTCTTAAGAAGAGGTCTTGTAACGGTAAGTAAAACTATGGAAACCACGACAAAAACAAACATCTGCAAACCCATTCCGAATCCGCATAGGGCAATAATAAACGAAGCCAGCGCTCCGGCGGCAAACCATATTGAAACAAGCTGCATTGAAGCAAGCTCCGCTATCACCATTACTGCAAAAACTACTCCCCATACAATAAGGTGTACGAACATAACTTTCTCCCTTCACTATGTTTATCAGATAAACTTTTTATCAGCGACTGTATCCGACAAAAATTTATAATTTCAGACGCTGATTTCTTTATTATTGTATCACAAATCAGATTATATTACAATATCTTTTAAACAAAAATATTTTGCCATTAAAATTTTATTTTTTCAGCAGCTTTTTTTCCGCTGATAATACTCTGTCCCGTCCAAAGATAATCCCATTCCCCAAAGCGTCCCGCATATATAATATCCAAGCTATCAAGAAAATCATGTATTATTCTTCTTGCGCTGTAAATTTCTCCGGTAAACATTATATTAGCGTACTTTTCAGTTCTTATATCTGTAAAAACAATATCCTTTTCTTTAAAAAGTCCCATTTTTATCATGTCAGAAACCGTTTTTTCTTTTATCTCATTTAAGGATACCTTAAGGGGATTATATTTTGAATAATATATCTCCGCCTGCATAGCTGAGCGCCCGGAAGGCACATTATTCTGAGATTTTATATCCGGACAATAAATCCTTGCCGGCAAAATATCTTCATCATAAATATAAAACCATAGGGACGGTGAATTGTGAGGCTTATCAAGTCCCACCGACACCATTGCTCCGGAAGTATAATCAAGCCTTTCAGCTGCGTTAATAATATTTTCCGGAACCCGCACATCGGCAATTGATTTTACAAGAATCTCTAACGGCACGGTTGATATAAGCTTTTTATATCCTACCTCCTCTCCATCGCTGAAAACGGCGCAGGAATCCTTAATAAAAAGCCTCGCAAGCTCCTTTAACGGTTTATAGCCGGCGTCTCTGCAAAACGACTCCATAAAGCTGCCATAACCGCCGTTTAAGGGATAATGCATTTCCTTACTGTAATGAACGTTGGGCGTATTCTCAGTCATTGCTCCCCGCAGAACCTCATCAATTGAAGGCGTATACATTCTGCCCTCAACCCATTTGGTCTCAAGCGACTTCGGCTCAACAGTCCAATATTTACGCGTATATTTTGCAGGGTAATTATCTGCAAAATAATTCCCGTATTGCTTTCTGAGCCATTCGTCATAATTTTTCGGCTCAAAATCCTCTCTGTCTATAAAACCCTTAATAATTCTGATTCTCTCTTCAACGTCAAGTCCTATAAGGTTATTCTGAACGGGATTTCTTATCCAAACGCCTCGACTGTAATTATATGCCTCCGGTTTATGAATAATAAATTCCGTTTTCCCTTCAAGCATAGAAGTAACGTAAGGATCCTTGCTGAAATTTACGTGTGCGAACGTATCGAAAGTATATCCCTTTATTTTAAAGCTCCGGCAAAGACCGCCGGCATGGCTGTTCTTATCATAAACGGCAGCTCTTACGCCGCTTTTATTCAGCGTATACCCCGCGGATAATCCCGCCGGGCCTCCGCCTATCACTAAAACATCATATTTTTTCATAATCGGGAATATTCCTTTTTTACTTTTCGAGAAACGGCCAAAGGTCGTCAAATTCTGCCGCTTTAAGCGATCCGTCCGGCATCACTCTGGAGGCTATCCTCGGAGCGATAGTACCGAACTCCTCAACCATTACCTCGCATACAACGGGACCGTCATATCCGAATACTTCGTTAAGCTTCTCGTCTATTTCGTCATTCGAGCGTATCTTTACAGCCTTTAGACCGTAAGCTTCTGCAACCCTGCAAAAATCCGGCGTCTGTAAGCCGCTGTCAGGACCTACTCCGAGAAACCGATCATTCATATAGTTATGCTGATTATGACGTATCAGCATATAACCGTTATTATTATAAACAAAAAGCTTAAGCGGAAGCTTATAATATTTCATCGTCGCAAAATCTTGAATATTCATCTGAGTACTTCCGTCGCCGGAAAGCGCAATAACCTTGTCGGAAACGGTCGATAATCCTATTGCGCCTGCCCAGAATCCCATGCAAGAAAGCCCTCCCGATATAATATATCTCTGATTTTCCTTGAGCTTCCATGTCTGCGATACTATATTGCAAACGCTTCCGGTGTCTACCACTACATTAACGCCCTCGGGAGTATGCTCCGATAATTTCTCCGTAAAATAATAGCTGTTAATAATATTCGAATCACATATTCCTGAAGTACGACAGGATACTTTCCGCGCAGCTCCTTACAGCGATCAACCCACCTTTTTCTTGCGTCAGCATTATAGGAGGAATCCGCTCTGTCCGACAGATTATCAATAAAATCAGACAAATCACAATTATAATTCTCATCAACCGGAACGTCTCTCTTGTCAATTTCCTTCCGGTCTATATCTGCCATTACCTTATAGGCGTTTTTTCCGAAACGGTCAGGATAATATCCGATTGTTGATACTGAAAGTCTGCTGCCCAGAATAAGCATAAAATCACACTCCTGAATGGCAAAATGCGACGCTCTGTCTCCATAGCTTCCAGGTCTGCCTACAAACAACGGGTTATCTGTCGTAATAACGTCTATTCCTCCCCTGGACGTCACAACAGGAATATTCTGCTTATCACAAAATTCCAGCAGCTTTCCCGCACTGCCGGACGCTCTCACACCAAAACCCGCGAGAACAAGCGGCTTTTCAGATTTCGCCAGTCTTTCCAACGCTTCGGATGAAATTTCCGCGTCAGTCTTTTTATCCTCCGGAATATCAAATCCCTTCATCTGTTCAGGCGCCTGTCTGTTCTGCACATCAATCGGTACGTCCAGCCATACCGGTCCTCTTCTGCCCTCCATTGCCGAATAATATGCCTTTTCCATATGGAATCTTATGCTATCAGGCGACATTACGGCCGCAAAATATTTAGTGATAGAAGATACCATCGGTTCAAGATCCAAGCTTTGAGTACCCTTCTGTCTTATTCCCGTATCCATCTGATATTGCAGTATTTTTGAATTAGCCTGACCTGAAATAACAAACATAGGAGACGAATCCAAATACGCTTCCGCTACTCCGGTTATAGCGTTTGTTGCGCCAGGACCTATAGTTACAAGACATACCCCCGGAACATCGCCGACACGTCCACAGCAATCCGCGGACATGGCTGCCGCCTGCTCATGATGGCAGCAATAAGCGTTCAGTCTGTCATTTCTTTTGAGTGCGTCCGTCAGCCACATAGCCGAGCTACCGGATACCATAAATACATTTTTTACTCCTTTTTTTTCAAGAAAATCAAATATATATTCTGATACAGTCATTTTTTCCTCCATCATCAATTCGCAGTTATCCAATAATCTTCAGTCATAATATTCTGATAAACAGAATCCTTATCTCCGTTGATGTTCATACTTATTACAAGTCCTGCAATGGTCTCTTTAAGTTTCTTATCGGCAGGAAGCGAGGTAGTATGAATATCCGCATTTGTACATCCGTATTCTGAAAGCTTATCAAGAAAATCACTGTAGTTTACCGCCTTTATTTCAATCGGCTGACTTCCGATATTAACGTTTAACATAGAAAGAAAGCTTCTTGCATCGTTTGCGTTTCTTACACAGAATATTATATATCCGCTGCCGCCGAGCTTTGATATAAGATTTTTAAGAAACCCAAACGGGTTATTATATGAATTCAGCGGACGTCCTACAATTATAAAATCAAATTTATTATTCTCACTTGAAATCAGCGTTTCAGGATTACCGCATATAACCTCGTTGGCAATACTGATATTATCCGCATAATATTTAATATCAGAAGTATAAACTTTTGAATATAAAACATCCGCGCCATAGCTTCGGCAGTAATTTTTCATTTCCAGAACAGGAGTACCGCATTTTACATCAACGGCCAATATACTTTTACCGTTTTTATTCGTTATATCTATATTTTCAAAGGTAAAATTAATATAATTACCGGTATCCTCCCATGCGTCTACCCCAAAATATTTTTCTCTGAAAAATTCTCTGGAGCGTTGACTTATAGCTAATCGTTCAGGAGGCAAAGCTTCCTGATATGATCATGATGAACAAAGGTATCTCGGCAGAGAATCAGTTTATATCCGGCTCTGCGTACTCTGAACGTAAAATCGTCGTCTCCGAAATCATGCATAAAACCTGCGTCGTATAGTCCTACCGTATCAAATACTTCTCTTCTGTATAACGCGGCTGTAGGAATAAGTCTTATTTTTTCCTCCCATTTAGCAGGGTTACTTTTGTTAAACAAGGCTGCTTTCATCTGCATTTCTTCCGAATTATTAAAGCCGCCCAGATTTTCCTGCTGATAATTGCTTACGTTAGTAGAAGCAGGACATATCATGCCGATACTATCGTCGCTTTCGGCGCAGGTAAGCAGGTTATCGAGCCAACCCTCGGTTACTATAATATCGTTATTAACAACCGCTATATATTTAGTATTAAGTCTGCGCAGAACATTATTGATTGCATAAACGCCTGTAATATTTTTTGTGATACGAATTATCTGTTTTTTGCGGCGCTCCACGCTTTCAAAAAAATCTATTAATTCATTATCAGCAGTACCGTTATCCATTAAGACCAAATCATATTCTCCGCGGGTATATTCAAGTATGCTTTTAACGCAGTTTCGCGTCTTTTCAAGCCGACCATATGCCTGAACAACAATAGACACGCCGTTATTTTCTTCTCCGCATATATAAGCTCTCGCCTTTTTATAGTGAAGCTCCGGCAAAGGCTTTTCAAGGTTATCAGAATTTATAATTATCATTTTCATCTCCGTTCGGTTAAAAGAGTGTATCTGCCGTCTTTCAAATAAGCAATATTTCCGCTATAATCAAGCTCTAAAAGCTCTGTAATTATATCCTCGTAATATTCAGACGATGTTATTAAAATAAGCTCGCATTCATTTAACGCTTCCCTTGACGGCCGCTCCACCGAGCGATTCATTCCCGGTATATACTTTCCGTTCAGGAAAATATTATTATCAAATAAATGCCTTATCTTACTTTCATCGTCATTTATCATATTTAATATGTTTCTGGCTCTTACTCCGATGCCGAAAACGCCTATCCTATTATAGCCATTAATAAGGTCGCTTAGAAGTCTATTATCAGCCTTTTTCTTTGCCGAGAATAAACCGCAGGGCAAAGATTTTTTAAGCCATACGGTTAAATGAAAACCGTTTCCGAAACCTTCCTCCAGATTTAAAATCTCAAAGCCAGAACTGTAAGCCAGTTGAGTCAAGCTTTGCGGAGTAAAATAATTTATATGCTCAGGAAATATATCACTGTATGAAGCAGTATCAAAAATTTTCTGTCCGTTAGGAACATTTAAAAGCATAATTCCATTATCGTTTAAATTATCATACGCAGAATCCATAAATTCTCTTAAATTTTCAATATGCTCTAAAACCATCAAGCAAGTTATACCGTCAAATTTCCGGTCAAATACGGTACTATTTCCAAAATACCTGTTTAAAACATTAAATCCACGGTTTTCAGCCGCCTTACATAAACGTCCGGACGGCTCTATTCCAATACAGTAATTATACATTTCCGATAATATTGAAAGCATATCGCCCGCCGCACAGCCTATATCAAGCACGCTGTCATTATCATCGGATAATTTTCGCATTCTTTCAAAACAATTATGATAATAGCCCATAAGCTTTTCAGGATAACCTGAATCCTCACCCGGTTCAGGCTTATAAATTATATTATAATTACTGTAATAGGATTCATTCAAAAATGATTCAGTCTGTATATGACCGCAGCCGGGGCACCTATATATTTTTATATCAGCTTTAATTTTTTCTACAGGCTTATTATAAAAGCCTGTAACGTCAGTAATATTACTCCATATCGTATCATATAAGCCGGCTTCCGAGCCGCATACTCTGCATATCATAGCTATTCCTTCCCGTTAAATTTCTACAAGCTGTCAATATAGCTTATAACGTCCTTTTCAGTTCATAATCGCAGTTATCAAGGATATCAATAAGCTGTTCGATATTAGAGCAGCTTACAAGAGCGGTTCCTTCAAGAGCATTTGATGTAATATATCCGCTGACAACCGCCGTAGGCGAATCATTTCTCTTCCCGCAGTATTCTCTAATATAATCAAGCCTTTTCAAATTGCTTTCGGTGACAATACGCCGCTTTAAAAACTCGTCTATATTTTCCAGACCTTTCGTTATTGCTTTCTGAAAAAAGCCCTTGCATTGAGAAGTATATGCCATTGCGAACATTCCGCTTCCTGACATATAGGAATATAATTCACTGTCCATATGCGTAGTGTTGGGATCGTCCCACATCTCATACTTATATTCCGCTAATGACC
>ERZ860023.816-NODE-816-length-15807-cov-1.420201_pt1 | contig 15807 bp, 17 predicted proteins | sample MGYA00509983_ERZ860023 | MGnify/ENA primary metagenome ERZ860023 (study PRJEB30046, sample SAMN00715180) | human gut metagenome | study: EMG produced TPA metagenomics assembly of the A metagenome-wide association study of gut microbiota in type 2...
GCAGACAACCGTCTCAACATGGCTCGTCATCGGGAACATATCCACCGGCTGCGCCACAATCGCCTTATACCCATGCTGCTCCATAAACGCCAGATCACGCGCCAAGGACGCAGGATTGCAGGACACATAAACAACGCGCTCAGGCTGTACCTTGGCAATCGCCGCCAGCACCTTCTGCTCGCAGCCCGCACGCGGAGGATCTACCACAACCACGTCCGGACGCACACCGCCGGCCAACAGCTTTGGCAGCTCTATCGCCGCATCACCGCAGATAAATTCCGCATTAGCGATTTATTCACCTCGGCATTTTTCTTGGCGTTTTCAATCGCAGGCGCCACAATCTCGATACCATAAACCTGTTTGGCGTGGCGCGCAAGATACAGGGAAATCGTACCGGTACCACAGTAAACGTCCACTACGGTTTCCTTACCGCTCAGCGCCGCAAACTCCAACGCCTTGTTATACAGCTTTTCGGCCTGCTCGCTATTTACCTGGAAGAAGGCCTGCGCGGAAATATGAAAGCTCAGGCTTCCCAGGCTGTCCTTAATCGATTCCGGTCCGTACAGCACACGCGTCTTGCTGCCCATAACCACGTTGGTCTGCTTCTTGTTGATGTTCTGCACCACGCTCACCAGTCCCGGAACATGACGCTTCAGCCATTCAATCAGCACACCGCGATGCGGAATGTCATAGCCGGAGGTAATGATAACCGCCATCACCTCGCCGCTGTGTACGCCAACACGTCCCATAATATGGCGCACAAGTCCCTTACCTGTCTTTTCGTCATAAGCGCTGATGTTATAATGCTGCATCCAGGTGCGTACCGTTTTCATAATCGCATTGTTCGCTTCCTTGGAAATCATGCAGGCATCCGTATCTACAACGCTGTGTGTTGCCGTTGCATAGCAGCCTATCTGCAGCACGCCTTCGGCGTCCGCTGCCGCCGGGAACTGCATCTTGTTGCGGTAGCTCCACGGCTCCGCCGCCCCCAACACCGGCAATGCTTCTAAATTAAGATGTCCGATTCTGGTGAGCGCATCCTGCACCTGCTGACGCTTGCACTCCAGCTGTCCCTTGTAGCTCAAATGCTGCAGCTGACAGCCGCCGCATTCCTTATACACCGGACACGCAGGCTCCACACGCTCGGCAGATGCTTTGACAATCTCTTCCAAGGCACCAACTGCATAGCTTTTCTTCACCAGCGTAATTGTTACGCGCACCTCTTCCTCCGGCAGCGCACCTTTGACAAAGACTGTAAAGCCTTCATACTTGCCAACGCCCTCGCCGCTGCTGCCAAGACCGTTGACAGTTAACGTAATATTATCACCCTGTTTTACGGGAATTATCTGCTTCATATATTTCCACCTGACCTTTTCGATTTTATTGTATATATATCTAATTATATCACAAAAACAGCCTGCAAAGAAACAGCAGCACGCTAAGATAATGCTTTACATCAATTCCGCAGCCTACATAACGCCAAAATATCACTTTGCATCTTTCCTGTAATTGTGAGAAGTGTGCAACATTTTCTTTAAAACTATATACTTTGCATATAACATAAGCTATAATTAAGTTAGGGACATTGAGTTTCCGGGTCTATAAAGGTTTTATTTTGCGAAAGGAGCGATGCACAATGACAGTAAAATTTTTGAAATGCAGTATTTGCGGTAATATCGTCGGCCTGATTCAGGACGGCGGCGGCGAGCTTGTCTGCTGCGGCAAGCCCATGCAGGAGCTTATTGCCAACACCGAAGACGCAGCGCAGGAAAAGCATGTGCCGGTTATTACTGTTGATGGCAGCACGGTGCGTGTAGCTGTAGGCAGCGTGGAGCATCCCATGATTGAAAAGCACTACATCCAATGGATTTATCTGCAGACAACTCATGGCGGTCAGCGCTATATCTTAAAGCCTGGTGACAAGCCGGAGGCTGTTTTCGCTCTTGCCGAGGGTGCAGCTCCGCTCGCCGCTTATGCTTATTGCAATCTGCACGGATTGTGGACGGCAAAGCTGTAACATCTGTCGCCTTACATTCATAAAACACTTCTTTTCTCAGTGTCGGAGTCCCGACCGATAACGGTCAGGGGCTCCGATACTTTTTTATTACTCAAAAAGCTAAAAAATAAAACCGGCCTCCGACAGCTATATGTAATAGCATATCAGAGACCGGTTAAATTACAAAAACAATCACGCGAGGCTTATGGTCTTAAGCCCCAAAGGCTGTTAAAAAGCACAGCGAGAGAATTATTTTTCTACCCACAGGCCTTTTTCGTCTTTTTTGTAGCCGGCAAATTCGATTGCCAACGCAGCCATAACCTTGGTTGCGTCCTTAATCTGTACGTTCAGCTCTTCTGCGCGGATGAAATCATCGTGGCACATTTCGCTGGGGTTTTTGCTGGTGAGCAAAACGTATTCGTTCTGCATTTCTACAAGTGCTTTTGCTTCTGCATTAAATTGTTCCATTAGACTAATCTCCTTAGTTTTTATTATTGTACGATAACGCTCAGGTCACCTACAGCATGGGTAATATCCTTAACTGCTGCCAAGAGTGCCAGACGGTTGTTCTTCACGCGAACGTCCTCGTCCATAACCATAACGTCTTCGAAGAATTTGTTGATTGGGTCAACCAGCTTAACTGCTTCAGCCATAACTGCAGCATAGTCATACTGGTTGCTGCAACCAGCACTTCCTTGCTGGCTGCCATAGCAGCATTGTGCAGAGCGCCTTCAGCCTCTACAGCGAAGAGCTGCGGGTTGATAGCGGATTCTTCTTCAATCTTCTTGCACAGGTTAGCAACGCGGGTTGCAGCCTGAATAAGTGCCGGAGCCTCTGCGGAAGCAATGAAGCTGTTCAGAGCCTTAGCACGGGCAACAAGGTCAGTAAAGTCGTCGTTCATCTGGTCAGCCAGAACTGCGTCAACTACGTCATAACGGATGCCCTGATCCATCAGCATGTTGCGCAGACGTTGTTTCATAAACTCAGCAATTTGCGGTACGAGCTTTTTGGTATCCTCTGCCGGGATGTTCAGCAGGTACAGAGCGCCGGCGATAACCTTGTACAGAATACATGGTATTTGCCGTCCAGAAGAATGTTGATGATGCCCAGAGCCTGACGGCGCAGTGCGTACGGATCCTGAGAGCCGGTCGGAGCCAGACCGCGGCTGAAGGTAGCGCAGATGTTGTCCAGCTTGTCGGCAATACCGGTCAGACGGCCGATATCAGTAGTCGGCAGCTCGTCACCGGCAAAGCGCGGCAGATAATGTTCGTAAATGCCCAGTGCAACCTCAGGAGCTTCACCGTCGAGCTTAGCATATTCGCGGCCCATAACACCCTGCAGCTCGGTGAATTCGATAACCATACCGGTTACCAGGTCACATTTGCACAGCAGAGCGGTGCGCTCCAGCTTTTCTTTATCAACCTTGGCATTGATAGCCATAGCCAGCATATCAACAGCCTGTACCAGACGTTTGCTCTTATCATTCATATTTCCCAGGCCTTCCTGGAAGGAAACGGTTTTGAGTTTTTCCAGACGGTCAGCCAGAGTTTGTTTTCTGTCTTCGTTGAAGAAGAATTCAGCGTCACTCAGACGTGCACGCAGTACGCGCTCGTTACCGTGAGCAACAATTTCCAGATGCTCCTTGCCGCCGTTGCGGACGGTGATGAACTTGTTCAGCAGGGAGCCGTCCTCTGCCAGTACCGGGAAGTAACGCTGATGCTCAGCATCGGGGTGATGATGCATTCCTTCGGCAGAGCAAGGAATTTCTCTTCGAATTTGCCGCACAGAGCAGTCGGCCATTCTACCAGATAGTTTACTTCCTCCAGCAGGTCCTCGTTGATTTCGGCATGACCGCCTTCGGCAATTGCCAGGTCAGTAACCTGTTGACGAATCAGCTCACGGCGAGCGTCTTGGTCAACCATTACGTAGTTGTCATACATAACCTTTTCATAGGAATCTGCATCGGGGATTTCTACAGCGCCGATGGTGCCGATAGCAGCAGAAGCTACTGCGTTCTTAGCCTTGCTCTTTACGGTGTCGAACAAAGCCTTGGCAGCATCGCCGATGGACTCATGAGCTTTAGCGTTATCCAGTGCGGAAGGACGCAGGAAGCGGTGACCGCGGCTGAATTTGCTGGATTTTACGCCGGTAATTTCAACAGGGATAACTTCATCGCCGAACAGTGCAACCAGCCAACGAATCGGACGGACGAATTTGAATTCATGATCTGCCCAACGCATGTTTTTCGGGAAGTTCAGGCTGGTGAGGATATCACTCAGCAGGCCCGGCAGCAAATCCTTAACCGGTTGGCCTGCTAGATGCTTAACAGCATATACATAATCATCGCGGACAACGAGCTCTTTTACGTCAACGCCTTGGCCGCGAGCAAAGCCGATAGCTGCTTTGGAGGGAGCGCCGCTTACGAAAGCGATTTTTGCGGAAGGACCTTTAGCCTCAACAGTGCTATCCTCCTGAGCCTCGGCAACACCGCTGGCAATGAAGGTCATGCGACGGGGAGTGCCATAGGTTTTAACTGCTTCGAAGGGAATGCGCAGCTCAGTCATTTTCTTTTCTGCCAAATCCTTTAATTGTGCCAGAATGGCAGGCATAAATTTCGCAGGAATCTCTTCTGTACCGATTTCAAAAAGTAATTTTTCCATTATTTATTCTCCCCTTTCTTGAGCAGCGGGAAGCCCATTTCTTCACGTTGTGCTACATAAGCCTTTGCACACAGGCGGGCCATCCACGTACACGGCCGATGTAGGCAGTACGTTCACTTACGCTGATTGCTCCGCGGGAATCCAGCAGGTTGAATGCATGGGAGCATTTCAGAACGTAGTCATAAGCAGGACGGATATAACCAAGCTCAATAACGCGCTTAGCTTCTGCTTCATATTTGTCGAACAGGTCAAACAGCAGCGCGGTGTCTGCTACCTGGAAGTTGTAGAAGGATTGCTCTACCTCGTTGGTGTGGAAAACGTCACCGTAGGTGATGTCGCCAACCCATTGGATATCGAATACGTTTTCTACGCCCTGGATATACATAGCCAGACGCTCCAGGCCGTACGTGATTTCAACAGTTACAGGCTTAACGTCAATGCTGCCCACCTGTTGGAAGTAGGTGAACTGGGTGATTTCCATACCATCCAGCCAAACCTCCCAGCCCAAGCCCCAAGCGCCCAGAGTCGGAGATTCCCAGTTATCCTCTACAAAGCGGATATCATGCTCCTCCTGATGAATGCCGAGCTCAGCCAGGCTCTGTAGATACAGCTCCTGAATGTTTTCCGGAGAGGGCTTTACGATAACCTGGAACTGATGATGCTGGAACAGACGGTTCGGGTTATCACCGTAACGTCCGTCTGCCGGGCGGCGGGAAGGCTCTACATAAGCCACACGCCAGGGCTCAGGTCCGAGTACGCGTAAAAAGGTAGACGGGTTCATAGTGCCTGCGCCTTTTTCGATGTCATAGGGCTGTGCCATAATGCAGTTTTGGCCTGCCCAGAATTTTTGCAGCTTCAAAATAATTGTCTGAAAATCCATGTTTTACCTCCTATATTTGTTACAAAGACGGCAATGGCAGAGCTTTGTCCGAAAAACGAAAAAGCACCCGCGTCCCCGTAACTTAAATGTTACAGGGACGGAGTGCATACAGCTCGGACTCCGCGGTTCCACCCTGCTTGACTGCAATAACTGCAGCCCGCCTCAATCAATATACTTTTACAGCTCCAAAGCGCCTTCATCCGCCTTTGCCGCCTTGCACTGTCACGGCTCGCTGAGTTTGCAGACTACTACTCTTCTTCTTAGCTTAACTGTTAGTATATAAAATGCAGCGCTGTTTGTCAAGTGCGGCAAATAATTTTGTAAATACCACTCACAAAAATGTATCAGCTTTCACCATAACAAAATGCCCCCACGCGAACGCGCAGAGGCATTATTGCTTCAAGTTGTCAGGTTAATATAAATTAAGCGGCTATTATTTCTTTTCGATGAGCTTCAGCGGAGCAGAAATCTTAGCTTCTACTTTTTCGCCTTTAGCAGCCTTAACAGCTACTTCCAGACCTTGCTGGCCCATGATTTCCGGCTGTTGAGCGATAGTAGCGCTCATAGCGCCGCTTTCTACAGCCTTTACGCCGTCAGCAGTACCGTCAAAGCCAACGATGAAGATTTGCTTGCCAGCACTCTTAGCAGCTTCGATTGCACCCAAAGCCATTTCGTCGTTCTGAGCGAAAATAGCTTTGATGTCCGGGTTAGCCTGCAGCATGTTTTCTGCTACAGTCATTCCCTTGCTGCGGTCAAATTCAGCAGTCTGTTTAGCAACAACGGTCAGCTTGCTGTCAGCCAGCTTGTGGAAGCCTTCGCCGCGTTCACGGGAAGCGCTGGCACCGGGGATACCCTCCAGCTCAGCAACCTTAACCTTTTCGCCCAGCTTTTTGATAATGTAATCAGCAGCCATTTCGCCGCCCTTTACGTTATCGGAAGCAACCAGGCTTGCTACAGTACCCTGGTTAGCGCTGCGGTCGAGGCAGATAACAGGGATGTTAGCCTTGTTGGCAGCCTTTACGGATGTAGAAATTGCATCAGAGTCAACAGGGTTAACCAGCAGAACGCTGATGTTTTGCTGCAGCAGGTCAGCAATATCATTAGCCTGCTTTGCAGGATCGTTCTGAGCGTCAACAACCTTTACGGTTACGCCCAGCTCCTTAGCCTTAGCTTCTACGCCTTTAGCCAGGGAAACGAAGAACGGATTGTTTTGAGTGGATACGGAGAAGCCAACGGTGATTTTCTTGTCGTTGCCTTTTGCAGCATCCTTCTTGTCGCTGCCGCCGCAGCCGACAATCATCATAGCCATTGCTACAATGCAGGTTAATACCAATAAAATTTTTTTCATGTGAGAAAATACCTCCCGGATTTAGAAATTACTATGCGGACAAAAACTTGAATTAAGCAGACTGCGGCTGAAAAGCACTGGATGGTGCTTTACGTCCGCATCACGCTTAGTTTTTCTTTCTGTCCATCAGCACAGCCAGCAAAATTACAATACCTTTGACAACTTGTTGGTAAAAGCTGGATACGTTTAAGATATTCAGACCATTGTTCAGAGTGCCGATAATCAGCGCACCGATAATGGTACCGAAGATGCGGCCCTTACCGCCGGAAAGACTGGTGCCGCCCAATACTACAGCTGCGATAGCATCCAGCTCATAGCCGGTACCGGCAGTAGGCTGAGCACTGTTCAGACGGCTGGTAAGAATAGCGCCTGCCATACCGCAAAGGAAACCAGTTACGGTATAAGCAAATATTTTAATGCGGTTGATTTTGATACCTGCAATGAAGGAAACCTTCTCATTACCGCCGACAGCATAGGTTTTGCGTCCCAGCGGAGTTTTGTGCAGGATGAACCACAAAATGAAAAACATAATCAACATCATAATGGCAGGAACCGGCAGACCGGCAACATACCCCTGGCCGAATTCAAGGAAGCGGTCATCCTCAGACAGGCTGCTGATAGGGTTGCCGTTGGTATATACCAAAGTCAGGCCACGGAAAATGGTCATGGTCGCCAGGGTTGCGATAAAGGGCGCCACCTTGCCGTAGGTAATTACCAGGCCGTTGACACTGCCCAGTGCAGCACCGATGAGGCAGGCCAGCACGATACCGAATACAGGATCCATACCGCCCTTGATAAAGCTGCCCATGAGTGCGCTGGAAAGCGCCAGAATACTGCCGACGGACAAATCAATACCGCCGGTTAAGATAACAAAGGTCATGCCAAAGGAAATTAAGGCATTGATAGAAACCTGACGCAGCAGGTTTTTCAAGTTGCTGGGATCGATAAAGCTGCTGTTAAGGCAGGAAATGACCACAAACAACACAATAAGTCCGATTATGGAACCGGATTTTTTCAAGATTGCTTTTACATCCATTATTTTTATTGCCCTCCCGTTGCAAGTGTCATAATTTTTTCCTGGTCTGCTTCATCGTGCAGCAGCTCGCCGGCAATGCGGCCTTCGTGAACGACGACGATGCGGTCGCTCATGCCCAATACCTCCGGCAGCTCCGAAGAAACCATAATAATCGAAACGCCACTTGCAGTAAGCTCGTTCATCAGCTCATATATATCGCGTTTTGCACCTACGTCGATACCACGGGTAGGCTCATCCATAATAATGACCTCCGGGTGCCTGCCAACCCATTTGGCAATAACCACCTTCTGCTGGTTACCGCCGGACAACGCACCGGCCTCAAGGTCCAGGCTGCTGGTCTTTACGCCCAGCTTTTTTGCCATTTTATCGGCAAAATTATTAAGAACATTAAAATTGATGACACCGCTTTTGGCAAAGCTGTCAACACTCGGCAGAGCAATGTTGCGCAAAATGGAGAAGTCCAGAATCAGGCCCTCTGTTTTGCGGTTTTCGGTTACGAAGCCCAATCCTGCCTTAATAGCATCCTCAGGCTTGGTAATCTTCAAAGGCTCGCCCTTGAAAACCAGCTCGCCGCCTGCATGAGGATCAACGCCGAAAACGGCGCGCATGATTTCGGTACGGCCGCTGCCCATAAGGCCGGCAAAACCCAAAATCTCGCCCTTGCGCAGATTAAAGTTAATATCATGGAAAACTCCCGGCTGTTCAAAGTGCTTAACCTCCAGCAGTACCTCGCCCGGCTTATTGCGGCGGTCGGGATAAAATTCCGTAATGGAGCGTCCTACCATATCGCGGACAATCTGCTCCATACTGTATTCCTTAACAGGCTTGGTTGCAACGGATACGCCGTCACGCATAACGGTAATCGTGTCGCAGTTCTGTGTAACCTCTTCCATACGGTGCGAAATATACACCATTGCTACACCGCGTTTTTTCAGAGAGCGCATAACCTCAAAGAGCTTTTCTGTTTCTCTTTCGGTCAGCGCCGCCGTAGGCTCGTCCATAATAACAACCTTGGCATCCAGCAGAAGGTTACGGACGATTTCCGTCATCTGCTGCTGTCCTACCGAGCATTCGCCGGCTTCCATATCCAGTGGCAGCTCAATTTCAATTTCACGGCATTTCTGCTCTGCCATAGCACGCATAGCCTTAAAATCCAGGATACCCATGCCGTTGGTTACGCTGTGCATCAAAAACAGGTTTTCCAGAATGCTCAGGTTCGGCCAGATATTCAGCTCCTGATGGATGAAGGCGATGCCGTAAGCTTCTGCCTCCAGAGGATTTTTGAAGCTGATTTCCTTGCCGTCGACAAAAATCTGTCCCTTATCCTGCTTGTGAATACCCGTCAGGATATTCATCAGTGTTGATTTGCCGGCACCGTTTTCACCCATCAGAGCGTGTACCTCACCGCTTTTAAGCTTTAGGTCAACACCCTTTAGCACCTCATTAGAACCAAAGGCCTTATGGATATTTCTTAATTCAATCTCCATACTTTTCCTTATTCCTACCTTACGCTAATTTTTAAAAGAAAACATTGCTGTGCAGAATCACATTGGCAAAAGGAGTAATTTCGCCGGTGCGGATAATGCATTTTGCATGCTTGGTTGCCTCCTTGAAGGCTTCGTGGTCTGCATCGATAATCCACTGCTCTTCAGTGAAAAGCTGCTTCATAGCGCTGTAGACAGCAGGATTTCTGCCTTCCATTTCCGCTGCAATTTCTACCTTTTCGATAACCATATTCTTGGCTACTTCTTCAACAACCTCCAGGAAGGAAGGAGTTCCCGGCTTCAGAGTCAGGTCGATTTTCTGCACGCCTGCAGGCACAGGCAGACCGCAGTCACCGATAACGATAGTGTCGGTGTGACCCAAATCAGCCAACACCTTCGCAATAGAGCTGTTTAACATTCCACCCTTTTGCATTATTTAAGCATCTCCTCTACTTCATGTAAATAAGGCATACCGCCCTGTGCTCCCAGCTTTTGTACCGAAAGAGCTGCGGCAGCATTGGCAAAGCTGATGCTTTCCTGCATGGATTTGCCATTTGCACGGGCAACGGCAAAGGCACCGTTAAAGGTGTCGCCTGCACCCGTAGTATCAACCGGCTTTACCTTAAAGCCTGGAACAGTAATAACCTGGCCCTTTTCCGCATAGGCAACACCCTTGCTGCCCAACGTCATAATTACCTTGCCCTGGTTCTGGTCAAGGATATCCGCCTTGCCCTTACCGGCAAACAGTGTTGCTGCCTCGTGCTCGTTGGGAGTCAGGTAAGTAATCTTATCCAGCAGAGCCTGCGGCACCGGAGCAACAGGTGCGGGGTTCAGCAGCACAGGTACACCGTGCGCTGCGCATTTTTCAATGACATAGGCATTGGTAGCAGCAGGAATTTCGTGCTGCAAGAGCACCATGTCTGCCTTGCTGATATCCTCCCACGCTTCATCAATCAGCTCCGGGGATACCAGGTCATTGGCAGCCTTGATAACAATAATCGTGTTATCGTCCTCTGCTACGGTAATGTGCGCGGTACCGCTGTTTTCACCCGGCAGCACCTTCACATAGGTGGAATCAACGTTGTTTTCCTTTAAAGCCTTCAATACAAGCTGGCCGTACACATCATCACCGATGCAGCCGACCATCATAACATCTGCTCCCAGGCGGGCTGCAGCAACAGCCTGGTTGGCACCCTTACCGCCGGGAGAAACGGTCAGGCGGTTGCCGAAAATAGTTTCTCCGGGATGCACCCAGCGGTCACATTCAACGGTAATATCAATATTACAGCTACCTACTACGACAATCTTTGACATATTTTCTACCTCCTGTCTTCAGGATTTATATAATTTTTTGTAATAACAATGCGTATTGCCCGTCAATCAGATTCGGCTGCAGCAAATCCTTAAGGAGTACTGCCTGCTTGCGGCTGGTTTTGGGCATGGTCTGCTGCCAATAGGTGATAGCAAGCTGCAGCAGCCGCAACAGCTCCTCTCTGGCGCTCTTGTCGTCGGCAGTCAGCTGCCAAAAAAAGCTGTACCATTGGCGGAAGACATCCGCATCATCCAGCATCGCCGAACGCGATACGTTAGCGGTTACATCACGCAGGTGACGCACAAGCAGCTGCAGAAGCGCTGTCGCCGCTCAGGCGGTGCCTTCGGCACACGCCGCAGCAGCAGGCGATACAAAAGCGTCAGCTCTCTGTAAATTCTGCAGGCCCTGTCAAAGCCATCCCAGCGTGCGTACACGACGAAATGCAGCTGCAGCTGCTGCAGGCTCCACGCCAACCGTTGCAGGTCCTGCTGCTTTAAAAGCCAACGCCCGGCCTCACGCAGGAGAAACGCCGTCTCCTCGCGCCACCGCCTGCGTGCCATACGCGCCGCCAAGCTGAGCCATTCGCCCATAAACTCCTGCAGCATTGCAGTATTGTCGGCTTGCGTCCGCAGCCAGCGCCGCACCAGCAGTGCGAGCATAGGACGCACCTCAGCCAAACGCCTGTCGCACACGGCAAACGTCAGCCTCAGCAGAACGCTGCCGCCCTGATGCGCCAGCTGCGGATTGACCAGCAGCTGCTCCAGACGCGGCCTGCTTTCCTGCATCCAAGCCGCAAAAAGCTGCCGTTGCCGGTGGCGTAAGGCCACCAGCAGACAGCAGCTGATTGCTTGTAATGCTTCATTATCTGCTGCTTCAGCAATAATACCCGAAAAAGCTGTGCAGGCGTTTTGTTCTCTGCCGTCACGCAGAGCAATACATGTTTCTAAAATAAGTTCTGTTACCATATTTCTACAGGTTAATATCGCCTTCGTAGACGTCACCGGAAACAGGATCCACCGTTACCAGCAGGCCGTCGGCCAGCTTAGAGGTTGCTTTCTCCGCGCCTACGATAACAGGCAGGCCGCAGGTTACGGCAACAATAGCAGTGGAGGATGTCAGGCCGCCCTCTTCAGCGATAATCGCTGCTGCCTTGGCAGCAGCCTGCGGCACAAACTCGTCATTCAGCACATCAACTACAAGGATATCGCCCTTTTGGAGCTTGTCCTTGAAGTCTGCCGCAGTTCTGCCTACGCAGATACGGCCGGTGACAGTCTTGCTGCCGATACCGGTACCGCTGAGCAGCTTGGTACCCACTGTAACCACCTTAATCAGATTTGTACTGCCCGGAGTACCGATAGGCACGCCGGCAGTTATAACAACAGATGCGCCGTCCTTGATTACGGAGTGATGCAAAGCACACTGCAAAGACAGCTCAATCATTTCATCAGTATTTGTGGAGTATGGCCCCAAAAGCGGCAGCACACCCCAATAAAGCTGCATCGCACGCACACGCTCAGGCAAGCGTGATACAGCAACAACAGTACATTGAGGCTTATATTTGGCAATCATACGTGCCGTAAAGCCTGATTCGGTAATCGTAAGAATAGTATCAGCCTTTATTTCCTGAGAAATCTGTACGGTAGCATGGCTGATAGCGTCGGTAGAATGGATGCGCTCGCTGATGCCCTTCTTCTGGAAGATATGCACATAATCAAGCGCGTTTTCCGTGCGAACGGCAATCTTAGCCATCGTCTGCACCGCCTCCAGCGGATATTTGCCGCTGGCAGTTTCGCCGCTCAGCATAATACATCGCTGCCGTCGAAAATAGAGTTGGCAACGTCGCTGGCCTCGGCACGGGTTGCACGGTAGCTGTTAATCATACTTTCCAGCATCTGCGTAGCCGTGATAACAGGCTTTCCGGCCTTATTGCAGCGCGCGATAATATCCTTCTGTACCAATGGTACAGCCTCGGTCGGTATCTCTACGCCAAGGTCGCCTCTGGCAACCATAATGCCGTCAGATACGCCGATAATCTCATCGATATGCTGCACACCGGCCTCATTCTCGATTTTGGAAATAATCCCGATAGAAGAGCCTGCTTCCTCAAGCACTTTACGGATAGCGATAACATCATCGGCCTTCTGCACAAAGGATGCCGCAATATAATCCATATCATGCTCGACAGCAAAAAGAATATCTGCCTTGTCCTGCTCCGACAAAAACGGCAGTTTCAGCTCGATACCGGGGCAGGCCACACGCTTACGCGAGCTCAGCTCACCGCCATTGACCACCTTAGTATAAATTCTGCAGCCGTCAATACGTACAACCTTTAAGGAAAGCAGTCCGTCGGCCAGCAGAATATTACTGCCGATTTCTACCTCCTGCGGCAGACCGGCATAATTAACGTGTGCCATATGGCGGTCGCCCAGATAATCCTCGGTAGTCAGGCAGAAATCATCGCCCTCGTTCAGCTCGATTTTGCTTTCGGCAAACATGCCCAGGCGCATTTCAGGGCCCTTGGTATCGGCAATCGTAGCGATTACCTTACCGGCCTCTTCTGCTGCCTGACGCACCAGCTGCAGCCTTTTGCCATGGTCCTCATGATTACCATGCGAAAAGTTGAAGCGTGCCAAGTCCATGCCTGCAAGCATCATCTTACGCAGCAGCTCTACGTTGTCCGTGCTGGGACCTACTGTACAGATAATCTTCGTTTTCTTCATCAGGACTGCGCCTCCTCAGTACTGAAACTTATTCTCACACAAAACCTCATAGGCATCCTCTGCCTCCGAAACCGGCAAGCAGATTTCATAAGCCTTGTTATGCTTGCCTCCGACACTTTTTAGCTGTACCAAAAAGCCGTTTTCCGTCAGCATTTGCTTTATTTTTTTGGCTTGTTCCTCAGTGTGGGCAATATAAATTGTTTTCCACATACTAGAATGCCTCCTGTAAATCAGGTAATTGGATTATGCCTTGTAAGCTTTGATTTTTTCAATCAGCTTCGGCAGGATTACGTTTACATCACCTACGATGCCATAATGAGCAACGGTGAAAATCGGTGCCTCTGCATCCTTGTTGATAGCGATGATGATATCGCTGTCCTTCATGCCGGACAGATGCTGAATAGCACCGCTGATGCCGCAGGCAAAGTAGATATGCGGAGTAACGGATTTACCGGATTGGCCAACCTGTTGGGAGTGAGTCAGCCAGCCCTCATCAATAGCGGCACGGGTGCCTGCTACTGCGGAATTTTCAAAGAGAGCAGCCAGCTGTTCCAGCACGTCGAATTTCTCCTTGCTGCCGAAGCCACGGCCGCCTGCTGCGATCATATCGGCTTCATCAATCTTCACAGCATTTTCACTGCTCAGAGCTTCTTTTTTAACCAGTTCAACACGGCTTACGGCGCCTGCTTCCGGAGTGAAGGCAATAACCTCACCGGTGCGGTTGTTATCCAATTCAGCCGGTTTGAATACTTTAGGACGAACGGTACCCATTTGCGGACGGTTAACGTCGCAGATGATGGTAGCGCAGATATTGCCGCCCAGTGCGGGACGAGTCCAGGCAACGAGCTTGTCATCGGTTACATCCAAAGCGGTGCAGTCAGCGCACAGGCCGGTATGCAGACGTGCTGCAACACGCGGAGCCAGGTCACGGCCGTCATCGGTAGCACCGAACATAATAGAAGCCGGATCATATTTCTTGGACAGCTGGCAGATAGCATCGGTATATAACTCGGTATCATAATCTGCGTATTTAGCATTCTCAATAACATAAACAACATCAGCGCCGGCAGCAATCAGCTGCTGCGGCAGCTCGCCTGCAGCGGCGGTCACCAGTACCGCACAGCATTTTTCCTCCAGCTTGGCACACAGCTCTTTGGCAGCGCCCAACAGCTCAAAGGTAACATTCATCAGCTGACCATTTTCCTGTTCAGCAATAACCCACATATTTACACACTCCTATTCGTTATCTTCAGTATCGTCAGTTTCGGCAATAGCTATAGCCTCCATGGGACATTCGCGGATGCAGGCACCGCAGCAAACGCACTGCTGCATATCAATCTGCGCCCTGCCCTCGCGCAGCGCAATAGCCCCCATCGGGCATACTGCCACGCATTCCTCACAGCCACAGCAAAGCTGCCTGTTTACTTTTATCAGCATGGTTCGCCTCAGCGGGTAATAACCTCTGCCTTAACCAGCTTTTCAAACAGCATGTCTACTGCTGCATCAGCATCTGCTTCGGTAATGATTTCGCCGTTGATTTCAGGCGGGGTCGGGGTGAAGGCTTTTTTAACCTTAGTCGGAGAGCCCTTCAGGCCTACGGTTGCAGGATCAATATCCAGGTCAGCAACGGTCAGAGTAGGAATCTGTGCCTTACGAGCTTTCATTTTGCCCTTAATGCTGGCAAAACGCGGCTCTTTTTCGGATTTGGTTACGGTAACCAAGAGCGGTGCAGCACAAGCCAAAGTCAGCTGGTAGTTTTCGTTTTCACGGACAACAACAAATTTGCCGTCAGCATAGTTCAGGCTCAGAGCGCCGGTAATCTGCGGAATTCCCAGATGCTCGGCCATTTCCGGGCCAACCTGTGCGGTGTCGCCGTCTACTGCCTGCTTGCCGCAGAGCACGAGGTCGAACTCGCCCAAATGTTTTACAGCAGCAGCCAGAGCCAGGCTGGTTGCCAGAGTATCACTGCCGCCCAGAACGCGGTCGCTCAGCAGAACGCCGTCATCAGCGCCCATAGCGATTGCTTCCTTCAGAATATCGGTTGCCTGGGGCAGGCCCATGGTCAGTACTGTTACCTTAGCGCCTTCCTTGTCCTTCAGGCACAGTGCTACCTCCAATGCCTGACGGTCATAGGGATTCATAATATTTTCTACACCCGTACGGTCCAAGGTATTGGTTTCGCGGTTAAATTTTACTTTTGCCGTATCCGGCACTTGTTTTAAACAAACGAGAATATTCATTTGCTGCCTCCTTAAGCTTATTACAGGAGCTGCTGCTCCGGCTTTTTTACATTCTTCTCTTTATTTTAGCATTTTTGTACTTAAACTTGCAAGTATATCATGAAAGTTTATGAAAAACAGCTCAAATAATT
>ERZ860023.817-NODE-817-length-15786-cov-3.253194_pt1 | contig 15786 bp, 10 predicted proteins | sample MGYA00509983_ERZ860023 | MGnify/ENA primary metagenome ERZ860023 (study PRJEB30046, sample SAMN00715180) | human gut metagenome | study: EMG produced TPA metagenomics assembly of the A metagenome-wide association study of gut microbiota in type 2...
TGGGACGGTTCGTCCCAGCCGCCTATCGGGGGTAACTCTGAGCGAAAGCGACATCCGCTACTACACCACCAATTCCGCAGGCCAGATCGACCGGGTCATCCTCGACGATGTGACCGGTGACCTGTGGGAGTACGCTGCGCTGGATTCTGTCCGCCGCCTGACGGACGAAGCCGCCAAGAAGATCGACAAAAAGATCAGCGACAAGGCACAGGACGCCGCAAGAGAGGCCGCAGGCCTCCCCGCTGCGACCACCACGACCACCACCAAGGTAGCCAAGACCGATGAGGAGACCTTCCAGGATGTGAAGAACATCCTTGTTCCCAGCACCAGCGATGTGCTCTACGGCCTCATCGACGGCAGTGTCGTCAGCTCTACCTGGAACACCCTTACCGGCAAGACGGACCAGCTGTTCAGCTATGTGCTCCGCCGCACCGGCGACAGCGTGGGCGGTACGCTGGGCGACTTCCTCAACTATCTGGGCGAGGGCGCGACCTATGTCTGCTACTCCGGCGGCAAGAAGGTGGCCTACAGCACCGCTACCAAGTACCCCATTATCGCAGGCGGCATCGCCATCGGCCGTTCTGCCGACGGCAAGGCCATCAACCGGATGCTCCAGCTCTCGCCGGTAGTCATCGATAAGCTGGGCGCAGCTTCGGTCATGAGCGGCGACAAGCGCTATGAGACCGCCGACGATATGCAGGTGTATCTGTGGTCGAACGGCCAGTATTTCGCCACCTCGCTGCCCAAGATCAACACCGAGGATTATAAGCTCATCGGCTGGTACGACAACTTCGGCTGCTCCGGCGGCAGGAAGATCCGTATCCTTGTGGCCGTCAAGACGAACTGAGCCTGAAATTTTCCAATCACAGAACAGCAGCCTCGCAGCAGATGAAGCGGGGCTGCTGTTTTATTCTCCTATTTGCCACACGCCCTATTTCGTGTTACAATAAAAACCAAAGAAATAGCGGAAAAAGGAGGTGCGGCAATGATACGCATTGCTCTGGTCGAGGACGAGGCAGAGGTGCGGGCGCAGCTTCAGGGCTATGTGCAGCGGCACACCCGGCAGTACGGCACCGAGTTTGCGGTGACGGAGTTCGCCGACGGCATGGAGCTGCTGGATGATTACCGCCCGGTGTACGACATCCTGTTTCTGGACGTGGAGATGAAGCATCTGGACGGCATGGAGACGGCCCGGCGGGTGCGGGAGCTGGACAAGGATGTCATCATCGTTTTTATCACGAATATGGCGCAGTACGCCATCGGCGGTACGCGGTGGGCGCACTGGACTATGTGCTCAAGCCGGTGCCTTATTTTGCGTTTTCGCAGCAGCTGCGCAAGGCCGAAGAGCAGCTGCGCCGCCGCGCACGGCATTATCTGGCCCTGCCGGTGGAGGGCGGGATGCGGCGGCTGGATTCGTCCCTCATCTATTATCTGGAAAGCGAGGGACACCGCGTCCATTTTTATACCGAAGAGGGCGATTTCGTGGCGGCAGGCACCCTGAAAGCCTTTGAGGAAAAGCTGGCCGATCGGCCCTTTGCCCGCTGCAACAGCGGCTACCTTGTCAATCTGGCACAGGTGAAGAGCGTGCAGCAGGGGATGGTGCAGGTGGGACCCTACGAATTGCAGGTCAGCCGCCCCCGGCGGAAAGCCTTCCTCGCGGCGCTGGCCGACCACATCGGGGGTGAGGGTGCATGACGGCACTGCCCAGCATCCCGCGCCTGTATACGGCGCTGGCCGAGTGTCTGGCCGTGGGCATCTACGCCCTGCCGCTGGGCATCCGCTTCGGCAAAACGGCCACCATCGCTGCCAGTGCGGCATGGGCGCTGGCCCTGAGTGCTTTTTTGCAGGCCACGGGCAGCGTTCCGCTGGCGTGGTGGATCCCCTGCATGGCGGCAGCTGTGGGGATACAGTATTTATACCTCTGGGTCACCCGCACCATCTCCCTGCTGGAAGCGGGCTATGTCTGCGCCCGGGCCTTCGTTCTGGCGGAGCTGGCGGCCAGCGCCGAGTGGCAGCTGCACTGCTTCCTCTGGCCTCAGCGCAGCGGGGCCGACGGCCTGTCACTGCTGCTTCTGGTGGTGGTCTATGGCGGCGTTTTCGGCTGCATCTGGGTGCTGGAGCATAAGCACAAAAGTCCCAAGGGCCATATCGTCATCAGCGGAAAAGCGGCCCTCGTGGCCGTCGTCATGGCGGCGATGGTCTTCGCGGTGAGCAACCTGCTGTTCTTGGGCGACCGCGAAGTGGATATGAGCGTCTACTACATCCGCACGCTGGTGGACATCTGCGGCGTGCTCATCCTGACGGTCCAGCACGAACAGCTGCGGGAGGCGGCGCTCCACAGCGAGCTTGCCGCCATGGACGAGGTGCTCCACCGCCAGTACGAGCAGTACAAGCGGAGCAAGGAGGGCATCCGGCTCATCAACAGCCGCTATCATGCGCTGAAGATCCAGATCGCGGACATCCGCGCCGAGCGCGACCGGGCCAAGCAGGACGCGGCTCTGGCCCGGATGGAGAGCGGAATCCGGCAGTATGAGGCCGAGAACAAGACCGGCAACCCGGTATTGGATACCCTGTTGACCGCCAAAAGCATGGACTGCCAGCAGCGCGGCATCAACATGACCAGCGTGGCCGATGGCAGCCAGCTGGGCTTTCTGAGCACGCGGGAGCTGTGTACCCTCGTGGGTGCGCCGCTGGACAACGCCATCGAGAGCGTGCTGGCAGAGCCCGACCCCGAAAAGCGTCTGCTGCGGGTGGCCATCTACAACCAGAGCGGCTGCGTGATGCTCCGCTTCGAGAACTACTGCGCCCAGCCCGTGGAGATGGGCGCGGACGGTCTGCCCGTCCACAACGCCCACGGCGGCTACGACCTGCAGGGCGTGCAGGCGGCCGCCCAGCGCCACGACGGCACCATGACCCTTCATTGGGCCGACGGCTGGTTCACCCTGCGGATCTTGCTGCCGGTCCCGGAAAAGTAAAGGGACTCCTTCAGTCACCTGCGGTGACAGCTCCCTCAGGGAGGGAGCCTTTGGTAGAGAGCGAAACATTGTCCTCTTTGCCAAGGGCCACCTCTTTGAGGGGGCTGCCGCGTCAGCGGCTGGGGGAGTTTTTGCTTTTGGCATGATGCACAATAAAACTGCTCTCGAAATTGTGGATTAGCACAATAGAAATTGAAATCAAATTGAAACTTCTGCAAACTATGCCTCCAAAATGACAGATTGTGAAGATGCTTGTGAATTTTCTTTGAATCCATTTATAATAGTGGCAATGCTCCGGGAGCTGTACCCGGAAAATATGGATTCAGAATAAGGAGGAAGAAAATTATGTTGTCCATCAATATGGATGATGTAATGCAGGTAGTTTCGAACATTCAGAACTATCTGATTGCATTCGGCGTCGTCCTCGTACTCGCGCTCCTCGTGATGTTCGCGGTGCGGAAGATGCCCAAAGCGAAAAAGAAGATGATTCGTGCGCAGTCCGGCCTCGCCATTCTGCTGGCGCTGGCGATTGTCGTCAACCTCATCTGCACCGGCCCCATGTCCACCATGCTGGACCTGATCTCCGGCGAAGGTTCCATCAGTGAGGAGACTTCCGCAGAGGCCACCGAGCTGGTCAATGAGATCACCCAGGAAGGCATCGTTCTGGCTCAGAACGATGACAACATCCTGCCTGTGGCTTCCGGCTCCAAGCTGAACGTCTTCGGCTGGGCTTCCACCAGCCCCTGCTACGGCGGCACCGGTTCCGGTGCTCTGAACGACGCTTACCCTGTCACCGACCTGCTCACCGGTCTGCATGATGCAGGCATCGAGACCAACGACGAGCTGAGCAAGTTCTACACCGATTACTGCTCCACCCGCCCCAGCGTCGGCATGGCACAGCAGGACTGGACTCTGCCCGAGCCGAATGTCAGCCTGTACACCGACGAGATGATGGCAAACGCCAAGGCATACTCTAACACCGCCATGGTCGTCATCACCCGCGTCGGCGGTGAGGGCGCAGACCTTCCCACCGATATGTCTGCTGTCGTGGACGGCAGCTGGGTCCGCCGTGTGGCAGATTACCGTGGTTCTCAGCGCGGTGCCGGCTACTACAACGGCACTTACGATGACAGCCTGAACGAGGGCAGCGACTGGGATAAGGGCGACCACTTCCTGCAGCTGTCCAACCGCGAGGAAGAGCTCATCGATCTCGTCACTTCCAACTTCGACAACGTCATCGTCGTTTACAACGGCGCAAACGCTTTCGAGATGGACTGGGTCAAGAACTACCCCCAGATCAAGGGCGTCCTGCTCTGCCCCGGCACCGGCCAGTCCGGCTTTGAGGGCTTTGGCCGCGTGGTCGCCGGTGAGGTCAACCCCTCCGGCCGTACCGCTGACACCTATGCTGCTGACCTGACCGCTTCTCCGTGGTGGAACAACTTCGGCGACTTCAAGTACACCAACGCTTCCGAGTTCAATTCCAACGCAAGTATGTTCGACCCCGAGGGTACCACTCCCTCCTTCGTCAACTACGTTGAGGGCATCTACGTCGGCTACAAGTTCTATGAGACCGCCGCCGATGAGGGCCTCATCGACTATGACAAGGAAGTTGTCTATCCCTTTGGCTACGGCCTGAGCTACACCACCTTCACCCAGAAGATGAGCGACATCACCAGCGACGGCAGCAGCCTGAAGTTCTCTGTCACCGTCACCAATACCGGCTCTGCTGCCGGCAAGGATGTCGTGGAGATCTATAATGATCCTCCGTACACCAACGGCGGCATTGAGAAGGCTTCCGCAAACCTGCTGGACTTCGCCAAGACCAGCGAGCTTGCCCCCGGCGAGAGCGAGACCATCGACTTCACCATCCCGGTCGAGGATCTGGCTTCCTATGATTACAAGAACAACGGCTGCTATGTGCTGGAGGCTGGCGATTACATCATCAGCACCAACTCTGACTCCCACAATGTTCTGGATTCCAAGACCTACACTGTCGCCTCCGACATCGTTTACAACGAGTCCAACAAGCGCGAGAGCGACGAGGTCGTGGCGACCAACCAGTTCGATTTCGCCGAAGGCGAGATCACCTATCTGTCCCGTGCGGACGGTTTTGCAAACTATGCTGAGGCCACTGCCGCTCCTGCTGATTACAACATGAGCGATGAGGTCAAGGCTGTCTTCGACAACGCACACACCTACACTGAGGTCAACTACGAGAAGGACGAGGACCCCAACGCAGAGGACATCACCACCGGCGCAAAGAACGGCCTCAAGCTGGCTGACCTGCGCGGCGTGGACTACAACGATTCCAAGTGGGATGACCTGCTGGATGAGATGAGCATCGACGACCTGCAGCAGACCATCGGCTTCGGCGGCTACCAGACCGCAGCCGTGGACAGCATCGGCAAGGTGCGCACCAACGACTGTGACGGCCCTGCATCCATCAACAACAACTTCACCGGCGTCGGTTCTGTCGGTTTCCCGGCTGCTACCCTCATCGGTATGACCTGGAGCAAGGATCTGGCCCACGACTTCGGCGACAGCATCGGCAAGATGGCCAATGAGATGAACACTTCCGGCTGGTATGGCCCGGCTATGAACATCCACCGCACCGCATTCTCCGGCCGTAACTTTGAGTACTACTCTGAGGACGGTGTCCTGTCCGGTGCTATGGCCGCAAACGCCATCGCAGGCGCACAGGAGCACGGCGTCTACGCTTACATGAAGCACTTTGCCCTGAACGATCAGGAAGGCAACCGTAACTGCATGGTGGCTACCTGGTCCAACGAGCAGGCTATCCGCGAGATCTACCTCAAGCCCTTCGAGATGTCTGTCAAGGATGCTGACTGCCACGCTGTCATGTCTTCCTTCAACTACATCGGCAATCGCTGGGCTGGCGGCTGCTCTGAGCTGCTGCAGAACGTCCTGCGCGGCGAGTGGGGCTTCCTCGGCTTCGTCGAGACCGACTACTTCGGTGTCTACGGCTACATGACCGCCGATCAGGCTGTCCGCAACGGCGGCGACCTGATGCTCTGCACCACCGGCAACGATTACAACAATGTGACCGTTCTGACCAACAGCAGCAAGCAGGCAATGCGCACCTCTGCCAAGAACATCCTCTACACCGTGGTCAACAGCCGCGCATATGAGGCTGAGAACCTGAACCCCGGCATGGCAAAGTGGAAGGTCATCATGATCGGCGCTGACGTCGTGGCCGCGCTGCTCATCGTTGGCCTGGAGTACACCGCCATCAAGAACTACAAGAAGCGCAAGGAAGAAGAGGAAGAAGTCTAAACCGGACCCTCTCTCCATGCAGCACCTGAACTGAACCAACGGCAAAGGCCCGCTGCACCAGACAGCGGGCCTTTGCCCTGCTCAGGATAAAATGAGGAAAATGCGATGAAGCATACCGACATCATCCAGAAACTGAACTTAGAACAAAAATGCGCCCTGCTCTCGGGCGAGACGGTCTTTACCACCCGCGCTCTGCCGGGCAAGGGCATCCCGGCCATCACCCTTTCGGACGGCCCCAACGGTGTCCGCAAGCAGGCCGGTGCCGCCGACCATCTGGGCCTCAACCCCAGCGTTCCGGCAACCTGCTTTCCGACCTCTTCCGCCACTGCGTGCAGCTGGGATGAGAAGCTGGGCGAAGCCGTGGGCGAGGCACTGGGCGAGGAAGCCGCTGCACAGGAAGTGGCTGTCCTGCTCGGCCCCGGCCTGAATATCCAGCGCAGCCCCCTCTGCGGCCGTGACTTCGAGTATTTCTCGGAAGACCCCATCCTCGCGGGCAGGATGGCCGCCGCCTATGTGCGCGGCATCCAGAAAAACGGCATCGCTGCCTGCCCCAAACACTTTGCGGTCAACAGTCAGGAGCTGCGCCGCATGGCCAGCGACTCGGTGCTCGATGAGCGCACCCTGCGGGAGCTGTATCTGACCGGCTTCGAGATCGTGGTGAAAGAGGCAAAGCCCAAGACCATCATGACCTCCTACAACCTCATCAACGGCACCTACGCCAACGAGAATGCCCACCTGCTGCAGGACATTCTGCGGAAGGACTGGGACTTCGACGGGGCCGTCGTCACCGACTGGGGCGGCTCCAATGACCACGCCCTCGGCGTGAAGAACGGCTCCACCCTCGAAATGCCCTGTCCCGGCGGCGACTCCATCCGGGAGCTGATGAAGGCCGTACAGGGCGGCAAAATTTCCGAGGCCGACGTGGACGCCCGTCTCGACGAGATGCTGGAACTGGTGCTCTCCACCCACGCTGCGGTGGAAAAAGCGCCCCGCACCTTCGATGCTGCCGCGCACCATAAGCTTGCCCGCCGCGCGGCCGCAGAGAGCATCGTCCTGCTCAGGAACGAGGGCGGCATCCTGCCGCTCAAGCCCAATGAGAAGCTGGCCGTCATCGGCGACTTTGCCGAGACGCCCCGCTATCAGGGCGCAGGCTCCAGCGCCGTCAATGCCCTGCAGGTGGACACCCTGCTGGAGAGCATCAAGGCCGACGACAGCGGCATCACCCTCGTGGGCTATGCCTCCGGTTTCGAGCGTCAGGGTGCAGCTGACGCCGAGAAGCTGGAAGAGGCTGTGGCCCTCGCAAAGAAGGCGGACACCGTTCTGCTCTGCCTCGGCCTCGATGAGCTGCGGGAGAGCGAAGGTCTTGACCGCTCTGACATGAAGCTGGCCGAGAACCAGCAGCAGCTTCTGGCCGCTGTGGCTGCCGTCAACCCGAACGTCGTCGTTCTGCTGAGCGCCGGTGCGCCGGTAGAGACGCCGTGGGTCGGCCAGTGCAGGGCGCTGGTCTACGGCGCACTGGGCGGACAGGCAGGCGCCGGCGCAGCCGCAGACATCCTCACCGGCAAGCTCTGCCCCTGCGGCAAGCTGTCCCAGACCTGGGCGCAGGCTCAGACGACACCCCCGCCAAGGCGAACTTCGGCGGCGAGGGCCGGAACGTGGAGTACCGCGAGGGCCTGTATGTGGGCTACCGGTACTATCAGACCGCCGGTGTGCCGGTGGCGTTCCCCTTCGGCTACGGCCTGAGCTACACCGCCTTCGAGTACAGTGATCTGAAGGCAGACGAGAAGGGCGTGACCCTCACCGTCACCAACACCGGCAGCTGTGCCGGCGCCGAGATCGTCCAGCTCTACGTCGCAAAGCCGGACGCCAAAGTCTTCCGCCCGGCGCAGGAGCTGAAGGGGTTTGCAAAGGTCTTCCTCGCCCCCGGCGAGAGCAGGACGGTGAGCATTGCTCTGGACGACAAGGCGTTCCGCTACTGGAACGTCAAGACTGACCGCTGGGAAGTCGAAGGCGGAAGCTATCAGCTCCGCGTGGGTGCATCCAGCGCAGACATCCGGCTGACGGCGGAAGTCTCCGTCAAGGGGACCGACGCTCCCGACCCCTACGAGGGTCTCGACCTGCTCCACTACGTCTCCGGTCAGATCACCTATGTGACCGACGCCGAGTTCGAGGCTCTGCTGGGCCATCCGATCCCGGAGGATGTCGTCCGCATCGACCGGAACATGACGCTGGGCGAGATGGACCATGGCCGCAGTCCGCTGGGCTGGGTGGCACAGAAGGTGCTGCGCTGCCGTCTGGACAGCAGCTTTGCAAAAGGCACCCCCGACCTGAACACCGTGTTCCAGTATAATATGCCGCTGCGCGCGCTGGCCAAGATGACCAACGGCATGGTGAGCATGGGCATGGTGGACGGCCTCGTCTGGGAGCTGAAAGGCTTTTGGCTCGTGGGCATCCTTCGGGTCATCTATGAGTTCGTCAAGAATCTCATCCTGAACAGCCAGATGGAAAACCGGCTCAAAAACAGCTGAAAGGAATAAGGCCATGAATTTCTGGAATAACTTTGCCGCAAAGCATCCGGCCGCGGCCAAATGGGTGCGGGAGGGTGGACTGTTCGTCATCGTGTCCAACCTCATCACCGTGTTCAAATACCTGCTTCTGCAGTTCCTGCCCAAGGCATTTGCAAGCCTGCCGGTGGTGGACTTCGGCTGGCCGGGCATCGACATCACCCTATTCGGCGAGACCTTCAAGTGGAACATCCTCGGCTACGACGCGGCCCACGGCGGCCTGCCCTACTTCTGCGCCTACATGGTGGCCATGGTCATCGGCGAGTGCATCAATTTCCCCATCCAGCGCAGCCTCGTCTTCCGCAGCAAGGGCAGCCTCGCCAAGCAGATCGGCTGGTATCTGCTGGCCTTCTGCCTCATCACCTGCATCGTCAACTCCATCAACTGCATCTGGGTGGCTGTGGCCGGTCTGCTGGTGCCGGATTTCATCTACAACATCGGCACCACGGTGCTCAACGGCGGCATCTCAATGGTCATCTTCTTCTTCGTGAATAAGATCATCTTCCCCGAAGGCGAAGCCGCAAAATAATCTGTCATCTTCTTTATTTTCATCATTTTCTTCATCCGAGCCAACAGGCCGTCCTCCTCCGGAGGACGGCCTGTTGGCATATTGAGCGGTTTTGGACGCTGCAAAGGACGAAATTTCGGTCATAGGGGAAGAATCTGCCCAGGGGTCTTGCACTTTGACGCTTTACTGTGGTAAAATCAGGCCATGCTTTTATCATAGAGGAAAAAAGCACCAAAGGGGGAACGTATATGAGTGAGATCTGTATCATCGTCACCATCGTCGTCTATCTTGCGGCCATGCTTCTGGTGGGTTTCGCCTACAGCAAGACCAACAACGACAGCACCGACTTCTACCTTGGCGGCCGGAAGATGGGGCCACTGGTCACGGCCATGAGTGCCGAGGCCAGCGATATGTCCAGCTGGCTGCTGATGGGGATGCCGGGTCTGGCCTATCTGACAGGCATTGCCTCGCCGGGCTGGACGGCCATCGGCCTTGCGCTGGGTACCTGGCTCAACTGGCTCATCGTGGCCCGGCGGCTCCGCCGCTATTCGGCCAACCTCGACGCCATCACGGTACCGCAGTTCTTGTCGCTTCGCTTCCATGACCAGCGCAACCTGCTGAACGCTCTGGGCGCAGTCATCATCATCGTCTTCTTCGTGCCGTATACGGCCTCGGGCTTTGCGGCCTGCGGCAAGCTGTTCCACAGCCTCTTCGGCGTAGATTACATGGCAGCAATGCTGGTGTCGGCCCTCGTCATCGTGGGCTATACCATCCTCGGCGGCTTCCGCGCCGTCACCACCACCGACCTTATCCAGTCGATGGTCATGTCGCTGGCCCTCATCGCGGTGCTGGGCTATGGTATCGTCGTGGCCGGCGGCTGGGGCGCTGTGGTGGAGAACGCCCAGAGCCTTTCCGGCTACCTGACCATGACGGCCAGCCACGACGCTGTGACCGGCGGGGCCACATCCTACAGCCTGCTGGACATCGTCTCCACCATGGCGTGGGGTCTCGGCTACTTCGGTATGCCCCACATCCTGCTCCGCTTCATGGCCATCGAGGACGAGAAGAAGCTGGTGCTCAGCCGCCGCATTGCCACCGTCTGGGTGGTCATCGCCATGGCGGCGTCCATCGTCATCGGCATGGTGGGCCTCGGCATGACCAGGGCCGGTGCGCTGGAATTCCTCAGCGGTTCGTCCAGTGAGACCCTCATCGTCCGCATCGCCAGCCTCATCAGCCAGCACGGTGTGCTGGCGGCAGTTCTGGCCGGACTCATCCTTGCAGGCATCCTGGCGGCCACCATGTCCACGGCGGACAGCCAGATGCTGGCCGCTGCGTCCAGCGTGTCCCAGAACATTTTGCAGGAGTTCGGCCACCTCAAGCTGAGCGAGAAGCAGAGCCTCTTCGCAGCCCGCCTGACCATCATCTGCGTCAGCGTGGTGGGCGTAGTGCTGGCCCGCGACCCCAACTCCAGCGTCTTCGGCATCGTCAGCTTCGCGTGGGCCGGTTTCGGCGGCTCTTTTGGCGCTGTCGTCCTCTGCGCCCTGTTCTGGAAGCGCTGCAACTGGCAGGGCGCGCTGGCCGGTATGCTCTGCGGCGGCCTGATGGTCTTCGTCTGGAAGTACATCGTCAGCCCGCTGGGCGGCGTCTTCGGCATCTATGAGCTGCTGCCCGCCTTTCTGGTCTCGCTGGCCGTCTGCGTGGTGGTCAGCCTCGTGACCCCGGCTCCGGAGGCCGACATCCTCGCCGAGTTCGACGCGGCAAAATAACCGGTAAAAACAAGAGGAGAGCCTGTGCTGAAACCCGGCACAGGCTCTCCTTTTATGCTTGTGTGACGCTTCCGTGCTCCACCCGGTATACCTTGTCAAACTGCTTCATGAACGCCCCCGAGACGTCGTGGGTGATGGCCACCACCATGCAGGGGAGAGCAAGCAGATTTTCCATGATCTGTCCGCTGGTGTCGGGGTCGAGGCTGGCGGTGATCTCGTCGGCGATGATGAGGTCGTACCGGCGAAGCGCCAGCCGTGCGATGCCGATGCGCTGGCGCTGCCCGCCCGAGAGATTCTTGCCGTTCTCGCTGATGAGGGTGTCGAGGCCGTCGGGCAGGGTGCTCACCCAGTCGGTGAGGCCCGCCATCCCGATGGCGTGGGAAAGCTGAGCCTCGGGGAAGTCCGCGCCGAGGCAGATGTTGCTGCGGAGGGTGTCATTGAAGAGATAGGTTGTCTGGGCAATGTAACCTACCCGCTGGTAGAGGCTCTGACGGTCGATGTCCCGCAGCTGCTGGCCGTTGAAGAGGATGCTGCCGGTATAGTCTGGGTAGTACTGGAACAGCAGCTTTGCCAGTGTAGACTTGCCGCAGCCGCTTTCGCCCACGAGGACGGCTTTTTCCTGCCCGGAGACCGTCAGCCGGACGCCGCGCAGCACCGGTGCAGCGGCCCCGGGGTAGGAAAAGCCGGTGTCCTTGCACTCGATGTGCTCGAGTTTACCGATGGCCCGGCCCGCAGAGACTTTTTCCGGGCCGGACATGGCTGCTTCCAGCCGCTGACGAATGCCTTTCGAGGATCTGACCTTGGCCCAGCACTGGGCAATCTGATTACAGGGCGTGATGACGAAGTTCGCCATGCTGGCGGCGGTGGAGACGGTGCCCATCGTCAGCCGCCCGTCGAAAGCGAGAAAAAGGCCCACCAGCATGACGATGGGAAAGATGAGGTTGCTGATGAGAGAGGTGTTGACCACCATGGCGTTGAGGCTCTGCTGGTAGGCTTGCTCGCTGTCGCGGGCCTGCCGGGCAGCATCTCGGTGGCGGGCGGCATAGGCGTCCTCCCGCAGAAAGCCCCGGATGACCTCGAACCCGCCCAGAAGCTCCTTGAGCTGCTGGGTGTAGCCCGCCATCTGGAGCGAAAAAGCGTCTCGGGAGGCTTTGAGCCGCTCATTCATCTTCCGGGGCAGGACCAGCGGCGGCACGGTCACAAGCAGGATGGCCGCCAGCATCACCGGGCTGATGTAAAGGTACATCCCCAGTGCACAGAGCATGATGCCGCCCCAGAACGCGATGTTGAAGAGGGACATATAATAGTCGTCGTAGAGGGTGCGCAGATCGGTGGTCAACAGGGAGAGATAGGCTGCGTCGCCCTCCCGCTGATATTGGGACACCGGGCGGCGCAGCACCCGCTCCATGACCTGCCCCCGTACCTGCTCCACGGCGCCGCAGGCGAGTTTTGTAAAGGAGCGGCGGCTCAGCCGTTCGAAAAACCAGCTGGTGAAGGTGATGAGGAACACCAGCCCCATATAGCCCAGTGCCTCCTGCTTGCTCTTGGAGTCGATAAGCCACTTGAGCTGGAAGTTTTTCAACGGCGCGAAAAAGGATACCGCCGCTGTAAAGAGCGCGAAGAGCATGAGCTTCACCCAGTGGTGTCGGAAGTAGTCGTTGACCGTTGCTTTTTTCATGTGCAGTATCCTCCGCAGAGTGCTATAAAACGAGATGGATCACAAGAAAGACCCATCCGACTTCCTTTTTGCGGGAGATCGGATGGGTCTTGATCTTATGGCCTTATGTAAGAGGCGCTGTCAGCTTACAGCTGGGGGCCGGCGGAGACCAGAGCCTTGCCGTGCTCGTTGCCCTCGTACTTTGCGAAGTTCTTGATGAAGCGGCCAGCCAGATCCTTGGCCTTCTCTTCCCACTGAGCGGCATCTGCGTAGGTGTCGCGGGGGTCGAGGATGGCGGGGTCAACACCGGGCAGAGCGGTGGGGACCTCAAAGTCGAAGTAGGGGATCTTCTTGGTGGGAGCCTCGTTGATAGCGCCGCTCAGGATGGCGTCGATGATGCCGCGGGTATCCTTGATGGAGATGCGCTTGCCGGTGCCGTTCCAGCCGGTGTTGACCAGATAAGCCTTTGCGCCGCTCTTCTGCATCTTCTTGACCAGCTCCTCAGCGTACTTGGTGGGGTGCAGCTCCAGGAAGGCCTGACCGAAGCAGGCGGAGAAGGTGGGGGTGGGCTCGGTGATGCCGCGCTCGGTGCCGGCCAGCTTTGCGGTAAAGCCGGACAGGAAGTAGTACTGGGTCTGCTCCGGGGTCAGGATGGAGACCGGGGGCAGGACGCCGAATGCATCAGCAGACAGGAAGATGACATTCTTGGCTGCGGGCGCAGAAGAGATGGGGCGGACGATGTTCTGGATGTGGTCGATGGGGTAGGAGACGCGGGTGTTCTCGGTCACGCTCTTGTCGGCGAAATCGATGTGGCCCTCAGCGTCCAGAGTGACGTTCTCCAGCAGAGCGTTGCGCTTGATGGCGTTGTAGATGTCGGGCTCAGAGTCCTTGTCCAGGTTGATGACCTTAGCGTAGCAGCCGCCCTCGAAGTTGAAGACGCCGTTGTCGTCCCAGCCGTGCTCGTCATCGCCGATGAGCAGACGCTTCGGGTCGGTGGACAGGGTGGTCTTGCCGGTGCCGGACAGACCGAAGAAGATGGCAGTGTTCTTGCCCTCCTTATCGGTGTTGGCAGAGCAGTGCATGGAAGCGATGCCCTTCAGCGGCAGGAAGTAGTTCATCATGGAGAACATACCCTTCTTCATCTCGCCGCCGTACCAGGTGTTGACGATGACCTGCTCCTTGCTGGTGATGTTGAACAGCACAGCAGTCTCGGAGTTCAGGCCCAGCTCCTTGTAGTTCTCGACCTTAGCCTTGGAAGCGTTGTAGACAACGAAATCAGGCTCGAAGTTCTCCCGCTCCTCAGCGGTGGGCTTGATGAACATATTGGTGACGAAATGTGCCTGCCAGGCCACTTCCATGATGAAGCGGACGGCCATGCGGGTGTCCTTGTTGGCACCGCAGAAAGCATCCACGACGTACAGGCGCTTGTTGGAGAGCTCCTTCTTGGCGATCTCCTTCACAGCTTCCCAGGCTTCCTGAGAAGCGGGGTGGTTGTCGTTCTTGTACTCGTCGCTGGTCCACCACACGGTGTCCTTGGAGTTCTCGTCCATGACGATGAACTTATCCTTGGGGGAGCGGCCGGTGTAGATGCCGGTCATGACGTTGACAGCGCCCAGCTCGCTGACCTGGCCCTTCTCGTAGCCTTCCAGCTCGGGCTTGGTCTCCTCGGCGAACAGCTGCTCGTAGGAGGGGTTGTGCACGACTTCAGTCGTGCCGGTGATACCATACTTGCTCAGATCCAACTTTGCCATGATACTTATACCTCTTCTTTCGTTCAGGTCATCGCCCAGACACCAGCGGTAAGCTGCCCTCAGCCAAAAGGACACCGCAAAAGGACGACGAAAAGAAATACAGATGCGTATTCTCCTGTATATCATTATACATAAATCGGGGCCGAAATCAACCGGCGGGGCGGTTTTCTTCGGGCAAAAGCAACAAATCTTATTAAGAATCCGGGGTATTTGAGACAGTTTCGTAAAAATCCTGGCCCGTTTGCCTGCACAAATTAAAGATTTTATGCCAAAAACAAATCTTTGATAAAATTTTGTCGATTTGGGATACAAGGAGCGGAAAACAGGAGAGAAGAGGCTGCAATTTTGGGCCGCGAAAAAACGTATTATAAGTAGAGACACAAAATATTTGTGGATATTTTGCGATTTATCTGGAAAAAACGCACAACTTATGATATACTGAGCCAATCTGACCCGCGGCCATGAGCCGCCAGCATGGAGAAACAACGACGATGAAGACGCTTTACATATTTCTTACCCGCTCCGGCACCCTGCTTTCGAACCTCGTGTACAGCCTGACCGGTGCGCAGTACACCCACATCTCCCTCGCCTTCGACGAGGACCTGAGCACCCTCTACAGCTCTACCCGTAAGAATGGCTACACCATGTTCCCCGCAGGTCCCAGCCGGGAGTACCTGAACCGGGGCGTGTTCCTCATGCGGGAGAACATCCCCTGCGCCCTCTACGCGCTGGAAGTGACGGATGAGGCCTACACCCGCGCCAAGCGCCGCACCCAGCACATGATGCACCACGGGGAGCTCTACCGCTTCAATTCGCTGGGTCTGCTGCTCTGCTGGATGCATATCCGCTGGCAGCGCCGCCGGCATTATTTCTGCTCCCAGTTCGTCAGCGAGGTGCTCCAGAAGAGCGGTGCGCTGGAGCTGCCAAAGCCCAGCACCCTCATGCACCCCAGCGATTACGCCGAGCTGCCCGAGCTGCGCTGCCTCTACCGCGGTACGCTGGCCGGCCTGCCCCAGCGCCAGAGCATGGAGCTGGGCGAGGTGGAGAGCGTCATGGGCCTTTACCTGAACGTCCTTCTGGGGGCTGTGAAGGGCAGAGTGCGTCGGCTGTTCTGATTTTTTCGAAATTTTTGCTGAAAAATTGAAAATGCCTGTTGACAAAGCGGGTGTGCTGTGCTAAAATAATCGAGTCGGGAACAACACCCGATGCAATGGTAGTATGGCCCGTTGGTCAAGCGGTTAAGACAGAGGCCTCTCACGCCTTTAACATCG
>ERZ860023.818-NODE-818-length-15748-cov-1.294526_pt1 | contig 15748 bp, 16 predicted proteins | sample MGYA00509983_ERZ860023 | MGnify/ENA primary metagenome ERZ860023 (study PRJEB30046, sample SAMN00715180) | human gut metagenome | study: EMG produced TPA metagenomics assembly of the A metagenome-wide association study of gut microbiota in type 2...
GATTTTGATTTTTTTCTCATTCTCCACTCCCCATACCTTCCTTTCCACGTCTTCTATACTTCATTATACAGTACAACATGTCCAATAAAAAGTACAGTTGTTTTCTCTTTGTCTTCTCTTTTCTATAAAACAACCACATTTTGCGTTTCACATCGCTATGTTTCACGTGAAACTAGCATAATTTTAAATCTAATTTATCAACAGGCATAAAAAAAGATACACACACTAAATAAATGTTAAAGCTGCTGACTTCCGTCCCTGACTTGGTTCCATCATTTAATGTTGTATCAACAAGTATTATATAACAATTCAAAAACATAGTCAATATAAGCAAATATACATACATTTGTATGTCTATTTGCTTATAAACTATATATATTAAAGAATTTTATAAAATTAATAATTCTTAATTGTGATTAGAATTTAGTAATAAAAATTATTTCCCGGGAAATAAAATATAAAAATGAAGAACCAAGGCTTCATTTTTTACATTAAAGACTACAGGCTTTAATGTACACTGAGAGATATAATAGAGCTCGAAGTGAAAAAAAAAAGAAAGCTATTCACTTTCTTTTTCAATATTTTCACCATTAATATTATCATCACTAACTTCTTCTCTATCAACAATAGAAGTAGAACTAACAATACTATCTTCTTTTAAATTAATAAGTTTAACACCTTGAGTAACTCTACTCATAGTAGAAATCTTATCAACAGCCAATCTAATAATAATACCAGAATCAGTAATAATCATTAAGTCTTTACTATCATCAACAGTCTTAAATGACACAATAGAACCATTCTTTTCAGTAATATTAACAGTCTTAACACCTTTACCACCACGATTAGTAATTCTATATTCATCAACAGGTGTCTTCTTACCATAACCCTTTTCAGTAATAACAAGTACATACTCATTAGGTTCAACAATCTCCATACCAACAAGTATACCACCATCAAGATTAATACCTCTAACACCAGAAGCACTTCTACCCATAATTCTAACGGCACTTTCATTAAATCTAACCATTCTACCATTAGAAGAAGCCATTAAAATCTCATCATTACCAGTAGTTTTCTTTACAGATACAAGTTCATCATTATCTTTTAAAGTAATAAACTTCTTACCGTTAGTCCTAATACTATCAAATTCAGATATATCAGTCCTTTTAATTAAACCATTCTTAGTAGCAAAAACTAAACATTTGTATTCATCATCATTAGATATTTTCAATAAAGAAGTAACCTTTTCATCTTTATCTAAAGATAACAAATTAATAATAGGTAATCCCTTAGATTGTCTACTATATTCAGGAATTTCATAACCCTTAATTCTATATACTTTACCCATATTAGTAAACATAAGAATATAATCATGACTAGTAGCATTAATCAAATGCTCTACAAAATCCTCTTCATTAGTAGCCATACCTTTAACACCCATACCACCTCTATTTTGAGTTTTATAGGTATCAGCAGGTAACCTCTTAATATAACCCTTATTAGTTAAAGTAATAACAACATTCTCAACAGGAATTAAAGATTCATCTTCAATATAATCAATAGCAGTCATATCAATATGTGTTCTTCTCTCATCAGCATATTTATCTTTAATTTCAAGCATTTCAGTCTTAATAACTTCAAGAATTTTCTCTTCACTAGCTAATATTTCTTCTAATTCCTTAACTAATTTTTCAAGTTCAGCAATCTCTTCTTCAATCTTAGATTTTTCAAGTCCAGTAAGTCTCTTCAATCTCATATCGAGAATGGCTTGGATTGAACCTCTGATAAAGCAAAATTAGACATAAGTCCAGCTTTAGCCTCATCGTCATCAGCAGACTCTCTAATAATCTTAATAACTCTATCAATATTATCAAGAGCAATCTTTAAACCATCTAAAATATGCAATCTATCCTTATATCTCTTTAAATCAAATTGACATCTACGATAAATAACATGTTTCTGATGATCAATATACTTCTCAATAATCTCTCTTAAACCAAGTGTTCTAGGACTACCATCAACAAGCATTAAAAAATTAATACCATAAGAAGTTTGAAGTTGTGTATGCTTATATAAATTATTCAAAACAACATTAGCATTAGCCTCTTTCTTATCATCAATAACAATCTTATACCCTCTAAAGCCGATTCATCACTTAAATTAGAAATACCATCAATAACCTTATCTCTAACAAGTTCACCAATTCTTTGAATCAAAGCTTTCTTATTAACTTGATATGGAAGTTCTGTAATAACAATTCTGTGCTTATTATGAGTCTCTTCTACATTAGCCATACCTCTAATAGTAATAGCTCCTCTACCGCTCTCGTACGCCCTTTTAATACCACTATTACCAAGAATAACACCAGCAGTAGGAAAATCAGGTCCCTTAATATATTGCATAAGTTCAGTAACAGTAATTTCTGGATTATCTATATATGCAATACAACCATCAATAACTTCACCTAAATTATGTGGTGGAATATTTGTTGCCATACCAACAGCAATACCCATATTACCATTAACTAATATATTAGGAAATCTGCTAGGTAAAACAACAGGTTCCTTTCTCTGACCATCATAATTTTCCGAAAAATCAACAGTATCCTTATTTAAATCTCTTAAAAGTTCCATCGATATCTTAGCAAGTCTAGCTTCAGTATAACGACTAGCAGCAGCACCATCACCATCAATAGATCCAAAATTACCATGTCCATCAACAAGAGTATGTCGATAAGTAAAATCTTGTGCCATTCTTACCATAGATTCATAAATAGCAGAATCACCATGTGGATGATAATGACCCATAACAGCACCAACAGCATTAGCAGATTTCTGATATTTCTTATCAGGAGTCATACCCTCTTCATATAAAGTATATAAAATTCTTCTATGAACAGGCTTAAGACCATCTCTAACATCAGGAAGAGCTCTTGCAACAATAACACTCATCGAATAATCAAGGAAAGACTTCCTCATTTCACCAACAATATTAACAGCTACTTTTCTATCTCTTTCATGATTATTATCCTCACCCATATCTTCTATATTTAAATTTTTATCTATATTCTTATCTTCCATCATAAACCTCCTATATATCCAAATTCTCTACAAATAGAGCATTATCTTCAATAAACTTTCTTCTAGGTTCAACTTCTTCACCCATAAGTAACTGGAATGTTTCATCAGCAAGAATAGCATCATCCAAAGTAACTTGTTTTAATATTCTCTTATCAATACCCATTGTTGTTTCTCTAAGTTCTTCTGGATTCATCTCTCCTAAACCTTTCATTCTACCAATTTCATACTTCGTATTAAGAGGTAAAGTAGCTAAATATTCATCTCTTTCCGCTTCATCAAGTACATACTTAATATTTTTACCATGTTTAATTGAATATAAAGGAGGCTGAGCAGCATATATATGACCATTCTCTACTAATGGCTTAAAATATCTATAAAATAAAGTAAGTAATAATGTTCTAATATGTGCTCCATCAACATCAGCATCAGTCATAATAATTATCTTATAATATCTTAACTTAGATATATCAAATTCTTCACCAATACCAGTGCCTAAAGCCGTAATCATAGTTCTAATCTCTTCATTAGCAAGAATTCTATCTAATCTAGCCTTCTCTACATTAAGTATTTTACCTCTAATAGGAAGAATAGCCTGCGTAATAGGATCTCTTCCCATCTTAGCACTACCAGCAGCAGAATCCCCCTCTACAATAAACATTTCTGATATAGTAGCATCTTTAGAAGAACAATCAGTAAGTTTACCCCAATAATTAGTAATTTCAAGTCCACCTTTTCTTCTAGTTAACTCTCTAGCTCTTCTAGCAGCAACTCTAGCCCTAGCAGCAGTCATTGACTTTTCTATTATAATTTTAGCATCATTAGGATGTTCCATTAAAAATCTCTCAAATGCCTTAGCAAATATACTAGCAGCTACTTTTCTAACTTCACTATTACCAAGTTTAGTCTTAGTTTGTCCCTCAAATTGAGGTTCAGGTACTTTAGCAGATATAATCATTGTTATACCTTCTCTAACATCATCACCGCTAAGAGGTTCATCATTATCTTTAAGTATCTTATTTGCTTTAGCATAATTATTAATAATTCTAGTTAAAGCCAGTTTAACACCATCTTCATGAGTTCCACCTTCAGGAGTAATAATATTATTAACAAAAGAGTAAACAGTAGCATTATATCCATCATTATATTGAAGAGCCACTTCTATTGAAATATCATTTTCCATTCCTTCAACATATACAATATCTTCATGGATAGGAGTCTTATTTTTATTTACATAAGCAACAAACTCTTTAATACCACCTTCATAAACAAAAGTATCAGATTCTCCTGTTCTATCATCCATAAGAATAATTCTAAGTCCTTTATTTAAGAAAGCAAGTTCCCTAGTTCTAGTTTTTAATGTTTCGTAATTAAAAGTAGTAGTCTCTTTAAATATTTCATCATCAGGCATAAAAGTTACTGTCGTACCGGTTCTATCTTCACTACATTCTCCTATTACCTTTAAAGGTTCTACAGTATGTCCACCATTAGCAAACTTAATATAGTGAACTTTTCCCTCTTTATAAACAGTTACTTCTACCCATTTACTAAGAGCATTAACTACAGATGCTCCAACACCATGTAATCCACCAGATACTTTGTAGCCACCACCACCAAATTTACCACCAGCATGTAATACTGTATATACCGTCTCAACCGTAGATAATCCTGTCTTAGGATGTACTTCAACAGGTATACCTCTACCATCATCTTTAACAGTAACAGAACCATCTTTATTAACAATTATTTCAATATCATCACAATATCCTGCTAAAGCCTCATCGATAGCATTATCTACTATTTCCCAAACTAAATGGTGTAATCCTTTCTCACTAGTACTACCTATATACATACCAGGTCTTTTTCTTACTGCTTCAAGTCCTTCTAATACTTGAATATCCGAAGCATCATAATGTTCATTACTATTCATTTTTTATCACCTTCCTGCATCAAATTATTTCCCGGGAAATAATTTTACCATTTTCTATTTTATAAACATTAGCTTTATTTCTCACATTTTTATCAATATTTTCAATATCTGTAGTAGTAACTATTGTTTGAATATCATTATCTAAATATTTAATTACCTTATTTCTCTTATCAATATCTAATTCACTAAATATATCATCCAAAAGTAAAATAGGCGTATCAGATAAAACATCCGTAAATAATTTAACTTCTGCTAACTTAAGAGCAAGTACAGCACTCCTTATTTGCCCATTTGAACCATATAAAGATAAATTCTTCCCATTCAAATCAAAATAAAAATCATCTCTATTAGGTCCAATAAAAGTAATCTTATACTGAATTTCTCTTGATAAATTACTTTTAAGTTTATCTTTAAACATATCTTTATCTAAATTACTAACATTAGAAGTATATATCATCTTAAGTCCTTCTAACCCTGTAATAGAACTAAATATACCATCTATATATTTATTAACTAAGTCTACATATTTCCTTCTAAAATTATAAATAACTATTGATAAACCAATATATTTATCATTAAGAATATCTAAATAATTCATATCACTCTCTTTATTAATATTAATAATCTTCAAAAATTCATTTCTTTGGCGTAAAACTAAATTATAATTATTTAAATTTGCTAAATAAATCTTATTAATTTGACTAATTTGAATATTAAAGTATTTTCTTCTACAAGATGGATATCTTTAAATATTCTAATACTATCACTACTAAAAAGAATAACATTCATCTTAGAAATATAGTCACTTAATTTTTTGATCTCTTTTTTATTTATCTTAACAACCTTACCATTCTCATTAATTAATAGTTCAAGTTCATCATAAGAACCATTATAATCAACAATTCCTTTAATCATTGAATATCTACTATTAAAATTAATAAGATTCTTATCACTAATAGATAAAAAAGACTTCGTAACAGCAAGTACATAAATAGATTCTAGTAAATTAGTTTTTCCCTGAGCATTATCTCCTATTATAATATTTAAATTATTATTAAGTTCTAATAAAATATCATCATAATTACGATAATTTTTTAAATAAATTTTTTGTAATTTCAATATAAAGTTATTTTCTTGCCCATATTTTCACCTTTACTAATCTCATGTACCCCTATACATATATAATTATATCATATTTCAATAAAAATTAAAAGAAAAAAAACATATTTTCTATGTATTTTTTCCTTATTTTTCAACGGTTTTTCTCATAATTCCATTTAGGTATTTTTCTATCTTTATACACTTAGTAATTTGATTATCAATCGTAGTATAAGGTACCTTAATATTCATCTCTTTACCATTATCAAAATATATTTTTGTACCATTACTTTCTTTAACATATCTAGTAATATTATTATAAGCAAGCCATATACATTTCTTAGAACTAGGAGTACATGTAGGAAAGAAAATAATCATATTATAAGAAGATACAATAATAGGAGTCTTAATATAATAATTAAAAATATCAATAACAAATTGCCTCTGAATATTATAAGAATTACCATAAAAATTACACCCATATTTAAGTAATTTAAGACAATCAATACTCAAATAAAAATCCTTATTCTTCTCCACAACATAAGTACATATCCATTAGAAGTAAAGCACAAAACATCATCAGTAATAATATAATTTCTCATAAAATCCCCCTCTCCACATATAAAAATATGTACCATGTATTAAAGCATATAATCATGTCGAATTTTATCAAAATATGTCGTAAATTATCAAAAATTTTCCTTTTCTTAACATTTCTATCATCAAAATTACTGTTTTATCACAAAAAAAATAGATAAAAGAATCAAATCTCTTATCTATTAAACAAATATAAATCAAAATTAGCAAGTCTTAATAGGTAAAACAAGTTGTACCAAAGAATCATCTTCATTACTCTTAATAACAATAGGAGAACTATCATTATTCATACATAAAACAATCTTTTCTTTATTAAAACTCTTAATAGCATCTAAATAAACTTAGAACTAAACGAAATTTCAATATTCTTATCATTTTCTACATTGATTTTTTCCTCTACTTTACCAATTTCTGGACTATTTGAAGAAATCATAAGTTCATTACCTTTTAAAGATAACTTAATAGTATTCTTTTCTCTATCAGAAGTAAGTAAACTAGCTCTATCGATCATATTATATAAATCAGTAAAAGAACATTAAGTAATATATTAAAATTCTTAGGAATAATATCACTAGTAGTAGGATAAGTACCAGAAAGTAATCTAGATAAAAATACAATATTACCATATTTAAATAAAACTTTATTACTAAATAAATGTAATTCTAAAGATTCTTCATCATTATCAAGCATTTTAGTAAGTTCTACTAAGTTCTTACCAGGAATAACAATATTAATATCACTTTCATCAACTTTATCAATAGCTACTAATTTTCTAGCAAGTCTATATGAATCAGTAGCAATAACATCTAATTCTCCATTATTAATTCTAAAATTAATACCTGTAAGAAGTGGTCTAGTTTCACTTTGTGAAATAGCAAATACTGTTTGATTAATAATATCCTTAAATACTCCATTGTTAATAACAATAGGCTCCTTAGTTTCATCTAAATCTAAATTAGGAAATTCATTAGGATTAATACCATTCAAATTAAATTCTGTATTATCTGTACTAACAATCATCTTATATCCATCAATAACTTCAATAGATATATCTGTATTAGGAAGTTTTCTTATTATCTCAACAATATATTTACCTCCTATTACTATACTACCAGTTTCTTCTAAACTTGTTAACTTATTCTTTGGTATAAAAGATCTAATAGAAACATCAGTATCACTTGCATATAAATATAATCCATCATCCTTTAAATCAAACTTAATACCTGTTAATATAGGAATTAGTTTTTAGTAGATATTGCTCTTGCTGTATTATTCAAACTTTCTAATAATATTTCTTTCTTTACACTAATTTCATTTTTATCATCCTCTTTCTTTTATTATTTATTATATTATTATTATTATGCTGTGGATATTGTGGAAAACTCACATATATCCTTGTTTTGTATACCTTTACTTATCCACAATACTTGTTGATAACTTTAAACTTATCAACTATCAACAACTATATTCTCTTTTTTAACTCCTCAATTACTGTTTGTAACTGATAATTTGTCTCCAAATCTTTCTCTATTTTTTGATATGCACTTATTATAGTTGAGTGGTCTCTACCTCCAAAGTAAGTTCCCATTTTTGGATACGATTCATTTGTCATTATTCTACACAAGTATATAGCTATTTGCCGCTGATAATTTATATTTTACTCCTTTTTTTACCTTTTAAATCTTCAATATCTATCTTAAAGTACTCACAGACAATCCTTTGAATCCTATGAATATCATTTTTATATACACTACGTTCACTAATTTTATCTTTTAAAGCTTCAATAGCAATATCCAAAGTAACAACTCCATGGTTCATCATCAGTGCATAAGCAAAAACCCTTGTAATTGCTCCTTCTAACTGTCTAACATCAGAATCATTAATATTAGCGATATATTCAATAACTTCAATTGGAATATCTTCCGCTGCTTCCTGATGTGCTATCTTCCTTTTAATAATATCTACTCTCAGTCCAAAATCAGGTGGAGTAATATTAGCAGTAAGACCCCAATTAAATCTTGTAATAAGCCTATTTTCTAACATCTTCAAATCATCAACAGACCTGTCGGAAGCTATAATAATTTGTTTATTTGAGTCATGTAACTGATTAAAAGTATGGAAAAATTCTTCTTGCCCCTTAGTAGCGGATCCCAAAAATTGAATATCATCAATAATTAAAACGTCAATATTTCTATACTTATTCTTAAAAGAATCAATCTTATCAAAAGTATTCTTCTCATTATTTCTAACTGCTGCTATATAATCATTAACAAATTGTTCACTTGACACATACAAAACCTTTTTATTAGTATTTTGAATAATATAATTACCAATAGCATGCATTAAATGTGTTTTACCAAGTCCACTTTTACCATATAAAAATAAAGGATTATATGCTTTACCAGGTTTTTCCGCCACCGCTCTAGCAGCAGTAAAAGCAAACCTATTCGAGTTACCTACAATAAAACTATCAAAAGTATATTCGCTATTTAGATTAGCGGAAGCACTAGTTTGATGTGGAACTCCCATATTTTCATTAGAAGTACCAATAATAACCTCTTCATTATTATCACTAATTTCATTAATTTCGTTTTCTAAAATAAATTTAAAATTAAAATTTGTTCCCGTAATAGAATTAAAAGTTTCTTCAATATCATCAATATAATTTTCTTCTAAATGTTTTTTATGTAAAGCTAAAGGAACAATAATAGTGGCAGTACCACCATCTAACTTATATAATTTAGTATCCTTAAACCAAGTATCATAAGATAAAGGAGTAATACGTTCTTTAATTTTATCAAGAAATTCATTCCATAAATTATCCGTATTCATATCAAAACCTCCTTAATCAAATCTGCCATTAATCTTATTATATCTCAAAAAAAAATTTTGTCTAGATATTTTTTTTAATTAACAGGTAAAATAACAAGTTATCCACAACTTATCAACAATATAATACCATATAAAATAAGACTTTAAAAGACTTTTCCACAATTTTTGTCAATTTTTGTTGTCAACAGTCAACAGCTTTACTTTTCCACAGCCCTGTGGATATTGTGGATAAATAAAAAAAGCCTTGATTTATAAGGCTTTATTCTAGTTACTTTTCCACTGTATCATCCACTTGTCAAATATTTTAGCATTTGTACTCTGTGGTTCTGGATTAGGAAGTTGCATTTTTACAATAAGTGGAATCTTCATCATCTTGCCAAAGGCAACACAAGTACCAGATTGAAGTGATTTTTGTTTTTCAATAACATCACTACTAATATTAGGAACCATCTTTTCAATATACTCTAAATCACTAGGATGGTTAATTTTAAATATTAAGAAATTACTACACGTGATAAAACAGTTTCAGATAGTTCAGTAGGTCTTTGTGTAATTAAGTCAAGACATATACCAAATTTTCTACCTTCCTTAGCAATTCTTTCAAATATATTGTATCCAAGAATATTAATATCATTATCCTTCTGAACATATCTATGAGCCTCCTCTAGCATAAGATGCATTGGCATACTACCTCTAGTGGGAAGTTTTTTAGCAAAGTTAAAGATAATTCTTGCATATACCTTAACAAGAGCTTTAGCAAATCTATCATCTATATTTTCTAATACAAAATTAATAATTTGTGCTCTCTTATTATTACCAACTAATATTAAATCAGATATAAATTCATTTACAGTAATAAACTTATCACATTCAAAATATTTTCTCATAGAACTATTAGCAATAGTATGTAATTTAACTTTTAAAGCAGTAGCTTCAGCATAAGATTTCTCATTAAGAAGAAGTCCTTCAGATATTAATGTAAAGTTAAGAGCTACTTCTAAATCGTCAATTGTAAAGAAAGTAGGTACATAATCTTCATTCCACTTAGTCTCATTATCTACAAACTTTTTAATATATTCAGTAATAAGAATTCTTTCTACAAATTGTCCCTGACTATCAATTTCAAAACATTTTCTAAAAGTTCTAGTATAACCAACACCAGGTACTTCAACATCTAAGTTAAGTTCAGGTGTATGACAATCAGTTAAAATAGAAAATATTTGGTCTCTAATTCTAGCAGATACTTGATTAGAATACATAACTGATACAATAGCGGATGCAATTAAATGGTTTTTATATCTATTAGATTCCTCATCATTTTTAGCAAATAAAGAAACATAAGCAAGCATCTTTTCAATAATCATAATTTGTGAATAATCAGTTACATCAAGTATATTAGCATAATCATCAACAGAAAGTAACCATAAAGGTAATTTAAGAATATTAACTCCCTTATCAGTATCAGTACTAAACATCTTGTAATTAAAATTATAATTATAACTAGAAATACTACTAAAAGCACTATCATATTCATCAGTATTATTAAATATAAAAAGAATACTATTAAAAGGAATATAATTAGGCATAGTAAATAAATTTTGTACTAATCTAGCAACACCATAAGTTTTACCAGAACCAGTATTCCAAAAATAGCACTATGATTGCTCCACATATCATCAATATTAATTTTAATAGGGCTATCGTTATACAAAGGAGAAAGTCCTAGCATCATTGCAGTATTGTCATTATACCCAGTAAGTTCTGCTAATTCATCAGCATTAATAATTCTAATTTTAGAATTAATACTAGGTTTTCTAATAATACCATCATAAAATTTACTTCCATGAAATTCTCCTAAAAAACTAATTTTAGCCTCTCCGTTCATAATTTCTTCTACTTCACCTAATATTTTTTTATTATTTTCTTCGAAAACAACATTTAAGTTAAGTAAATCATCAGTAATAACATTATCAATTTTAACAATAGCATAATTTTTACTAATAGCAATAATTTCTTTAAACATAATGCCCTTCTTTCTATTCTAAGTAAATTATACCAAATAATATCAAAAAATAAATAACTTTTTAATAATTTTTTAGAGTAGTTCGCACTTTGTTGCTCACTATTTTTAAAGCCTAGGGTCTTTAAAAAATAATTTTAAGCCAAAATTGTCTTAAAATTAATATTTTTCTTCAAATATTTACAAAATATTAAATATATAGTATAATTTCATTAGTGGTGATTTCTGTGAAAAAAGAAGTAAAACAAAAAAAGAATAAAAAAAATATAAATAAAAATAAAAAAACAAAATATGAAGAAATAAAAAATAAAGTTAAAGATTTTATTTTAAAATATTATTATATATTAATTATATCATTACCTTTTATATTAATCGATATAATAACTAAAATATTGGGATACAAAATACATTTCTATGGAATATTTAGATTAGTACCTTGTTTATTTACTCTTACATATATAATCCTAATGGTTGGAATATCCCTATTCTTAGAAAAAAAGAAAGGTAAGATAGTATATACAATCTTTTTTATATTAGCCTTTGCTTTATTTATAACTAACAATATCTACTATTCAATGACTAACACATTCTTTGATTTTAGTTTAATTATGTTAGCGGGAGAAGGCTCAGACTACTTTATGGATGCTATTTTAAATTGTAATATTTGGGTATATATATCAAGTGTAGTAATAATAATATCTTATATATTTGGATTAAAACAATTTAAAGAAAGAAAGAAAACAGACTTAAAAAAAATAATAAAAGTATTTTTCTTATTTTTAATTCTTCATTTAATAACTCCATTATTCTTAGGAAAACCAAATGATGCCTTAACATGGAGTACATGGAGAAATCCAAGAAATAATATATAAATTTCAATGATAACAATAAAAGTATGATGGTATCAGGAATATATGAATATAGTGTTAGAAATTTCTATATAACATTTATTAAAGCTAAAAAAACAGATAATGAAGAAGATATAACTTTTCTTAAAGAAGAATATAATAAAGAAGAAGAAAATTATCAAACAAATTATACTGGAAAATTTAAAGATAAAAATGTAATCTTTCTACAATTAGAGGGAACCGATAACTGGTTAATAACAAAAGAAGATACACCAACTCTATATAATATGATGAATAATTCTATTAACTTTACTAATCATTATTCATATTATAATGGCGGTGGATCAACCTTCAATTCAGAGTTTGCAGTAAATACAGGATTTATAACTCCTCTATCATATACCCAAAATGCTATTCATTTAATAAAAATTCATTCCCATATTCATTAGCAAAATTATTAAAAAATGAAAATTATAGTGTTAATGCCTTCCATATGAATGATGGAGAATATTATTCAAGAGCAACAAATTATAAAAACTGGGGTTATGATAACTATTATGGTTTAAAAGAACTAGGAACATATAAAGATGATTCCTATAATTAGATAGAGAATTAATATTAAATGAAACATTTAAAGAAAAAATGTTTAGTGAAGAAAAATTTGCCGATTATATAATAACTTACTCAGGACACTTACCATTTACTACAGAAAAAGGTGTATGTAAAAAATTAGTAACTGAAGATATATTAAAAGAACAAGGATTAGAAGAACTTCCATCAGATTATGTTCTACCTACTATGAGTGAAGAAGATTGTGCTAGAAGACAAGCTAAAGAAACAGATTATATGGTTGAACTTCTAATAAATACACTAACTGAGAAGAATTTAATAGACAATACAGTAATAGTAGTATTCACTGACCATTATCTATATACCTTATCAGATCAAACAATATTAGATAAATATAAAGATACAAGTAATAATTTAATAAATCATACTCCATTCTTTATATGGGACAATGGAAATACTAAAAAGAAAGTAACATCTGTAACATCACAATTAAATATATTACCTACTATAATAAATCTATTAGGTTTAGAATATCATCCTAATTACTATATAGGAAAAGATGCTTTAAATGGTAGTTACAATGGCATAGTCTTCTTTAGTGATTATTCATGGTATGATGGAAATGTATATGTTGATGGCGGAGCAGTAACCAATAACAAATACATAGACCAAGTATCATTAGAAGATAAAAATTATTATATAAACTACATTATAAGAAAAAACGATTTAACATTAAAATATAATTATTTCAAAAAGATATCTACTTCAAAAGATAAAGAAGTATAAAAAAAGCTCACTTTATTTAGTGAACTTTTTCTTTTACATTAGTATCAATATCATCAATAGTAACTTTACTATCATGTGGTATAGGTTTCCATGTAACTTTCATAAATAATGCTGCATAAGTAGTATATCTACCAATAATATCAAATATTGGCCAAGTAATAGTATATAATACTTTTTTCTTAAAAGTCATCTTTTTAATATTTTTCCTTTCAATAATAAATACATAAACAGCTACCCACATGTTCTGTATATACATACCCATTCGATAGAATAATCTAAGCCAAATAGCAGTAATCATTCCAATAAATAAAGCATTAATACCAGGCTCCACAGAAATCTTAATTGAAAATAAATTTCTAAGACCTTTAGCCAAATAAGTACCACCACTAAGTAAATCAATATTATTAATACCATTGTTGTAGTAGTAGCAACTTCCCATAATAAAATAACAATAATCCATTTAGCTAAATTAAATACTGAAAAAGGTGTTAATTGAAGTAAAGTATCATAAGAAGCAAATCTATGTCTAATAGATTCAATAATACTAAGAATAATATCTTTAAAAGATTTATTATTTTTCTTAGTATTTTCTCTCCACTTAGTTTTAATAAATAATTTACCAAAGAAAATATTTAAAAATAAATAAGGACCACTTTCACAGAAGGCAAGTAAATGACCTTTTGACCATCTAAGTCTTTGTCTTAATGCAATCTTTAAGCTAGTAGGTTGTTCATCATAAAACATAGCCTCATCATTATAAGTAATCTGATATCCCTGTGCAACAGCATCTGCTGTAAGTGCTCTATCTTCAGTAAGAGAAGTATACTTCCACCCATCCTTTACTATCTCACTAGCAAATAAGAAACCAGTACCCTGTATATTAGTAGCTAGTCTAAGAACAGACCTAGCTCTATGATTACATCTTATCGATCTAATCCAGTGAATAGCATAAGTAGAAGCAATCCAGTTTTCATCAAAATTCTTCGTATTACGATAAGAAGTAATAATTTTTTCACCAGAATCAAAGGCATCATTCATCTTAGAAATATAATTTCCATTAAGAAGATTATCAGCATCAAAGATAAAGTATCCCTCAAAACTCATTCTACCATAATCTTCACCTATTTTTTCTAATAAATATTGAAGAGCAAATCCTTTAGTTTTATGTTCATTATCAAATCTTTCGTAGCAGATAGCTCCATGCTTTCTAGCAATCTCTGCGGTATTATCAGTACAATTATCCGCTACTACAAAAGTAGTAATAAGTTCTTTTGGATAATCTTGCTTATTAATACTATCAAGTAAGTTACCAATAACATTTTTTTCATTTCTCGCTGCTATCAATATAGCATATTTATGTTTATTTTTAGCAGGTTTAAACTTCCTAGTAAAAAAAACACCAATTAACCAATATAAAGTTTTATAAGCCATCATAATAACAAGAATCTTACCAATAATATTGTATACATTTTTCCAAGCAAGATAAGAATCTCCTATTGAATTAATAATATTTAAAAAATACATCACATACAACCTCACTTCAGAAATATTGTATCATACATTGACATTTAATACAATAAAAAAACTCCCTAATAAAAAATGTTTGAATAATTATGTTAAATATGATATTATATAACCGGTGATAATTATGCATGTAATAGGAGTAATAGCGGAATATAATCCTTTTCACAAAGGACATTTATATCAAATAAATAAAATAAAAGAAAAATATCCCAATAGTCTTTTAGTAGTGATCACTTCGTCTTCTTTTACACAAAGAGGAAATATCTCACTATTAAATAAATGGGATAAAACTAAAATAGCATTAGATAATGATATAGATTTAGTAATAGAACTGCCTTTTGTTTATTCTACGCAGGCCTCAGATATCTTTGCAGAAGGTTCCATAAAGATACTAAATTATCTAGGTATAGATACTCTAGTATTTGGAACTGAAAGAGATACCATTGAGGACTTAGAATTACTC
>ERZ860023.819-NODE-819-length-15729-cov-2.209072_pt1 | contig 15729 bp, 19 predicted proteins | sample MGYA00509983_ERZ860023 | MGnify/ENA primary metagenome ERZ860023 (study PRJEB30046, sample SAMN00715180) | human gut metagenome | study: EMG produced TPA metagenomics assembly of the A metagenome-wide association study of gut microbiota in type 2...
TTCAAGCAGCAGGTGTCGTGGGTGCTGGCGGCGCAGGTTTTCCAACCCATATTAAGCTACAAGCGCGTGTTGACACTTTCCTGGTGAATGCGGCGGAATGCGAACCAATGTTGAAAGTGGATCAACAGTTAATGGCGCAGCAAGCCAGTCGCCTGCTTCGCGGTGTTCACTATGCGATGAAAGCCACCGGGGCCAGTAGCGGAATCATCGCGCTGAAAGAGAAATATCAACGGGCAATAAACGCACCACACCACTGTTACCACCGGATATCCGCCTGCATATTTTGCCCGACGTTTACCCAGCAGGAGACGAAGTGCTGATCATCTGGATGGCAACTGGTCGCCGCGTTCCACCCGCTGCATTACCCGTTAGCGTCGGTGTGGTGGTCAATAATGTTCAAACCGTACTTAATATTGCCAGAGCCGTCGAGCAACAGTATCCAGTGACGCGCCGCACACTCACCGTTAATGGTGCAGTGGCGAAACCAATAACGGTAACCGTCCCCATTGGCATGTCTTGACGTGAAGTCCTGGCGCTGGCGGGCGGCGCAACAGTGGATGCTCCTGGTTTTATCAATGGCGGGCCGATGATGGGAAGTTTGATCACATCGCTCGACACACCAGTCAGCAAAACCACTGGCGGCTTGCTGGTTTTACCCAACTCTCATTCACTGATCCAACGTCGATTGCAGAATGACCGCAGCGTACTTGCCGTCGCGAAAACTGTTTGTGAGCAATGCCGCTTGTGTACCGATCTCTGCCCACGTCATTTAATCGGTCACGAACTGGCACCCCATTTATTAGTACGTGCGGTTAACTACCAACAGCTCGCTACGCCGCAACTGTTACTGACGGCGCTCACCTGTTCAGAGTGCAACGTCTGCGCCAGCGTCGCCTGTCCGGTAGGAATTTCACCAATGCGCATAAACCGCCTGCTTAAGCAGGAATTACGCGCACAAAATCTCCGCTACGAAGGTACCTTAAATCCTGCAGATCCCATGGCAAATTATCGACTGATTCCCGTAAAACGGCTGGTAACCAGACTGGGCTAACCCCGTGGTATCAGGATGCGCCATTGTCTGAACAGGTGCCTCAGCCCGAAAAAGTGACGTTATTGTTACGCCAGCACATCGGTGCCAGCGCAATTGCGTGTGTACAAAAAGGCGATCGCGTCGTTCATGGGCAATGTGTAGGTCAAATTCCACACGGCACATTAGGTGCCCCCATTCATGCCAGTATTGATGGCATGGTCAGCGATGTGACAGAAAACGCGATTACGCTTGTGAGAGGTTAACCATGTCGAAAGCGGTAGGTATTTTAGAACTTAGCAGATCGCGCAAGGGATGGAAACCGGCGACGTCATGCTGAAAAGCGCCAACGTTGAGTTACTGGTCAGCAAAACGCTATGCCCCGGAAAATTTCTGCTGATGCTCGGTGGCGATGTGGGCGCGGTGCAACAGGCCATCAACAGCGGAGCGTCCCTTGCTGGTGAAATGCTGGTCGACAGTCTTGTCCTGCCGAATATTCATCCCAGCCTCCTTTCTGCAATCAGCGGACTTAACCATGTTGAACAGCACCGGGCTGTCGGCGTAGTCGAAACCTGGAGTGTCGCCGCCTGCATTGACGCTGCCGATTGTGCTATCAAAGCTGCGAATGTCATTCTCGTTCGCGTACATATGGCTTTTGGCATTGGCGGTAAATGCTACATGGTGGTTGCTGGCGATATTTCAGATGTTAATAACGCGGTCTCTGTCGCCAGCGAGCGTGCGGGGGAAAAAGGTTTGTTGGTCTATCGGTCAGTGATTGCCCGTCCACATGAAGCCATGTGGCGTCAGATGGTGGAGGGATAATGACAACTCAGCACACAACTGAACGGATGATTCAGGAATATGTCCCTGGTAAGCAGGTCACGCTGGCACATGTCATTGCCAATCCAGGGAAGGATCTATTTAAGAAATTGGGTTTACCAGACACCATTTCCGCTATTGGTATTCTGACAATTACCCCCAGCGAAGCATCTATCATCGCATGCGATATCGCCACAAAATCAGGCGCTGTAGAGATCGGTTTTCTTGATCGTTTTACCGGTGCCGTAGTGCTGACTGGTGATGTTTCTGCGATTGAATATGCACTTAGCCAGGTTACCCGTACGCTGGGTGAAATGATGCGCTTTACCGCCTGCCCCATTACGCGGACCTGACGTTATGCAACGTATGATGCTCATCGGCCCCAGCCAGTGCGGAAAAACGTCACTCACGCAATGTCTGCGTGGCGAAAATATTCATTATCAGAAAACGCAGGCAATCGTCTGGTCCCCGACCACCATTGATACACCAGGCGAATACCTCGAAAACCGCAGCCTCTACAGTGCACTGTTGGTCAGTGCCTGCGAAGCGGACATTATCGCGCTGGTGCTTAATGCGGACGCACCGTGGTCACCTTTTTCGCCAGGCTTTACCTCGTCAATGAATCGCCCGGTCATTGGAGTAGTAACCAAAGCAGATTTAGCCAGCATGGAACAAATATCTTTGGTGAAATGTTGGTTACGGGAAGCTGGAGCGCACAACGTGTTAGTAACCAGTGCGGTTAATAACAATGGAGTTACAGAACTTTTTGCCTTGCTGCATACAGAAGAAGGCTGTCGCTAATTTCGACAGGTTCTCAGATGAGAATGATGACGGTGATACACAGAAAAGAATCAATGAGCAATGAGGGTTGCCGGGCAACCCTCATTGAATAAAACAGGAATTACTTCGCTTCGCCGTTTTTCATTTCGCCCATAGCTTTCAGCTTTTTGGAGATATCGCGGCGTTCTTTGGAGAGCTCGGCATTTTTGATGATGTAATCGTCAACGCGATCTTCATAGTCACCTTTCATGCTGGCGATGATGCCCTGGATTGCTTCAACGCTCATCCCCGGCTTGATGTAATCGCTCAGGTTGTCCAGCAGCAGGACGCGCTTCTGGTTGTCACGGATCTTTTTCTCAACGTCCTGAATTTCACGTTGCAGTTTGTTCTTACGACGGAACAGACGAACAAATTCCAGTACGTCCTGGAATGAAGGCTTGGTAGTTTCCATTTTTATACCCCTGATAATGTGAGAGTCGGATTCGTTTAAGCAACCGCTATTCGTTAGGGCCAACATTACTCATAGCTGCCGCAGATGACAATGCTTTTATCCCTTTTCACTATCATACCCTTTATCCTTGCTGAATCGAAGCAGCAGCAAGATGATTCTGAAGTTCAGGAATTATTTGCGCAAGGCCCGGCAAATCAGATTCGATAGCAACTCAAGCTGATGCGCCGTTTCCATGTTCAGCCACACATAACCATAGATTGGTGTTTCCACAACCTTCAGGTCATGGTGGTTATTGAGCAACTGACGCAGCTCTTCCACAGCATCGTTCAATTTTTCCGTATTGGCAAAAACCGGCTGCGGATTACCTTCGTACAGCGCATGAACAAGGCTCAGCAGTATTTGCTGCATCATGTGCTGGGTATCACGAAGTTTTTGCGCGTTCAATAACACGAAATGGCTGGGGCGCGTGGCCCAGTACGCATTGATTTGCAACTCCAGCATACAAACCAGATTGCGATTAATGGTCTGGATACCTTCATATATCGATTTTGGAATACGAGTTTCTTTGCTGGCGGGCGCAATCAGCCCACGCATTTTCACGGCATCGGTCAGGAGTTTTTGTAGATGGCTTTCCAGACGTGGGCGTTCGAGTAAGTTCGGTGAGAATGCAGATTGATAGACCCGATTATACTCGGTCAGACTTTTCGCCAGTTGAATGCGCCAGTGGATGAACGCCCGTTGTGGCCAGATACCGGTAAACAACATTGCCAGTAAAGAGCCGAGGATCACATCGCCGCTTCGCCATAACGCCGTATCAATTTCACCTGTCGGGGAACCAACAACAATTGCCAGCGTCACCCCAATCAATAATCCTTGATACGGTTTCTTGCCCAGCGCCAGCCAACCGCAAAGAAACATAGCCGCCGCGCACCAGACTAACATCAGCGGTAACGAGATTAACTCCAGTTGCAGAGCGATAAGACCTAAAATCGAACCCAACACCGTACCGCCAATACGCTCAAAGGCGCGAGGGACAACGTTACCCCAGAACGAGATTGGCCCCATAATCACCACCATGGTGACCAGCGGCCAGGTGCTTTCCGGGATAGTAAACAGGCGGATAATGAGAAAAGTGAGCAGGAATGCCAGCGCGACCCGAGTACCATGCACAATGCGGTAATGGCGGTATACCCGGATTTCAAACGGGCTTAATGACTTATCGGCACGCACGCAGAAACTCCGTAATGAAGATTAAAAGCGCTCATAACACATCTGTCGGCCAGAAGGCGCGCCTCTGAGTTATCCGACGGACATACCGGGAACAGTGTAATTTCCCGGCAGGAGCGAAAAAATTGAAAGGCGCATCTTACTCTTTTCGCTTTCAAAAAAAAGAGTGGTCATCGCGTTAACACACCGCCCTGAGATGAATTAGTGATGTTTTGGCTGCACCGCAACATACATTTCGATATCCCAGTACCCATCTTCCGCGCCATTGTTCAAATAAACCTCGAAGCAGGGCTTTGGTAACATTTCATAAGCACTGTCCTGCAAGAGGCTATTAAAGAACTGATACCAGGGTTTAGCAAAATCATCACCGACTACACGAGCCACCGCCACCGCATACTGACCACCTAAAATTTCTGTCAGAATAACGCCCTCACTGTTTTCGGGGAGCGTAAAGTAACCCGGCACCGTCACAACGGTGTCGCAGCGTAATTTTTCGGCGGGTGTTTCATCTGGATTGTCGTAATAGACAGCAACCCACTCCTTCGGCACAATATTTTTGCTATCTACCCACATCATCAACTGCTCAAAGCCTTTCTTTACCGTCTGTTCCCACGGGCCAACGAGATGGAAACCTGCAACGGTACGTTTCTCTTCCTGCTTAATCTCGTAGTTCATGACGCCTCCATTAATACTGTTTTTATATACAGTATAGTTGCAATATTAAAACCACAAGGAATGAGTGTTGATTATGCGAGCAGACTCGCACTCCTGCCAGTCTGCTGCAAAAGAAAGGTCAGGCCTTATGGTGGAAATAATCACTCAGGCGAGAAAACATGCTGCCTTCCCCGACAGATTCCAGGGTAACCAGCGGCCAGTGCGCCACCTGTTTATCACGGTCGTAAAGTTCAATTTCCCCTACCCGCTGATGGGCGCTAATTGGCGCGGTGAGCTCTTTACCATCAAGGGTATATTTGGCTTTGATATGTGGAATTTCGGCTTTCGGTAGCACCATCCAGAACTCTTGTTCCGTTCCCAGGGCGATATTTTCTTTATCGCCATACCAGATGCGTTCCGTACCGACCTTTTTCCCACGGTGCAAAATTTGCACCGTAGTAAAGTTTTGTTGCCCCCAACGCAGTAATTTTCTTGCCTCTTCCTCACGACCTTTTGCACTGTCAGCCCCCATTACCACTGCAATGAGACGACGCTGCCCATCTACAGCCGAAGCAATGAGATTAAACCCGGCACCAGAAGTATGACCCGTTTTCAGGCCGTCAACATTCATGGTTTTATCCCACAACAACCCGTTACGGTTTTGCTGGGTGATACCGTTCCAGGTGAGACTTTTCTCACTGTACATATGATAAAACTCGGGCTCGCCGTGGATGATAGCGCGAGAAAGCACAGCTAAATCATAAGCCGAGCTATGCTGGCCAGGTGCATCCAGACCATGCACTGTTTCAAAATGCGTATCCTTGAGATGCAGCTTCTCGGCATAGTTGTTCATCATTTCAACAAACTGCCGTTGCCCACCGGCAATATAGTCAGCCAGAGCAACACAAGCGTCATTTCCGGAATCCACAATTAAACCACGGCTTAAATCACGTACCGATACGCGATCGCCCTCTTTCAAAAACATCAGTGAAGAACCGACAAACACCGGATTATCTTTCGCCCACGCATCGCGCCCCACGGTGACAATATCGTCTGGCGTAATGCGATGACTATCGATAGCGCGATCCACGACATAACCCGTCATCAGCTTTGTCAGGCTGGCGGGATTGCGCTGTTGATGCTCATTACCCGCGGTGAGGATCTGTCCGGTGGTGTAATCCATCAGTACCCAGGACCCGGCATGAATCTCTGGAGGCTGAGGTGAAAAAGGAATGTTTTCCGCCGCAAAACCAGACGATAAGTTAAAAACGAACAAAGAAGCAGCAATAATAAGACGGCGTTTCAACAGCAAACCCTCAGGAGTTTCAAATAGCTGTTCTTTTTACGGAAATACTTATGAACTGGCTGGAATAAAGTGCAAGAAAATGTGACTACCCTCTCATTTTTATCTGACATGATCTGTTGCCACTCGCTGCCAAATTGTGGCGCTAAAGCTGATTAGCACGGTGATATTTGATACTCTGGCAGACAGCAGAAATAACGGATTTAACCTAATGATGAATGACGGTAAGCAACAATCTACCTTTTTGTTTCACGATTACGAAACCTTTGGCACGCACCCCGCGTTAGATCGCCCTGCACAGTTCGCAGCCATTCGCACCGATAGCGAATTCAATGTCATCGGCGAACCCGAAGTCTTTTACTGCAAGCCCGCGGATGACTATTTACCCCAGCCTGGAGCAGTATTAATTACCGGTATTACCCCGCAGGAAGCACGGGCGAAAGGAGAAAACGAAGCCGCGTTTGCCGCCCGTATTCACTCGCTTTTTACCGTACCGAAGACCTGTATTCTGGGCTACAACAATGTGCGTTTCGACGACGAAGTCACACGCAACGTTTTTTATCGTAATTTCTACGATCCTTACGCCTGGAGCTGGCAGCATGATAACTCGCGCTGGGATTTGTTGGATGTTATGCGTGCCTGTTATGCCCTGCGCCCGGAAGGAATAAACTGGCCTGAAAATGATGACGGTCTACCGAGCTTTCGCCTTGAGCATTTAACCAAAGCGAATGGTATTGAACATAGCAACGCCCACGATGCGATGGCTGATGTGTACGCCACTATTGCGATGGCAAAGCTGGTAAAAACGCGTCAGCCACGCCTGTTTGATTATCTCTTTACCCATCGTAATAAACACAAACTGATGGCGTTGATTGATGTTCCGCAGATGAAACCCCTGGTGCACGTTTCCGGAATGTTTGGAGCATGGCGCGGCAATACCAGCTGGGTGGCACCGCTGGCGTGGCATCCTGAAAATCGCAATGCCGTAATTATGGTGGATTTGGCAGGAGACATTTCGCCATTACTGGAACTGGATAGCGACACATTGCGCGAGCGTTTATATACCGCAAAAACCGATCTTGGCGATAACGCCGCCGTTCCGGTTAAGCTGGTGCATATCAATAAATGTCCGGTGCTGGCCCAGGCGAATACGCTACGCCCGGAAGATGCCGACCGACTGGGAATTAATCGTCAGCATTGCCTCGATAACCTGAAAATTCTGCGTGAAAATCCGCAAGTGCGTGAAAAAGTGGTGGCGATATTCGCGGAAGCCGAACCGTTTACGCCTTCAGATAACGTGGATGCACAGCTTTATAACGGCTTTTTCAGTGACGCCGATCGTGCAGCAATGAAAATTGTGCTGGAAACCGAGCCGCGTAATTTACCGGCACTGGATATCACTTTTGTCGATAAACGGATTGAAAAGCTGTTGTTCAATTATCGGGCGCGCAACTTCCCGGGGACGCTGGATTATGCCGAGCAGCAACGCTGGTTGGAGCACCGCCGCCAGGTCTTCACGCCCGAGTTTTTACAAGGTTATGCAGATGAATTGCAGATGCTGGCACAACAATATGCCGATGACAAAGAGAAAGTGGCGCTGTTAAAAGCGCTTTGGCAGTACGCGGAAGAGATCGTCTAATTTGAAGCCTCCGCCGCTGGTACGGCGGAGGACAATGTTGAGTCAGGCTTTTTGAACGGTGATGCTCCACGCTGCATCGCCAATCTGCTGATAATCGGTGATGGCATGCCCTTCTTCTGCCGCCCACTGTGGGATTGCTTCAGTTGCCTGGGTGCAATCAAACTCAATTACCAACTCATCGCCGCTGGCCATTTCTGCCAGTGCTGCTTTTGCTTCTATGAGTGGAAACGGACAGACCTGCGTCACCACATCCAGCTTTTTAATCGCCATCTTTACACCTTACTTAATTTGCCGCAGCAGTTGCCAGTCGCGCCTTACGCTGCGGTCGAACATACACAAGCCAGGACGCAGTCCAGACTCCGAGAATCATAAATACAAGGCCAATCCAGCCCTGCCAGGTCATCATTGCAGTCATAACCAGTCCATTACCGATAGAGCAACCACCTGCAATACTGGCACCGAAGCCCATCAGTACACCACCTAACCCGCTACGTAATGTTGTTTGTGCATCAGCTGCGCGAACGCGGAACTCACGGCTCGCTTTGGCTGCAATAAATGACCCCACGAAGATCCCTAACACCAGGAAAACGCCCCAGTTAATGTATTTCACGTCACCCGCGACCAGAAATTGCAGAATATTGGCCGTTGGGGAAGTGATTCCTAACCCAAACATGCGTCCGGTTGCTTCACTCAGGGGCCAGGCTAAAAGCGCAATCAAACCGATGAGTACAGCAGTGACAAAGGGATGCCAGCGTTTTTCAAACAGAATATGAGCGATCCCGGTTCGGGCGGCGGTAAGGTCGCGACTTTGAGTTTTGGCTTCTTCAACTCTTTCATCACCACCAAGAGCGTTATCACCAGCAAAACGGCAACCAACGGCCACACAGACAAATTAAAAGTCTCAGCAATAGAGTTATGTTCAGTACTGTAGTGCTGCAAGGTTTGATTTAAACCACTGGCATGTGGAGAACGCATCACCGCACTCATCACCATATAAGTGAAAAGCGCGATCCAACTGCCGATCAATCCCTCACCCGCGCGATACCAGGTCCCGGTGGCACATCCACCCGCCAGAACAATTCCCAGCCCGAAGATATACCCACCTATAACAGTACCAAGCCACGGGAACGCCCCGGCTTCGTAAGTCAGTAGGCCCGCCTGAATTAACGCAAAAACCCCCACGCTTTGTACCGAAATTGCAATCAGCAAGGCGTAAAACATGCGATTATTTTTCGCGATATACATATCGCGAAAACCACCTGTCAGGCAAAAACGCCCACGCTGCATGACAAATCCCAGCAGAGCACCACAAATTAGCCCGCTTAATATCATTGAAAACATAAATTAATTAACCAGATGAATGTTAATGAGGAAATTATTCATGACTGGTGGAATGCAGACCAATAACCAAATTCTCTAAATTAGAACAAATGGTTATTAATGAGGATGTCGATAAAAAAGAATAAAAAAACCGGAGCCAAATATTCATTCGACTCCGGTTTATTATTAGAAAAGATGATTATGCTACGTCTTCGTACTGCGGAACCGGGTTACGGAAGCTCTTGGTGACGCAAGCCAGGTAAATCAGACCGATAGCAGCCCAGATCAGACCCAGAACCATTGAGCTTTCTTCCAGGTTAACCCACAGCGCACCAACGGTCAGCGCACCACACATCGGCAGGAACAGATACTGGAAGTGATCTTTCAGCGTCTTGTTACGCTTCTCACGGATCCAGAACTGCGAGATGACCGACAGGTTAACGAAGGTGAACGCCACCAACGCACCAAAGTTAATCAGCGCCGTAGCCATTACCAGGTCGAAGTTGATTGCCAGCAGGGCAATCGCGCCAACCAGGATGATGTTCATTGCCGGAGTACGCCATTTCGGGTGTACATAACCGAAGAAGCTTTTCGGGAATACGCCGTCACGACCCATTACGTACATCAGACGCGCAACACCTGCGTGCGCCGCCATACCGGACGCCAGTACGGTAATGGTGGAGAAGATCAGCGCACCAACCTGGAATGCTTTACCTGCAACATACAGCATGATTTCAGGCTGTGACGCATCCGGATCTTTAAAGCGAGAGATATCCGGGAAGTACAGCTGCAGGAAGTAAGTTGCAAAGATGAAGATCATGCCGCCAATCAGCGCGGTCAGGAAAATCGCACGCGGGATTACGCGCTCTGCATCTTTGGTTTCTTCCGACAGGTTGCTGATGCCGTCAAAGCCGGTAAAGGAGAAGCACAGGATTGTCGCCCCGGTAATCATCGGGATAACATGCGCATCGCCAGACCAGAACGGACGAGTGCTCGCCAGCGTACCAGCGCCTTCACCTTCAAATACGCCATAAACAACCATGCCCAGAATCACCGCGATCAGCACTACCTGCAACACGACGATTACAGTGTTGAAGTTCGCTACGGATTTCAGACTACGCAGGTTAAAGGCGGTCATAAAGGCCACCAGCGCCACCACAAACATCCACGATGGGATGGAAGGCACCAGAGCTTCAAAATAGATTTTCGCCAGCAGAATGTTGATCATCGGCGCGAACAGATAGTCGAGCAGAGAAGACCAACCCACCATAAAGCCAACCGTCGGGCTAATGGATTTCTGGGCGTAAGTGTATGCAGAGCCAGCAGAAGGATAGCGGCGAACCAGCTTCCCGTAGCTCAGAGCCGTAAACAGGATCGCAATCAATGCGAACGCATAGGCTGTCGGCACATGACCATCCGTGAGGCCTGAAACGATACCAAAAGTATCAAACAGCGTCATCGGCTGCATATAGGCAAGACCCATCATTACAACCGGAACTAACGTAAGCGTTTTACGCAATTCCACGCGAGAGGTGTTTGGAGTAACGTTATGCGACATGGTCATTCTCCTTTACGGTGATAACCGTCGCGTAAGCAAAAAATTGCCCCATTTTTTTGGATTCCTCAGCGACAACAACTGTCGATTTTTAGTAAATATCTATCCGGTACGAAGCCCGGCCTCTTGGTATGAATGATTGGTTTGAAGCAAAAAATAACCGACGCTGATGAAACGTCGGTTTTTAGTCATTTTTTGACAGCGGCGCATTGTGCCTAAATGGGGGGGAAATGACAAGAGAATGAGAGGCTTGTCATAATAATTTTTCTTTAAATGGCTGATTTTCCGTCATCAGATTTTGCATAAACACCGGCGATCGCACTATTTGCTAAAATTTCATCCCGCCACCAGCCGCTGGCAAGCCCTGCGGTCTGTTCGTTCCAGCCAATCCAGACGGGTTCAAAGAGAGTTTGGGCGACCACTTTCTTCTCGATTAACGCGCCACTATCGAGAAACCGTTGCGCCAGATAACGGGGTAAATAGCCGCAGCCGAGGCCGCTAATTTGCAGCTCCAGCTTGGTTTTAAAATCGAAAACGGTAATGGCTTCTTGTTCGTCGAGAAGTTGTGAGGCCGTAGAAGCGCCTGCCTGCGCAGTATCCCCCACCACAATCGCCCGATATCGCTTAATAATACGACGGTTTAACGGCTCTTCTTCCAGAGCTAACGGATGATGAGGCGCGACCGCAAAGACTTGTTCCAGATCGCCCAACCGTGAAAAACCAAACTCACTGGAAGATGGTGGCTCATGCATCGCGCCAACAATAATATCCGCTCGCCCCTGAGTCAGGGCATCCCAGGAACCACCGAGTACGCCATTGATAAACTTCAGGCGCGTCACGCTATGATGTTGATAAAAAGCTTCAATCAGTGGCGCAAGCAGAGAAAAAGGAAACGTGTCGTCCACGCCAATCACCAGCTCGTTTTCCCAGCCTTCATGCAGTTTGATCGCCTGCTTTTCCAGTTCTCGCACGGTATGCAGAACTTCCCGCCCTTTCTCTAATAACATTTTTCCGGTACGGGTGAATTTAGCGCGGTGACCGCTACGATCAAGCAATTGAATATTAAGGTCGCTTTCCAGCTTGTGAACGGTGTAACTCAGAGCGGACGGCGTCTTGTAGAGTTTGGCCGACGCCGCCGCAAAACTGCCTTCTTTTTCTAAGGCATCGAGGATCATCAACACATCCAGCAGTGGTTTCATACACGCCCCCTTGCAGTGCATGCGGCGTCCTGCTGGCGTGATCGTTTACTCCAGCGGCATTACCAGCGGATCGGGATACTGGTATTCAAATCCCAGTTCATTACAAATCCGACTGCCATCAATAATCTTACCTTTGCCGCTGTCCAGACTATTTCTGAACTGCGGAGGCTCCAGCCCCAGTAAACGGGCCATCTGCGGATAGAAAACATTACGCGCAGGGTGAGCTGGCGCACATATATTATAGATGTGTCCGCCTTTAGGTGCCTGTAACAACAGAGTGATAGCGCCAATAACATCTTCTAAATGGACTAAATTAACACCATGTTCACCATCAGGCGCGGTTTTTCCGGCAAAGAAGCGTCCGGGATGACGCCCCGGTCCGACCAGGCCCGCAAGACGCAGAATATCGACCGAAGTACCGGGTAAATTGTGCAGCCAGTCTTCGAGTTCTTCTAATACTCGTCCACTGTTGGTTACCGGATTACGCGGGGTGGTTTCTTTCACCGTGCCTTGCGCGTCGCCATAGACAGATGTTGAGCTGGTAAAAATAATTCGGGGAATACGATGGGCCAGCGCGCTATCCACTAACTCTTGTACCGCTTGTAAATAGAACTCATCGCCGGGGCCGCTACGACGTGCCGGAAGCGTAATGACCAGCGCGTCGGCATCCATCAGGGCATCCAGATCGTCAGAATCGCAAACTAACTCAGGCTCCATGCGAAGCAGATAGCTATCAATGCCACTCATTCGGGCCGCTTCGACACCATCTTGTGTGGTTTTACTCCCGGTGACTTGCCAGCCTCGCGCTGAAAGTGACATCGCCAGCGGCATGCCTAACCACCCTAACCCGACAATTGCGACCTTTTTCATCCGTTATCTCCTGATACACCTTAGATCTATAAGGCTACGCTAGCGTATCAAAACTGACAATTCATTCTATGAATGAATCTGTTCAATAATGATAACGACATGCTGCAATGAGCAGTGAATCGTCGGTAACCGCGTATACCAGACGGTGCTCCTCTGTAATGCGTCGGGACCAGAAACCTGACAAATTATGTTTCAGGGGTTCTGGCTTCCCCTTACCTTCAAATGGCGTTCTGCGGGTATCTTTGATAAGTTCATTGATCTTTTTAACAATTCGCTTATCTGTTTCCTGCCAGTACAGATAATCGTCCCATGATTCCTCAGACCAGATTAGTTTCACTCAATGATGTCCTTTTCCGTTCCTTTGCCTGATTTCAGGCTATCGATTGAGTCCATCAATCTCCGGGCGTTAGCGGGGGAACGCAGTAGATAAGCCGTCTCTTCCAGGGAGTTATATTCTTCGAGTGACATCAGAACACAAGCCTCTCCATTCTGACGAGTAATAAGGATCGGGGCATGATCTTCAACGGCTTTCATCATTGTTGCCGACAAATTCTGACGCGCTTCGCTGTAGCTAATTGTACGCATGTCAATCTCCTCTTTTGTACAGTTCATTGTACAATGATGGGCGTTAATTAACTATTTATTAATTAGTTTGTAGATCAAGGTATTGTCAGTGAGACGAAAATCCAGGCTTCGCTATTTTTGGTGCCGTCAGCTTAGAGGACAGTCCTCTTAGCCCCCTCCTTTCCCCGCTCATTCATTAAACAAATCCATCGCCATAAAATATATAAAAAAGCCCTTGCTTTCTAACGTGAAAGTGGTTTAGGTTAAAAGACATCAGTTGAATAAACATTCACAGAGACTTTTATGACACGCGTTCAATTTAAACACCACCATCATCACCATCATCCTGACTAGTCTTTCAGGCGATGTGTGCTGGAAGACATTCAGATCTTCCAGTGGTGCATGAACGCATGAGAAAGCCCCCGGAAGATCACCTTCCGGGGGCTTTTTTATTGCGCGGTTGATAACGGTTCAGACAGGTTTAAAGAGGAATAAGAAAATGACAGACAACACTCGTTTACGCATAGCTATGCAGAAATCCGGCCGTTTAAGTGATGACTCACGCGAATTGCTGGCGCGCTGTGGCATTAAAATCAATCTTCACACCCAGCGCCTGATCGCGATGGCAGAAAACATGCCGATTGATATTCTGCGCGTGCGTGACGACGACATTCCCGGTCTGGTAATGGACGGCGTGGTTGACTCGGGATTATCGGCGAAAACGTGCTGGAAGAAGAGCTGCTTAACCGCCGCGCCCAGGGTGAGGATCCACGCTACTTTACCCTGCGTCGTCTGGATTTCGGCGGCTGCCGACTTTCACTGGCAACGCCGGTTGATGAAGCCTGGGACGGCCCGCTCTCCTTAAACGGTAAACGTATCGCCACCTCTTATCCTCACCTGCTCAAGCGTTATCTCGACCAGAAAGGCATCTCTTTTAAATCCTGCTTACTGAACGGTTCTGTTGAAGTCGCCCCGCGTGCCGGACTGGCGGATGCGATTTGCGATCTGGTTTCCACCGGTGCCACGCTGGAAGCAAACGGCCTGCGCGAAGTCGAAGTTATCTATCGCTCGAAAGCCTGCCTGATACAACGCGATGGCGAAATGGAAGAATCCAAACAGCAACTGATCGACAAACTGCTGACCCGTATTCAGGGTGTGATCCAGGCGCGCGAATCAAAATACATCATGATGCACGCACCGACCGAACGTCTGGATGAAGTCATCGCCCTGCTGCCAGGTGCCGAACGCCCAACCATTCTGCCGCTGGCGGGTGACCAACAACGCGTAGCGATGCACATGGTCAGTAGCGAACCCTGTTCTGGGAAACGATGGAAAAACTGAAAGCGCTGGGTGCCAGTTCAATCCTGGTCCTGCCGATTGAGAAGATGATGGAGTGATCGCCATGAGCTTTAACACAATCATTGACTGGAATAGCTGTACTGCGGAGCAACAACGCCAGCTGTTAATGCGCCCGGCGATCTCCGCTTCTGAAAGCATTACCCGCACTGTTAACGATATTCTCGATAACGTGAAAGCACGCGGCGATGAGGCCCTGCGGGAATACAGCGCGAAGTTTGATAAAACCACGGTTACCGCACTGAAGGTGTCTGCTGAGGAAATTGCCGCCGCTAGCGAACGCCTGAGCGACGAGCTAAAACAGGCGATGGCGGTGGCAGTAAAAAATATTGAAACCTTCCACACTGCGCAAAAACTGCCGCCGGTAGATGTAGAAACGCAGCCAGGCGTGCGTTGCCAGCAGGTCACGCGCCCGGTCGCTTCAGTTGGGTTGTATATTCCTGGCGGCTCCGCCCCGCTCTTCTCAACGGTATTAATGCTGGCGACTCCGGCGCGTATTGCGAGCTGTAAAAAAGTGGTGCTGTGCTCACCGCCGCCGATTGCCGATGAGATCCTTTATGCGCGCAGCTGTGCGGTGTGCAGGACGTGTTTAACGTCGGCGGCGCACAGGCCATTGCCGCACTGGCGTTTGGTACTGAATCTGTGCCAAAGTGGACAAAATCTTCGGGCCGGGTAACGCCTTTGTCACCGAAGCAAAACGCCAGGTAAGCCAGCGTCTGGACGGTGCGGCGATCGATATGCCCGCAGGCCCGTCGGAAGTGCTGGTGATTGCTGACAGCGGCGCTACGCCGGATTTCGTGGCTTCTGATTTGCTTTCTCAGGCTGAACACGGCCCGGACTCACAGGTGATTTTACTGACGCCCGCTGCTGATATGGCGCGTCGCGTTGCCGAAGCTGTCGAACGCCAGCTGGCAGAACTGCCGCGTGCCGAAACCGCACGTCAGGCACTGAGCGCCAGCCGCCTG
>ERZ860023.822-NODE-822-length-15718-cov-1.623380_pt1 | contig 15718 bp, 14 predicted proteins | sample MGYA00509983_ERZ860023 | MGnify/ENA primary metagenome ERZ860023 (study PRJEB30046, sample SAMN00715180) | human gut metagenome | study: EMG produced TPA metagenomics assembly of the A metagenome-wide association study of gut microbiota in type 2...
CATAAATCAAGGGGCAAATATATAGTAACAGGAGAATGACATGACCAGCATCTTTGAACAACTCAGCGGCACCTATACCCAAGGAAGGGACGGCATGCTTTACCCCAACCTCACTCTGGGCGACAGGAAACAGCGCCCCATCGGCAGATGGGGACGGATACACAGAGTCTATCTGGAAACAGAACATCCCGGCCTGTATGATCGGATGATCCTGAATGGTACTCTGGACAGGAATCTGGCAGATGCAGAGGAATGTGCTCAGGCCATGCTGGAGCAGTTGACCCGGCGGATGGCGTTGCAGGAAGGCATCACGGAAAACCTGAAGGCTGCCGACCAAATGGAATGGGTCCGCAGGATGAACAGCATCCGCAGCAGAGCGGAAGAAATCGTACACTCAGTTTAAAGAATCCGGCTGGTCGGCAAAATTTTATCAGGAGCATCGCGCAGAAATCGAAGCATACAAAAAAGCACAAGCTGTCTACGAGCTTCACGACGGCAAACTGCCGACGCTGAAGGAGCTGACAGCGGAATACGTTGCGCTGAAGGAGCAGCTGGATGCATACAAGCCAGATCTGGCAGAGCTCAAATCGAAGCTGACAGACCTGAAGCACATCCGGTATAACTACAAAATACTTATCCGGGACATTCCGCAAACAGATCAATATCACCGCAAAGGAGATCGTATAGAACGATAACAACGCCTCCGTGCCGGAACTGGTTTTCACCGTTTGCCGGCATGGAGGCTTCTTTCATTTTTATGCCGTGGTGCTGCACTAGGTCGGACGCAACAAGACACCCCAACCACAGATTGCAAGATCTGGTAAAATGGGCTTGGGGGCGGAGCTTCCCAACAAGCAAAGTGCAAAAGGTGCTACCTTTGCCCTGCTTGCAACCATGATAAACATGTATTTGAGATTGCTATCAGCCTTGTTTTGCTCGTTTTCTGCACAAGAAAAGCCAGAGCCAGAGACATGGATGAAGATTGATCCTTGAAGCACATACCGAATCGATATCCCACAAGTAAAGAATCTTCAGCTTCCAGCATCACAGTACATACCAGAAATTGCCAATGCAAAAATACTGGCAGGTCATTCATCGATGCTCAGCACACCCGCCATATAGCCCAGAAAACCGTCATATGCAAGCGTCCATCGATACAGTTCATCTCGTATGGGCTGCACATTCCAGTCTTTTATTCGATATTGAGGGATTTGAACGGTATCCATCTGCACCTGTTCACGACTGATCTCGTGAATACGGATGTCCTCATCCGGCGCTGCGTGAACAAGCGCCGATACAGAATGATTGTCAATCACCCGGAATGTATCCTCAACTTTGACAAAGGACAGGCTGTCTTCATCCTTGAGCAGATTCGTCTGGTGCTCACCATAACGGGCCAATTCCAATCGAATGGAGTCGGTAACTGAAGTAGGAAGAATCGGACGGTCTTTTTCAAGGAACTCTTTGGTTAACACTGTAGCCGCATGTTTGATGATGGGGTGCTCCTTCAGCAGCGCATCGTCTGCGTAGTTGAGGCCGAAGGACCACATGAGCGCATTCTTTGTTTTTCCGTTCCGGTTGACTCGCCCCGATGCCTGAAGCAGCGATGACAACGATGCCGTTTCACGAAAGCCAACAGAAAACGAAAAGTCAACGCCGGCCTCCACGCACGATGTCGCGACAAGCGTCCAGTCACAGTCGGATGGATCCCGAAGCCGCTGCCGAACGCGTGCCAGCGTCTTCGCGCGATCTCTGGCGGTCAGCGCTGTGGACAGATGCTCCACCCGATTACGCCCATACAGCTGCATGATCGTCTTTGCGATCACCGTTGCGCTTTGAACCGTGTTGACGATGAGAAGCCGCGGTCCCGGAAAGGAATTGACCCATTGTGCAAGCGCTTCACTTGTCATGAGTGCGGGATTCCAGAGATACCGGATGCGGTTCTGCTCATACTGCGCCAGCGCGGAACGAAGCGCGTTGTCAACCAGATCTGGCACTCGCCGGGTTCCGGCTGCCGCAATCTGCTGAATCGTCCAGAATCTGTTAAGAGAACCCGACGCAAGAACCCAATGGCAATTCCACTCGTCCGCAAAGCAGTTGATCCATTTCCATGCAACCGGCAGAAGATGCGAAGGCAATGCGGCGTGTGCTTCATCAACAAAAATAGCACTTCCCGGCAATTCATGCAGCCGCCTGAGGGCAGATGGCCGGTTTGAGGCCAGCGTCTCAAAAAACGCTACCGCTGTTGTGACAATAACAGGGGCCTTCCACAGCGTAGAAAGGTGACGGACACTTTCTGATTCAAAATCCACCCGATGGTGAACCTCCGCAACGATTTTGTTCGGCTCTTCACCCGGAAGAACCAAACATCTGCGATAGGTTTCCACCGACTGCGAAATGATGCTTGTAAAAGGAAGCACCACAAAAATCCTGCGAAGGTGATGCTTTTTCGCCTGACTTAGCATGTATGCCATCACGGCAGTGGTCTTTCCGGACCCCACCGGACTGTCACAGGCAACGACATGGTCATTGACCTTGCTGTCTCTGCAGCATTGATACATCTGTGCCCGTAAACGGGAACGCTCATCCTCTGCCCGAAGACCGCTGACGTAGGCATTCAGCACCTGCAGTCTCTCTGCCGGACGCAGGTCATTCTGCTGCCCATCCATGGGTTCCTGCCCGTAATGTCTCGCCGTATCTCCGTGGTCGGCATCTGCCAGACAGGAAAGCGCCAGGCGCATGAATACCGAGCGGCACCCGGCTGCCGGCTGTTCGTCTGCGGTCTTCTCCCCAAAGAGATCCCGATGGATGGCTTTCAGCTCCGGCAGCTTGCTGTCTGTCGCTGATGCGATATCGGTATCACGGAAAGCCTCGCTGCCGTGACAGCATTCTTTCGGAAAATCCGGAAGACCCCGGTGATGCGACATGACACAGACTGCAGAGTACATTTTGTTCTCATGAAGCAAAAGCGCCGTGCCGGCATCTGTGTGGTTGATGGGCAGATGCGGCTGATTTCCGGCATGCAGGGCAGCTTGATTTTCTTCCTCAAGCTTGCCCAAATCGTGCAGCGATGCCGCATTGGTGACAGCGCTGATCAATGCCATGCCGTCTTCCTGTTTTGCCGCAAATGCAGCCGCTTCCTTCGCATATCGAACAGCGTCATCATGGACATTCTGTACATGATTCAGATAGGTTTGCTCAGGAAAACCATCGTGTGCGCTGTGCGCGAGATATTCTTTATCCATCAGACGTTGGCAAGATCCTGAACACCGGCAAGACGCTGCTTCAGTTCTTCGGGTAGGTCAACCACATCCTGATAGTCCTGCCAACTTGAGGAGGGTTCCTCGGCATTTCCGATCCGCTTTGGCGTCAACGCGTCGATCAGCAGATAGTCCGGGCAGCTTCCCAGCTTGTTCTTGTGCTCCATGTACCATGCGTGGCGCAAGCGCACGTCGGGGCGGATATTGGATCGGGTCAGGTCAAGCATGTAGGGGATGGCGCGCTTGAGCAATTCAATGTCCGCCGCTGTACATCCGCTCTTGGCGGCGTAATTGGGATCACATAAAAGGGCATGCAGTAAACGCCATGCTCCACGACCCGATAGGCCAGGGGAGCCATGCCGCTTTTCTTGCCTTCCTCAACGCTCGCCTTGTTGGTATTGGTATGACGGACAATGCTGATCGGCGAGATGGACAGGCCCAGCCGAATTGAACCGCGCCGGTCTTGATATACTCCTTGTTGCCGCCATCCTCCAAAAAGGTGTTGCCAAAAATGCGGGCATCCCAATACTTTCTGACAAATGTGCTGTCTATAAAATTGGGGTTGTCATTCATTTCTTTTGTAATTGCTGCCCTGTCGCGCCCACGGGATTCCAAGATGCAATAGAGATCCGCCTGACGGATGTACGCTTCGGGCAAGCTCTGGAAAAACACGCCGTCATGATCCTCGATCAAATCACGGATTTTCCGCTTGACAGATACGGGCGAAATCTCACCCAGTCCATTCGGGCGCTGGCGAGGATCGTTTTCACGGTCAGGATCCCCATTCGGATTGGAATTGACAACCTCGAGAATCAAAAGCCCGGTTGCACGATTGAAATCCACACTCATCTTGCTCTACTCTCCTTTGCTCTGATGATTCGCATTGCTTTCATCCTGCTTCTCCTGCTTGGGGAAGGAAGCGAGGTATCCGATAAACAGCTGTGCCTTCTGGGCATCACTCCAACGCATGGGAACAGAATACTCTGTCGCAAGCTTGTTGGCGATTTGCTCAAATACCTTCAGGTACCATCCTGCCAGACCGCTGGAATCTTCATTCTTCGTGCGGTACTGCTTTGCCCATGACAGGTAAGGCGCCATTCTCACGGAAAGCTGGGACAGCGTTCTACCCGGCGTTTCGCTCGCGGCAACAAACAGGGCAGAGCCCACAAGCTGCGGCGGAATCTGGTTGTTACGCATCACCTTGCAGTACAGCGCATGCAGCTCATCGGAGGCCTTGAGCAGTTGTCCCATCAGGTAGGGTGTAGCTTCCATATAATCATCCTTTCTATTTCCGCTGAAGAACAGAAGCATGGACAGAACGGGCAGGATCTGTTCCAGCTGAGCAACGCGGCTGCACTTTCTTCCACTGTGCAGCAAAGGACCTGCATGGATGAATAGCGGCATACCATGCTGAACGAGAATGTGCAGCTCGTGCAGAAGCAGCCGGTGCTGTGCCCGATGGAGGAACAGCCCGATCCCCTCATAAGGATGCATGGCGGATACCGTTGATGATTCTCCATCCTGTCGCCAAACCTGATTGACAACAGCTGCAACGTCAATGGGAAATGGCGCTGAAAGCCGTATGGATGCAATATCCGGAAGATCATTGCAGGCCATATCCCAGTTTTCAGCGGCATGTATCAACGCGTCTGCCAAAGCAGACTCAGAGTAAAGAATCTTTGTGCGTCCCTTATCAATTTTTCTGAGCACAAATACCTGAACGCTTTCAGGTCTGTCCTTTGGCGGAAGCCCGTTGAATGCAGCCAAAAGGCTTCCGGAGATTTCTTTGAAGGTTTCCGATCGATCAGGATGACCAAAAAACTGCACATAAGGAAGCGGAGCCTCCGGTAGTGAGCTGGGATATGCGAATACCGCTTCGCCTTTGCCTGTATTCAGCCAAGTGATGCCTTTGCTCTTGGCATCCCCGCCAAGCCAATTCAAGGCAGCCTGAAACTGGACACGGTGCTGTGCGGATAACGGGTAGGAATCGCGTTTGTCATCAAAGTTATGATATCTGTTCTGGCAGGGCTGCCCGTCGAACATCGTATACAATGCCGGCTCAAACCCCGCGGCAAGCTTAACCTTTGGCATTGGAGAATTGGTCGGCACATAGATTTGTCCGAATGAATCCATCAATCCATCCTCGGTTGTATTGCTCGTCACGATTCTCTCCGCCTGAAGAAATGCTGTATTCAGATATGCAGTAAACTCCCTGCTCGCTGCATACATACCATAGGTATCATATGCGTCTGTGTCAAAGAATACGGAGATGTTCCGCTTGTCATCTTTGCACGGCTTACTGGCATCACCCAGCTGGAAAAGAATCAGCAAGGCCAGCCCAACGTCCTGCTTCTTTTCCAGCTTTGCAAATACCGCTTTTGTCAATGATTCGTGCAGTACCTGCGCATTAGCAAACGGCGCACATTCTGCCGCCAGAGTATTCAGCAGGTTTTCTTTTGGATTGCCGGCAGTTTCGAGCAGACCGGCCATTTCCCTTGGGGTTGCAGAAAAGCAATTCTTGATACGGCTGTTCTGATGCGGCTCCCACGCATTCTCTTTGCATAAGGCATGAAGCTGCAAGGCATCGATGCTTTCCGGTTTCTCGATGCATTGCGCAACCAACTTTTTCTCTGATTCATCCGTTACGCGGTACAGGCTGATGAGATTGAGCCCGGGAAACGAGGCCTGATTTGATCCGAATTTTCGCAGCTGCATTGCAAGTGCCCGATCGATAGCCTCAAAATCAACCACCTGCCCACCCTTTACCCAGATTCGGATACAGGGAGCCTTCGCACTCACATTGGGCAGCGGAATGTAATTTCTATAGGATTGCAATGGAACGATTCCCGCCTGTTCCAGTGCTTTGGACAGGGATGACAATTCATTGATCAAAATGAACACCTCTCTTGGGCGGGAACACCAGCGTCCCGGCATGAATCGTCACGTCGTTGTCAAAGCGGTACGAAACCTTCGATTTGTGCCCATCGGGAAATACCTGCCGCAGCATGGAAGGAAAGTGAATATCCTCCATATTGGTACATACCTTTGTCCCGTCCCGGAAGGGGCCAAAGTAGCTGGCCGTAAACTCTCTCAAGCCCAACGAGGGAATAGCAAAGCACTGCCCCCGTTGCAAGCGCCGGTTGAAAATCTCCTGGTATGCATGACCGGGCGACGTTGTCCGCCTGTCCCATTCCAGAGTTTTTTCAGAAAGCGTATCCTTCCTGTGATTGGGCACAACCACCGCATAGAGCCGATAGCATACATCAATCAGAACGGTCGAATACATCTGATATGCATTTCCAAAGTCAATGCTCTTTTTCTGGCGCAACGGTCCCTTGTAGTTTGTTGCGTATGAATGAAACTGAACAGGAGCGCATATTTCAACCCTGGTTGGAATGATCTCCACATCCGGCCCGAAAAGGATGGATTCAAAGATGCCCTTGCAGGCCGAATACGTCGGTGCCGGATAGCTGACAGGACTGTCACCGCTGTCCGGTCTGGTCCACATCGCCGTTGATCCTGCGATTTCCATCTGTATGGGATACGAATGATGAACCATGCTTTCAACTCCATTCCTGTGAGCAAGATAGCAGATGAGCTGCGGCGTTGAGAGATACAATCCGATAACCCTATGAATATTATACCATAATTCCGGCTGTATTGTAAAGGTTTTTGGATTTGAATATCCTTCTATGATGTATTACGAAGAAAAACACCGGCATAATCGCCAGCGTTTCATGGATCACTTCTCATGTGCATTACGGAAAATGGTACGCATGTAGTCGCTCTTTCCATAGACCACTCTGCTGACCAGCATCCGATCGGTCTCCACCTTGTAGAATACCATATAGGACTTGAACGTCACGAATTTCGTTGCGGTTTCTTCACTGGCAGAAGCTTCAAAAACCTCCGCCCAGACGCGTTCGAGGTCACGAACGGCAATCGGGGAGTATTCAATCCTTATTTGCGTTTGCTGTGGAAGTGTGCCCGGACATCATCCTCGGACACCCAGCCTTCTTCCTCTCCCGAGCGGATGCCCGTATTGAGCTCGCACATTAGGCGGAGCATCGCCTTTGCCTTCTCGAATTCTTCATCGTCCGCAATATCGCGGATCGTAAAGCGGCCACGTCCATTGACCGTCAGATACACCGGTGAACCAGCGGAAACCTGTTCAAGAACGGTGTTGTAATTGCGCAAATCGGACACAGGGCTAATGATTGCCATGAGCAGACCACTCCTTTCGATTCCATTATAGCATGAGCAGAAATCTCGTTCAATACTTTACGAATAATTTTACGAACATTAGAGCATATCAAAACAGAATGAGCAATCCTAACTGTATCGTGTTCGAGTCGGTGGTTAGGGTTAACTGGCTTTTCCCTACTCCTGGTCACATTCAAATGCAAGAGAAGCATATCTGATTCAATGGCAAAACCATGATAAACTTCAAATGCTTTGCTCCCCGAAGTGTCTTTTCTCTTGCATCAGCACCCGTTCTGCGCTATACTATACTTGTGGAATCTCTCAAACCGCTACAGCAAAGCAGTCTTCCCTGTTATCACCCTGATAACAGAATGATAACCGGAGGCTATACAGGCAATGGAATAGGAATGCCACAGAGAATCAGAGCCATCACTTGGAATCGGACACACATAAATTATACAGAATGTGTTAAGTCGAGAGAGTGGGAATAATGAAAAAGTGGATGTGAAGGGCTACAAAACCTTGAAAACACGCACTTTTTCAAAACAGGATTGCCTGCTTGGTAGCAAGATGATAGCAGCCGCAGCGTTCGTGCTATTCTGATGTGTCGGATGGCGCGAATGGCTTGCGGGTGCTGGAATATAACTTTATAGGATGAAAAAGGCTCTGCTGACTTCGTGAAGGAAGAACGGCAGAGCCTTTTGTGCGTGTGCCCGGCGTCTCACGTTTCTAAAGGGTGAAAGACCCGAATCCGCCCGGTAGCGGGAAGGAGAAAGCCGAAGGCAAGGGTGTCCGTCGTGAGGCGGAATCTGAAGGAAGCCGGATGTGGGAACAGACTAACCACGGGCAAACCTCTGGCCTGACGAACAGAAACCGCATAGAAGGCTATATGCGAGGGTAAGGCTGCCCAACAAGTCGAAGCCCAATAGCTACACGGAATCGCATGTGGTAATGCGGCAGGGAGATGGAGGAAAAGAAACGTGTGGTACCCGGGGAGGTCTGCGCGGAACGCGCCGAAAGGCGTAACCGCAGCTGCAAGGCTGCGCTGAACGCGTAGAAGTCAGCCGAAGCCATAGTACCTTGGGGGAAAAATTCAAGGGAAGGGCGGAACCAATACAAGCCGGAGTAATCGAGGGAAGGAGGACGGCATGAAGAAGGCAGAAAACGTCAGAAGCTGCCCGCAAAGAGACAGCACGGAATGCGAAGGGTATGCGGGAGCGCAGAGTGCCGTTCAGCCGGGGAACGAAGAAACGGCAGGCAGAAGCCAGAAACTGCTTGAAGCAATTCTGTATAGAGATAACATGAACAGGGCTTACAAGCGGGTAAAGGCAAACAAGGGAGCGCCGGGAGTGGACGGGATGACCGTAGAAGAAGCGCTTCCATGGCTCAAGGAACACGGCAAAGAAATGACCGAAGCAATCCGAAGCGGAAAGTACAAGCCAACGGCGGTGAGACGGAAGGAGATTCCGAAGCCGGATGGAGGAGTGCGCAAGCTGGGGATTCCCACGGTCAAAGACCGGATTGTGCAACAGGCAATCGCTCAGCAGCTCATGCCAGAGTATGAACCGAAGTTTTCGGAAGGGAGCTATGGCTATCGGCCAGGAAGAAGTGCGCAGGATGCCATCTTCAAGATTCGGGGATATGCGGATGAAGGGTATGAATGGGCAGTACAGCTCGATTTGAGCAAGTACTTTGATACGCTGAACCATGAAAAGCTGCTGAACCTTCTGCGGGAAACCATAAAAGATGAACGGGTCATTCAGCTGATTAAGAAATTCCTGAAAAGCGGAGTGATGGAAAACGGCGTAAAGATTGCCACGACGGAAGGAAGCCCGCAGGGTGGCCCACTGTCACCTTTATTGGCGAATGTGTACCTGAACGAATTTGACTGGGAATACGAAAGGCGCGGCGTGCCGGTGATTCGGTATGCGGACGACATCGTATTACTGTGCAAAAGTCAGAGAGCGGCGGAAAGGCTGCTGGAAAGTAGCATCCGCTATCTGGAAGGGAAGCTGAAACTGAGGGTGAACCGGGACAAAAGCCATATCGCCAGGGTGAATGCGACGAAGAACTTCAAGTTTCTGGGCTTCGCATACGGCAAAGGAAAGGATGGACTGTTCATTCGTGCCCATCCCAAAGCCCTGCTGAAAGCGAAGAACAGGATGCGCGCAATCACCAAGCGAAACCGCGGAGTTAACGTCCGAAAGGTCATGCAGGAAATAAAGGTCTACATGACAGGATGGCTGAACTACTACGGGATAGCGTCCCTAAAGACGAAAATGCGGGAATGGGATGAATGGCTGCGGCACCGAATCCGTGCATACATCTGGAAGCAATGGAAGAAACCGAAGACCAAACTCAAGAGCCTCATGAAGCTCGGTGTGCCGGAATACTACGCATATATGGCCGCCAACAGCCGCAGAGGATATTGGTTTACGGTGAACACGGGAGCCGTGACAAGAGGCATAACAAACGAAAGACTCACACGCGCGGGATTCTTTGAACTCTCTCCGGCGTATGAGTCGATTCAGACTGCTTGTATTGGACGCGCCGTGTACCGAACGGTACGCACGGTGCGGTGAGAGGACGGGGGTTAATCACCCCCTCCTACTCGATTGTTACTCGTTATGTGCCGACATCTTCCGTACAATCAGGATTCCCATCAGCAGAATAGCGCCGTATATGCCCAATTGCAGCCACTGTGTTTCCTGCCCGTTGCTGCTGTCCGGGCGCGTGAAGCCCTCCGGCGGTGTTCGGCTTGTGTCGGGTGTGCTTGTGGTCGTATCGGGCGCTGCGCTTTTTGCCGCTTCCGGAGCGGTGCTGGTCTGCGGCTGTGCGGGACTGCCGCGGCTGCCGCCAAAGGAAGCGTCGTCCGGCGGGGTGAACCCGCTCGGCGCTGTCCCCTGCGCGCTGCCCGGCATAGTGAACCCAGTCGGCATCGTAAATTCGCCTGCGCCGCCGAAGTTCATGCTGTCGCCCTTGCCGCTGTTCATGCTGCCCATGTCCGATGTCGTAATGTCGCTGGCATCCACCAACGCATCACTGTTCTGCTGCCCCTGCGAGGTGGACGGAATCGAGCCATCCAACTGTCCACGGATGCTCTGTGCGCGCTTGTCGCAGAAGGTTTGCAGGGTTTCGACTGCCTTCTCGAATTCTTCCATCGTGTAGAATTTCGAGGAATCCTGTTCCAGATACGGTGTAATCATCTCCTGCACACGGGTGATTTCCTGCGCGAGCCAGCCGCTGTCGAAGTTTTCCGCGATAAACTGGCTGTATGCCTCATGGTACGCCGAAAGGGCGTCGTCATCAGCGAAAATCCATGCGATCAGCGGGCGCGAATCCACCGTGCCGCCGCTGACGGGCGAATCAATCGGCGAATTGACGGTGGAGGTTGCATCCTGCGCGGCAGAGAATCCGCCGAAGGAAAGGTTGTAGTCCCACGGGATGATACATAGCTGACCATCTTCCTCGTAGAGGTAGTAGTTATGCACCATCATGCCCGTGTAGCTGTCATCGTTGCAGAGAAAATTGTGCACGACCAGATAGCGAATGACTTCGTTCGTATCCACGACGCTTTCAATGTCCTCCTGCGCATTCAGCTTGCGGAGAGATTCAATCAGGCGCGCCTTGTCCTTCTTGCTGATTTTCGTCTTGGCGTTGTCGAAAATGTTGCTGTAACTGTCGGGTCGTCGTCGGAATAAATCAGCTTCACGTCATTGCTGCCCATGCCGAAGCTGAAACCGCCGCCTGGCATGGAAAACGTGCGGCGCGTGGTTGTGCCGTCCGTATCCGCGTCAGTCGAATCACTGGTCGCGTCACCGAACGAGAAATTCGGCATACTTGGCGGATTCTGCGCGCGGTCGCCGCTGGACGGTGCGAAATCGCCGCCGGAGGGGAAATTCGCGGGGGCGCCGGAGGATGGCGCGAATTCATCCGCTGATGAATCGGGTGCGCTGGGCTGGCTGCTGCTGTCCGGCATGGTTGATGCATTGTCCGAAGCGTCGGAATCATCCGCCGCATCATTGTTCGTGCTGAACTGGGAAAAATCAAATTCTTTGCTGTTGCCGCGTCCGCCGCCGAAAGACAGGCTGTCCGGTTTGTACAGTTCGCCCTTGGACATGCCGTTGCGTTCGAGGAACCCTTCTTCGACGCCCTCCACCGCCAGATACAAGCCCCACGGCTCGCCGTTGACGCTCAACTGCACAAAGCTGCACAGCGACGTTGGCACGCCCATGCGGTTCATCAGTGTATACGCCAGATAATCCTTCATCATCGTAGCGTCCTGAATCAGATTGTTCAGGCTCAACTTGTCAAGGCTATGGTACGTCATGCCTTTCACATAGTGGTCGAACTCCACCTTGAAGGAATAGCGCGTCGAACCCAGCGTCGCCACGGTAGACAGGGAAGTATTGCCTTTGGCGCGGATGGCGACGCTTCCGTACTTCTCGCCGTCGATGGTGATGCTGCATTCCATGTAGGTTTCGGTCGTCGCCGTATCAATCAGCTCATCCCAATTGTCCATCGTGATGTCGATGGTATGCACATAGCTCTGGTCAAACAGCAGGTCTTCATAGCCCATCGTATGGCTTCCGTTGCTCTGCACGGCTTCCACGCGCCCCCACAAAAGCAGCGCTGCCACCAGCATCAGCACTGTCACCGACATGGTCACGCGGTTCAGGCTCTTTGTTTTCAGCATGGGTATCACCCCATATAGTCGCCGTTGTAGCTCACCAGCACGGCGCTCTGAACGCCCGGCATCTCGGACAGCGCGGTGATGAAGTTCGTGTCGTCGTTCTTGAGCGTCACCTCATATGTCAGCTCAATTGCACCCTTCTGCGCGCTCTTGCTCTTGACGCTGTGCTTGCCCGTGTTCGCCTTCAGGTACTCCGCCACTTTGCTCTCCATCTCGCCGTCCACGCAGGAAACGACCGCGATAAACGGCTTCTGCGCTGCCTTGCGTTGCAGAACACAACCAGAATCACGCCGATGATGATGCTGCCGATGACCGCCAGTGGAATCATCCCTGCCGCCAGCACGATACCGCCCGCAATCGCCCAGAACAAGAACGCAATGTCCATCGGCTCCTTAATCGCCGTGCGGAAGCGGACAATCGACAGCGCACCCACCATGCCCAGCGAAAGCACGACGTTGGACGTGACAGCCAGAATCACCATTGTGGTAATCATCGTCATGGCAATCAGCGAACCGCCGAAGGACTGCGAGAACATGACGCCCGCATACGTTTTGCGGTAGACAAAGTAGAGAACAGCCCCAGACAGAACGAGAGAATCAGCGCAATTGCCATATCGGGAATAGAAACGGCGGTGATGTTTTCGAGGTAGGAGGACTTGAAGATGTCGTTGAAGCTCATGTTGGTATGTCCTTTCTATTTTTTTGATGATTATTGGTAGACCCGGCAGACGGCGTACTTCGAGAACGAGGCAGGCGTTCGGCTTTTGAGCGCCGCCGCGCGCCGGATGACATTGGGCAGATATTCGTCCCACTTAACTTCCAGCAGCGTCACGTCCTCCGCGATGGGCAGCGTCAACCGCGTGGGTTCAGAAAATCCCTCGGCGAACCCGTGCGGATGTTCCAGTCAATGGTCACGCGGACATTGCCGGGTGCGTACACAAACGGAACGCGCTGATACGCCACGACAGTTTTGGGCATCAGGCGGTTCACCTTCATTTCCACATACAGCATTGTCAGCAGCGGGCGATTGCTTGTCACCAGCCACGCAATGTCACCGCTCAGGATGCGTGTGACTTCGTCCTGCGTCAGGCGCTCCTGCAATTTGTAGCCCACGCCGTCGCGCTTCATCTTGCATTCCAGCATGATGTAGCTAAGGTCGTCGTTGTAGTACCGGATGCGGAATTTGCGCCGCTCATTCACGCCGTCGAGCTTCTCGTGCAGGGCGGTATCCAGCGGGTCGTCAAAGTAGAGACTGCGGATGTCGTAGCACCCTCGCGCAGCGGCGTGCGCATCCAGCTTCGCCACGGCGCTGAGGTTCGCGCGAATCGCCGCTGCGTCGCCGGGAGAAATGATGTGCTTGATTTCGTGACGATAATCCATGTGCTTTGCTCCTTTCATGACATCATTTTGTTCTGCGGCTGTCTGACCGCGTCCATGTTCTACGATACACTTTCTGTGTGTTTTCCGTGTGAACATGTCCTGAATGTCCACTGAAATTACATTTTCATACATTTCTGCATTTTTGGACACCTTCCCAATTGTATTGTATCACCCATCCCCTCCGCCGCATCAGGACGATACTGCACTGTCTCGTCCAAAATCCGCTTCTCGGCTGCCTCCTTGCAAATATCCAGCACAAACAGTTGTAAAATCCTGTACTGTGCTGGATTTTTGCGGAAGTTGTGTTATACTGATGATAAGAGATTGTTCAGGGGGTGAACCCATGTATCGCGTGCTGATTGTCGATGACGAAATGCCGGCGCTTCGCTTTGTGCAGAGCATTATCGAGCGGTTCGCAACGAATTTTCAGGTCGCCGGCGTCGCTACCAGCGGGGAGCAGGGATTTCAGCTTCTGGAGCAGCAGATGTTCGACCTGCTCATCACCGACATCGGGATGCGGGGCATGAACGGCATTGAGCTGGCGCAGGCGGCGCGCGCCATGCAGCCGAATATCCGCATCGTCATCATCAGCGGCTACGGGAAATTTGAGTATGCGCAGGGCGCGATTCAAGCCGGGGTGGATGATTATCTGCTCAAACCCGTCAGCATCAGCAAAATGACCGCCATCTTGGAGAACTTGGAGAAAAAATTGGACGCGAACCAGTCCGACCTGAACGCGACGCTGCTGCCCGCCATCGCCTGCAAGCAGCCGTATTCGCAGGAGAGCGCCGCGCAGCTGTATCGGAACAAGGCGTTCCACTTCGCGCTGGTTCGCTGGGGCAATCTCGATATGCGGCTGCCGAAAACGCTGGGCGCGTCGTCGATGGTGTATCCGCAGGATGCGCACTTTCAGGTACTGCGCGGGCGGGACGAGGACGAGCGGATTCTGGTCGCAGCCGACGGGACGGTCGAGGACTTCCTCAGCAATCTGTGCGTCTACATGACCAAACCCGGTCATATGCCCACTTGGACAGCCGTCTATTCCACCCTTTCGCGCGGAATCGAGGCGCTGCCCGGCTTCGTTGATTTGTCGCTGGAACTGCTCTACCGCAATACTGTCATCGGCAAGCACCAAATCATCCGCTTCGCCGGGGAAAGTGCCAAGTATGAGCCGATGCGTCTGCCTGCCGCCGACTTGAAACAGCTGAATTATTTCATCAGCATGAGCAAATTCCACATGATTAAGGAGTATTTGAGCGCGCTGGCAGTAGCGTGGGAGCGGGAACAGATGCCGCAGGTGCAGGCATGGCACATGACAAGGCAGATTATCTGCGAAGCCGTTGCCGCCTATGCGCCGCTGAACAATCGGCTGGAAGAAACGCTGAATGAGTTCAGCGACCTCATCCGCTGTGCATCGTCCTACGGCGACCTGATGTACAGCACCTACGCCCTGCTGTTGAGAACGGCAACGTCCGCGATCGCAAGCTCTCCACGCAGGAGCTGCACGACTACGCGGTGCAGTACATCCGGGAGAACTACGCCAAGCCGCTGAGTATGCAGAGCGTATGCGAGGAGGTCGGCATTTCACAGACGTATTTGAGCCGCCTCTTCCGCAAGTACAGCGACACGACGTTTAACGCCTTCCTGACACGCTGCCGCATGGAAGCCGCCATCAAGCTCTTGCAGGAAAAGCCGAATCTGCTGCTGCGCGATGTCGCTGTCTGCGTAGGGTACGAGGATTCGCGGTACTTCACCAAGGTATTCCACCAATATACCGGCAAGCCGCCGTCGCAGTTCACCGGGAAAGGGTAATCAGCGGGCGCACGCCTTAATGGGTGCGCTCGTATTTTTGCTGCCTACAACGAAGGAGAATGTTCCATGAAACTAAGCTGGAAAATGACGCTGATTTTCCCATCATGATGCTCGCTGCCCTGTTTTCCATGTCCATGTATGCCTCCGAGCTGACGGTCAATGGGGCGAATGCCTTCACGAAGGCGCGCTTTTTCAGCATGAGTTCCAGCATCCAGCGCAGTTTGGAGCAGGATGTTTCGATGATGAGCATCACCATGCAGGAACTGACGGAGAACACCAGCTTCATGGCGGCGCTGAACCAGATGGTGCGCGACGACAGCACCGACCAGAAGGTTGGCACTGCCGCCCGCCGCGCCGCCTTGCAGCAGCTT
>ERZ860023.831-NODE-831-length-15572-cov-1.203325_pt1 | contig 15572 bp, 18 predicted proteins | sample MGYA00509983_ERZ860023 | MGnify/ENA primary metagenome ERZ860023 (study PRJEB30046, sample SAMN00715180) | human gut metagenome | study: EMG produced TPA metagenomics assembly of the A metagenome-wide association study of gut microbiota in type 2...
GCGTGGAGAGATCGAGATACTGAGGTTGTTTATCGCTAATAACACCATCCGTCACCAGTTGAGCCGTTAGATTGTAATCATAACTGGAGGAGTTGTAAGCGCTACGCAAAAGAGCTATGTTACGATACGTGGAATGATCCGGACGTAATGAAGGAGAGAAATCCTCCCCCGGATCTCCCGGATACGAACCGATACCTCTGGTATAATAATCCGACCGATCGAAAGATTCCGCCGGAACACCACTCTGCCCACATCCTCCTAGCAATGCTGAGACCGCTACCGCTCCACAGAACGTCAAGAGTCGAGGCAATTTTTTCTTTTTACTGAATGTTCTCATACTACTTATTGTGTTTCTCTAAATTAGTTAGTTTAATAAGATACCGTCACGTCAAAACCCTCCTTCCGGGCCCGCTCCGCAATCGCATCTAATTCTTCTTTAGTAGCTTTTTTCAAAGCTTTAACCGGGGTTTCCCTATCTATCGTATAAATCATGACTTGTTTCGGACGGATTTGTTTTAAGGCGGAAATCCAGCCCGCTATCTCCTCTTCTGTCATATTATTAACCGATTCCCCGTTTAATTCCCCCTTCAAGAACATGGTCTGTATAATCAAGTTTCCGTTAAAACGACATAATTGTTTTAATAAAGACTCGAAATTAAACGCCGGAGAATTAGGTACATCTATCTGCCGAATCCGACTGTCTAATACAGAATCCAGTTTCAATATGTTATCCTCTATTTTATTCAAGGCTTGAAAGACCTCCTCTTTATGGAGCATTGTAGAATTAGAAAGCACGGCGATTTTAGCGTCAGGGAAAAACCGATCCCGGATAGCGACCGTATCATCAATGATTCCACCGAATTCCGGGTGTATCGTAGGCTCTCCGTTTCCGGCGAATGTAATTACATCCGGAGTGATCCCTTCCGCTTTCATGGAATTTAGTTTTTGCTCCAAGGCTTCCCTCACTTCCGTACGAGTAGGCAGTTTACTATGGGTCCTATGATTCTCATTCAATCCACATTCGCAATAAATGCAATTAAAAGAGCATAATTTCCCGTCTGTAGGAAGTAAATTCATCCCTAAAGAGACACCTAGACGCCGACTATGTATCGGGCCAAATACTATTTTATCAAAAAGAATTGTAGACATAGCGCTGTTTGTTTTTACCCACGCAAATCTACTCTAAAATTTCCAGCGAAGCAAAGCATAAAGATCTGTTTTATCAGACCGCTTATCTCCTCCGTATCAGTACCTATCAAATCCCTGTCCCAATAATGGGTGTGAGCCAGTTTCGCAGACAAGGATAAACGTTTCCAAATATCCAGACGAAAGGTAAGGGCAAACCGCATCCCATCGCCATAAAAAGAGGGCATATTAAAGGCATACAATATATTCTTCTCATACGAACTGACCCGGCTATTGTAATCATCCGTATGAAACCACGCTAGATAACCATCCATTTGAAGAGGTAGGGTAGTGGGCTTCCAGCCTATACTTTGGAATATCATAATTCCTTTATTAAGTTTCTTTATAGGATCATCGAATAGAATACCATCTAAGGAAGTCTTAAAAATAAAAGGAGAAGAAAAGTTATAAACCTGTTGAAAACGAATACGATGTTGTTTATAAGAATTGATTCTCAATAAATTATCATTTTCAAAAGTTCCATTCTTTTCTTTTTGCCGGTATTTATAACGAAGATAAGCTGAATAGTTTCTACTAGGGGTATAATCTATCTGAGCCATATATTCCTGTCCTCCGGAAGGAGCGTCTATCCCGTATTTCAACCAAGGAAAACGGAATAAGTCCGCATAAACGGATAATTTCCAGCGGGCGATCGGGATTAATTGCAATCCCATATAAACCCCTTGCTCATTCTGAACCGTAGAGCCTTGCGAGAAAGCGTTCCCAAACAAAGCTTGATAACGGCGATCGTAATAGCGGTATAATACCAAGAAAGATATATAAGAAGCGGGTGTTAACTGCAAGGCATTCAAGGTAGAAATAGCTCCGTTTTTCGAAAGAGCGGTCTCGCCATAAAACTTAATACGGTTACTTTTCAACATATAGTCAACACCGATGTTGAAATTGTTGGAACCTCTGAAATAGAACAAATTATAAGGTTTTGGATCGGGGTCCATCTTAAACTTACCGAATGAATAGGAGAGAGCCGTTAAACCTACATGAAAATGAGATGTAGCATAGCGGATATTTCCTCCATATACCTGCATCGTTATCATTTTCCTCTTTTCCCAATCCCGTTGTAAACGATGAAGTCCATCCGTTTTTAATGAGGTGAATGTCAAGCTATCTACAGCCGCATCCATTTTCCGGTACGAATAGAAAACACTTATATCCAAGTTCTTAATCGTGATCGTACTAGCCACCCCTCGGAAGAAATCCTGTTCATTGGTTGAGAAGTGCCTACGGAAGCCATTTGTCCTTCGCTCCGCTTGAGCGACTACTGCCGTACGACTAGGAGAAAAGTCATTGCTAATCACCAGACCTTGTCCGAAAGACATCTTGTAATCCCCTATAGCCAAGCTTTTTAACCAGTTGATATCTTTTAGGAATAGATGTGCGGAATAAAAGTCATATCCTTTATGATATGCGTTCCAAAAAGGTTCGCCCGCATCTTTCTCAGCTACGAAGCCTGCTTGTAAACGATCCTCGAAAGTATAGGAATAACGTAAGGAGTGATAGAAAGGTTCTCCTCTATATTTACGATTCGGATATAACGAAAGTATGCTGTCCGTTTGTTCACCATATCCCTTTTTCTGTTGAAAACATTGATCATACCTGATTTGTAATTCATTACGACCATATTTCAACAGGTTCTTAACCGTAAGTAACCGTTTTTCAACAAGATTATCACCTATATAAACAAATGGAAGGAGAAGAGATATCGTCTGAAAATCGATATCCTCTATATTCTTCAACTCATAGATGCTAACCATATTTCCGTATCGTTTCCGGTAGGAAAGTAGCTGCTCGATTTGGCGATCGGATAGAAAAGGTAATCGCTTCAGTTGTTCTTCCGTCACGGCATTCAAATCAAAAGGATGCTCAGTTAAATAAGATAAATCGGCATACAAACTTTCGATACGCTCCGTATCCTCGGTTTCCAAGGCTAGTTCCTCTACATACTCCATCCACTTATCAACAGAATATTCTATTTGAGAATTAGCGTAATAACTATTTATCAACAGGATTATCGACAAGATTATAAACAATCGTTTCATAGCTAAGTATCATTTAAAAAGAGAATGATAAACCAAGACCGGTACTCATCCCTAAAATCGGATGGTAAATAGAGGCTACATCTATCGTAAAGCAAGAAAAGTTATAACCAATTCCTAAAGAGGGCAGGAGAGGAGCGGTCTGTATTCCGGCACGAATAAAAAAAGAATCGAAAGCGGTGTATTCAAGACCAAAGTTTCCAACAACTAGGTTTTCATTTTCCGTTCCTACACTTCCTGTAATTAACAGACTGTTTATAATCTCCCATTGAAAACTTATTTGAATTAAGTAATAATTAAAATCTTCTATTTCAATCTCTTTATCTCCTATAGAAACAGATGGTAAATTCATTATTAACATTCCTATTAACAACTTATCAATAGGAGAGAAAGTGATTCCAAGATCTGTTGACAGTCTGGATCTTGTATTTTCCAATAGATCAGTTTGCAAGAAACTATAGTGAACTCCAAGCCCTAACGCCCATTGATCCCCCAAGCGTTTCCCTACCGGCACACGAACCATCATCTCCCTGTACTTATCAAACCCGAAAACAGAGATATCAACACCTGCGGATAATAGTTGATTCGGATAATAAAAACTACCGGACATCGTACCCAGTTCTTTCAACATGTACCGATTAAAGTATTCTAAGTGAATAGATTTTTTCTCTTTATCGACAATAAGGGCCGGATTGAATAAAATAGATTGCGTCGCCACATTCCCTCCCATTCCCACGCTACGAACATCCGGTAAACGTAAGTTATCAACACCATGTACATACAATGAAAATACCCCCGCAAACAGGGATAGCAATAGATATTTCATAGTTAAGATTTTGTATGGTTTCTACTTATTCTTCAAGTTTTTCTTATTATCCTTATTTATCCTACGCTGTACCTTTTTAATATCCTCATTAGGAGAAAGTTGTTCAGGCTTAATCCCCCTTTGCAATAACATATCACGTACAGCAGTATTGTTATCAATATGTTCTTTTTCAATAGGAGATTGTCCATATAGATCCTTCGCTTGCACATTTACGTTTGTCATTTCAGTCGCTAGGTCTTTAGCTTTTATACTTATAGTCGGTAAAAAATCAGCGATAGGTCTATTCGTGGGGACGTTCATTCTCTTTTTCAACATCTGTGTACTTAAATTGAATAAAGCTTGATCTCCCTTAGAACGAATAATCGCGAATCCTTTATTATCAATACCTCTTTCGTATAAGATTCCGGATAATTGTTTTTCAGTCTGACTTAATTTTTCTCTGGCCTTTAAGCGTTCACAATCCAATAGGCGTTGTTCAATCACCTCGGCCTTACGGGTTTGTACCGCAAAATAAGTCTGAGCGAAAGCTACTTGTGGTTTACGACTATCACCATTTTGTGCGATTAAGTAGCATGCGTAGCGTGTTAATAAGATGTCATTTATTTGTTGCTCAGCACCATGCCCCACAATAATCACTTTCCCGACATCGGGAAAGTGATCCTCTATATTTTCTCCCGCATTCCGGCACGCTTCTTTGGCTTTCACCACTACATTATTGATAAAGTTATCCCATTTGGCATATCCTAATAGAGGTTGTAACTCTCTGGCACTCCAGCATTCTATGCCTTCTACCTCACATGAAATGGATTCGAATTTTCCGAATAGGGCGGTAATTTCTTCTTTCTTCATAGTTAATATATTCTTAAGTTGTTGTCAATTGCGCAAATGTAATGTTTTATATTCATTTAGCAAGTTATTAACAGATAAATGATGCTGAGAGTCACGCAGTATTTATATTTTCGCGGTATATGATACGAAAAGGGATATATTGTATTTTGGCTCTACTCGCTCTCTGTAGCTTTAAAGGGATGGCGCAGGCGGTAAAGACAAATATTGTTCCGGAAGGTTATCAGAAAGCTCAACTGTATGAAGGTGATACAATGGCTGTCGTCAACCTTCGGGAAGTTTTCATATATCCTCAAGTTAAGTTTAAGAATAAGCGTGAACAAGCGAAGTACAATAAGTTGGTACGAGACGTAAAGCGTACTTTGCCCTATGCCAAGATGGTGTATGATACGTTGATAGAGACCTACGAATACATGGAAACCTTACCGAATGACAAGGCCCGCCAAGCCCACTTGAAACGGATGGAGAAAGAGTTGTTCACCCAATATAAACCGGAACTAAAAAAATTATCCTTCTCGCAAGGTAAGCTACTTATCAAACTGATCGATAGGGAATGTAATCAATCCAGTTACAATTTATTGAAAGCCTATCTGGGAAGTTTCCGTGCGGGCTTTTGGAATTTCTTCGCCGGAATGTTCGGAGCCAGCCTTAAATCGGAATACGACCCGAAAGGTAAAGATGCCATGACCGACGGGTCGTCGTATTGGTTGAGAATGGTTTAATCTGATAGTTGCTTGAAAAAATCCCAGATCACGATACCGGTAGTAACCGATACGTTCAAGGAATGCTTTGTACCGTATTGAGGTATTTCAATACATATATCACAGTTATCAACCACATTTTGTTGAACGCCTTTTACCTCGTTACCCATGACGATAGCGTATTTCTTTGTCTTGTCTAACTGCAAGTTATCTAACATGACACTACCTTCCGCTTGCTCCACGGCACATACCGTATACCCCTCTTGGCGCAGTTTATCAACAGCCTCCGGGGTATCCTTGAAATATACCCAATCTACGGTTTCTTCCGCTCCTAAAGCGGTCTTATGGATCTCCGCGTTCGGAGGGCAAGCCGTAATACCACAAAGATAAATAGCCTCTACCCGGAAAGCATCGGAGGTACGAAACACGGAACCCACGTTGTTAAGACTTCTAATATGATCTAAGACAACGATTAAAGGTATCTTCTTACTTTCCTTAAAAGCCTCGGGAGTCAGGCGGTTCAATTCGGTTACTTTTAATTTTCGCAAACAAATATCTTTGACCGCAAAAGTAGCGAATATCCGTGGATATGCCGTTGAAAAGCTATTAATAAGTAGTGGACATAAAATGAAAAATATTTCTTGCTTTATTCAAATACTTGTCCATACACCCCCCTTTCTCAAATTAGCAAATGAATAAGCCACTTATTTATTACGCGCTATCAACAGCCCTTATACACCTATTGACAGCCTTGCTGGAGGATCTATTTTTTCACAATCAAGGTTATCAACAATAAACAGCTAAATATTCATAAAGTCTATAACTATAAGAATTACAATCTATAGATAGACATCCATGCTGTTGGTATCCTTTTGATAAACCGTTCACAGACTTTAATAAGTCAATAACCAAAGATTGTAACAAAAATGTATTAACCATTTCAACAGCCTATCATATTCATCATATTTATTTTTAAAATTAAAGATTAATAAGAATATAATATAATGATTGTGGATAACTCGTGAGGGTTGAGGGCAACTCATCCATCGGTGGCAAAGATAAGAATCTTTCTTGTTATTCTATAAATGAAGAAAGTTTATACCTTTGTGCTTTGTGAACAATAGGTTGATAAACTAGATAAGATGAAGATTATCAGTAATACTTTCTGTGGATAATATTGTTTATATATAGTGAAAAGCCTATTGGGAGCAGTAGAAACAGGAATCATTAATATATAAGGCTATGTTGACAAACCAATCAATCGGGTACATGGATGCGCCCGTTCCTAAGGATTTAGACCTTAAGGAAGCGATCGACAAGTTACGTAAAGAGAAGAATGCGATTATTTTGGCGCATTACTATCAAACAGGCGATATACAAGATATAGCGGACTATGTGGGAGACAGTCTGGCCTTGGCACAATGGGCGGCTAAGACGAAGGCGGATATCATCGTGCTTTGTGGGGTTCACTTTATGGGAGAGACGGCGAAGATCCTCTGTCCGGATAAGAAAGTGCTGGTACCGGACTTGAATGCCGGTTGCTCCTTGGCGGATAGTTGTCCGGCTACGGAGTTCGCCGAGTTCGTCAAGCAACTCCCGGTCATACGGTAATCTCTTACGTAATACGACCGCCGCCGTGAAAGCGGTCACGGATGTGGTGGTTACTTCCACGAACGCCCGCCAGATCGTGGAGAGCTTCCCGGAAGGTACACCGATGATTTTCGGTCCGGATCGTAACTTAGGTAATTATATCAATAGCATCACGGGACGTAATATGTTGCTTTGGGATGGCGCTTGCCACGTGCATGAGCAATTCTCATTGGAAAAGATCTTATCTTTGAAGAAACAGTACCCGAATGCGGAAGTGATCACCCATCCGGAATGCAAGCAGCCGGTTATACAGGTCTCAGACTTCGTAGGATCGACCGCGGCTTTGCTGAAGCATACCATTAAGTCCGACGCGAAACAATTCATTGTAGCGACGGAAAGTGGCGTTATTCACGAGATGCGCAAGCAGAGTCCGGATAAGGAATTCATCCCGGCTCCTCCGAACGACAGTACTTGCGCTTGCAACGAATGTAATTTCATGCGCTTGAACACGATGGAGAAGCTATATAATTGCTTGAAGTTCGAGATGCCGGAGATATTCGTGGACGAGGAGGTACAGAAGAAGGCGATCAAACCGATCAAGAAGATGTTGGAGATCTCTGAGAAGCTGGGACTCTGATCCAAACAAATGCGGGATAGGTCTCAACCGATAGGCCGGACTTAAATGATATAAAAGCTAAGCCCGGTCTATTATATGTAAATAATCAAAATTATGTACAATATCTACAACTATCCTTATAATCATTTGAATTTAAAATATTTATCCTATTGTTGTAGATAGGAAAACATCTACAATAGTAAGTCTTTATCTACCATCATTTCCCGCTTTTAGTAAGTGTCTTTGCCATGCCGTCAAAGGAATTTTCTACACTCTACGTATATAATCAGTCCGTTTTTCTTCCTTTCTTTATATAGATAAAATATTAATATATAAGTATTTGTGGTTTTTTGTGGTATAAAACAAAAGTTTTACACATAGAAAACATTTGTTTTCATAGAAGAAAACTAAAGTTTTGTACTGAAGAAACTTCTGTTTTCCCATATAGAAACTTTTGTTTCCCTAGGAAGAAACCATTTGCTTCGCTACTCGAACTCGGACGATCCCGGGAAAGAATATATCAAGAATGATCGCTATTAATTACCGTAACATTCTGAATTTAGTTACTTTTGCGTAGAAATCTAATTGTAATTCTCAATATCATGAAAAAGATAGGACTAATGTTGGCCTTATTATGGGTGATTTGTGCGCTCTCGTGGGCTTCTTCTCCGAATGCCCGTATTAAGGGGCAGTTAATAGATGCCTCTACGAATCAAGTGATTAATTTGCGGATATCTTTCTGTTTGCGATGGGAAGTGAAAAACCTTTGCAACAGACTTTTCCGGACGATCAAGGACGTTTCTCGTTTACTAAGGTGGCTCCGGGTAATTATGTGGTCATGGTCCGTCTGATGGGATATGATGTGTTTACAAAGAATGATATCATCTTGGATGCCTCGTCTCCGGTGGATTTAGGTAAGTTGATGATGAGTCCTTTGGAGGTAGGTATCGCCGAAGTGGAGGTAGTGGCCGAGAAACGCCAATTGGTTTATAAGTTGGATAAGAAAGTGGTCGAGGCCTCTTCCAATATGATGGGAGGAGGCGGTTCCGCCGTGGATATATTAGAGAATACGCCTTCCATACGGTAGACGCGGAAGGCGATGTTACTTTTCGTGGAAGCAGCGGCTTTTTGGTTTACATAGATGGTAAGCCGAGTGTCTTCTCGGGTACACAGGCTTTGGAGCAAGTCCCGGCCGGGCATATAGAGAATATAGAGATTATCACGACACCTTCCGCCAAGCATATACGGAAGGCGACGTAGGTATCATTAATATTATCACGAAGAAGCATTCCCAGCGGGGATTGAGCGGGATGGTGAATCTCTCGGGAAGTACGTGGCTTTCCCGCCATGTCGATTTCTTGTTGGCACAGCAACATCAGCGTTCCCGTTGGTACATCGGCGGACAGTGGACAGACCGGTTGCGCAAGAGTGATTTCGACCAAGAGAAGATGACGGTGGTGGGCGATCAGACCACTACCTCGCATTCCGTCGGGCCTCGTACGGGAGACAGTTACCATTATACGATGAAAGGCGGTTGGAGCCTGAATCTTCCCAAGACAACCATCGCGTTGGATCTGGAGGGCGGCTATGGCGGAAATAAGCGTAAGGAGAGATGAACTATAAGGAAACCCGTTCGGTAGCGGGCGGCTCTCCGGTGACGGAAGATTATCGAAGCATAGATGATTATGATAATGATGAGAATATTGGTTTGGGAAGTCTGGCGGTACAGCATAAGTTCAACGATAAGGGGCACGAGCTTTCCGGTAGTGCCTATTACAAATATGGCGGCCATGCCTTGGAATATTTCTTTAACGACTTGATGTCCTTGGAAGGGCAACGCCAACAGGGGCACCGTGCTTATGAGGCCGAGCATCGGGAAACGATGCGTATCAATCTGGATTACGCCTTGCCTTTCGGGAAAGGAGGTAAGCTAGAGCGGGTTACCAATATTATTCTTATCTGGAAGACGGCGATTACATATGGAATGGTGGGACCCCAAGGGACAAACGTTCTTTTGGCGTGACGATATCTACACACGTTTTATTTTCAAGAAGGGGTGAATTCTATCTATACGATTCTTTCCCATACGTGGAAGAATTTAGAGGCGCAAGCCGGCGTTCGGGGAGAGCATACGCATACGGTCTTGCGAAGTTCCGTGGAGGGAGCGGATCGTACGAAGAATCGTTTTGAGTTTTTCCCATCGGTGCATTTGGGCTATACGTTCCCGAATGAGCATCGTTTGTTGGCTTCCTATTCCCGTCGTACCACACGTCCGCAGCTTTTCTATATGGAGCCTTATATTACGTATCGTGACTTTTATACGGCCGAGATCGGTAATCCGGATATACGCCGGAGTACATCAACTCCTTTGAATTGAACTACCGGAAGAATTTCGGGGAAAATACGGTATCCGCTACCGCCTTTCATCGGTATCGAAAAGATAAGATCGAGCGGTTGCGCGTACCTTATTCAGCCGGTGTAACCTTAGACTCGATGTCAAACGTAGGACATGATTATTCAACAGGTATCGAGCTAAGCGTCAGCCTGCATCCGGTACGTTGGTGGAATACCACGGTCAACGGAAACGTTTATCACTATAAGGTGAAGACGAACAGGCCGCCGGTGGAAATACGACCTCAAGACCAATTACGATATCCTATGGAATAACCTGTTTAATCTGGGGAAATACACCCGTATCCAATTGGATGGTAGTTTTGTAGGCCCTTCCGTAACGACGCAGGGCCGTACGGACGCTTATTGGTACGCAAACGTAGCCGTTCGCCAGCAACTATGTAACCGAAAACTAACCGCCACCTTAGCTTTCCGGGATATTTTCCGTTCCGCCAAATATATCAGCGATATCCAAACGGCAGATTTACGTTCCTGACACGTATCAAACCCAAATATCCACAAATCACGTTGACGTTGAGTTGGACATTTAATAGTTTCAAGGCCAAATCCACCCAAGCGAAAGAAGATCGCTCGGAGATGTTCGAGGGTATAAAGCATTGATATTGTATCTTTACTGTATTGGTTTGTCTTCGGGAAACAACTACGACTACAAATAAATTCTGCAATCGTAGTTGTTTCCCTCTTTTACGGATGGGGGGGTTTGGTTCTTGGCATTAATAGCTACGAAAGGAGCGGAGAAGATAACAGATCCGATCATCCGAGCATTGCGTTCGTCTGGTTTTTCTTTTTAGGATGATATAAACAAGGTTTCTCTATGTATTTCCAAGATAACATACCCAATCCGGTGCTAAGGATAGTGGTAAGAGCCAATGTCAATATAAAGCTATACCGATCAAGTCCGTAATGAATGAATATTTGGATGATCGGGAAATGAATCAAGAAAATACCATACGAGAAATTTCCCATCCGATTGAATACATGTAACCACTTGAATCCATAAGCTACCGTGATAATGATAGAGGCTAGAGCGATAGGCTCGAAAATACTCAGCAACAGATACTCTCTACCCAATAAAAGAAATAGGCTGACAGGGAACAAATATCTCATATATTTTCGAAAAACAGGGAAATAGGCAAGTATGATAATACCGGAACAAAAGTACATCATTTGTCCGGGGAATTGTCTTTTCATGAATTCATAAATAGGGTTGTGTGTCATATCATCTAAATAATTACACGTTGTCGAGTAGATGAAAGATAAGATATAAATAAGAAGTAGGCATACCAATTTATTGTATCTTTTCAGTAACCAATAGATAATGGGTATGGTGATATATAGCATGAATTCAACCTTGATAGTCCTAAAGACCCATTCATCGCTTGTAAAGGATTGGTATTAATACGCCGGGGAAATCCGGCGATAAAAAGTTAAATGTAAGTAAATTACAGATAAGATAGGTGTATAAGCTAGAAGAGGTGAGGTATTCCCTGCAGGATAAAGAGGTAAGGAATAATCCGATTAAGGCACATAATAAAATAGTCAAGCTGTAGGCGGGCATAATACGTTGAATACGTTTACGGAAAAAAATCCGGGTATTAGGCGTACGTAAGAAGCTAAACATAACAAGAAATCCACTAATAATAAAGAAACCTTTCACTCGAAATCCTCCGCTAACAAACCAAAAAGGATCTGTCTCTGTCAGTGTGCTGAAATGGTTGAACATGACAGAATACGCAAGAAAGAAGCGAATAAAATCAAAATTATTCGCTTCTTTTACTTGATTTATTAATCTGGAGTTGAGTAAAACTTTCTCTGATTGATTCATTGTTCTATTTGACTACAATGATTTTTGTTACGACGCTCTCTGAGGCTTCCTCTGTGGAAGCTAGTACAAGATATACGCCTGTCGCTACACGTGATCCGTTTGCGTTCCGGCAATTCCAGATAGCTTGCCCCCCCAAGGATTTAGTTTGATAAATAATATTTCCGTTTAAATCCGTGATTTTTACATTCGAATTATCCATTAATCCTACAATCGTTACTTTATCCATATGTTCGGGACGTACCGGATTAGGATATGCGTAGATCTCCGAGTAATCAGATTTACCTTCCGAAGCTTCTCCTTGATAGGAATTTAGTCCTTTATCGGTACCGATAAAAACTTCACCGGTCTTATCGTTTATCTCTATATCGTATATGTTATCGGAAAGGAGCGGGCTATTGTCGTATTAAATTGATAAACGATTGTCTCATTATCATTATCTAGAACATAGACGCCATTTCCTTTGGTTCCAATCCATTTTCGATTACCTGCGTCTACTTTTAGGGTCGTGACGACAACGTTATCTAAGAAATAAGCGAGATTGCCAGTTTCCTCATTGGTATATTTTACCCTTGTACAACGTGTAGCGGCTTTATCCTCAGCGGAAGAGATCCTAGGTTTAGTGAAGTATACGGCTCCCCGATTCGTACCAACCCAGATATATCCATCCTTATCCTCGGCTACGCATGTATAATTACTAGGAGTCAATTCTTTTCCGTCGGTATCAATAAGTGTAGTAAACTCATACGAGGAAACTTCGTCTAAAGACTCGCTATTCGGTATCATTACAAGTTTAGGGGTGTTACGAGGCACATAAATCCATTTGTCGTTAGTGGAGGTTATAAGTATATCGTTAATTGTATAACTCCTCTAAGTTGCTCGATATCCAAACGATGCCATGCTCCTGCTTTGTCAAGAACAAGTACCGCATGGTTAACCTCTGAGCTTGTCATCCACAAATTTCCATTTTTATCAAAGGCCATCCATCTATATAACAATAACCGGACCCATAGCCTCCCGCGGTTTCTTTAAAGGCATTCTTTTCATTGTATGACTGAACGGGAGTTCCATTCTTATATTGGATAACGCCATCACCCATGGAAGAGGCGTATACGATCTCATCATTAGAATCATCGGTCGTTACGGCTATACTTGTATAGTCTCGTGGATTTCTTGGTAAATTGAGTTTCTTTTGGGCTTCTTTAGGATCGATAAAAGACCATTTATCATAATCGTATGTAAGAATATAACCTCCTTTGTCGAAGCGCTTACCATTTAGGAGGTCTTTACCTCCTATGATCATATATACTTTATCATTTTTACAAACAATATCGAATGCGCTATTGCTGTAAGGTCCGTCTAAAATGATAGGTTCATTAAGAGCCTCAAAACTATTTGATCCTTTCCGTTGGATAGAACGTAGCCCTTTGCTTCCTTCCGCTATCCAATATTTGTCTGTTTGATAGGTACTGATATCATTGATACTTAAGTTTATTTGGTCAAACTTTTGCGTATCGGATACGATGAAAACCCTTGAGTTATCTATACATGCTAATTTTTCGCCTATTACTTTCATGTATTTTAGGGTTGAGCTATTTATTATTCGGGAAAGCTCTCCATTGTTTTCATAGAAGATACCTTGCTGACTGACCAAGTAGAACAAAGTATTCTTGAATGAAGCGATAGCTGAGATCGTATGACTATCGGAAAGGTTTGATAATCCATAGGGCTTCCAGTTTGCCTTATCCAGTAGGTTTTCTTTTAATGAGGCGTATATAATCCCCGAAGATACTTCTGCCTTATTGGTTGTAGAGGCATATATATTGCCATTCTGTATGGCACACGATGTTATATTTAAGGAAAGCTTGTAGGTATCTTTTATTTCCTTTTTGGCCATATTGACCACGACGATACCAAATGCTGTCGATAAATAGGCATATTCATCATGTACCAATACTGAATTGATTTGTTTGTCTCTTATGGACGTACTGGTCGACAGATAAGGTAGATTTGTCGCCACTCCTCCCTCAAGTATATCTATATTTGAATTATCATAGATAATAAGGAGTGATTTTGTTTGTTTATTATAGCGGATCAAAGAAATCGTATTATCATTTAATCCGTTTCCTTTATAATATTGCTTAATACTATTATCTTCTTTTCCATACGTATAAAGAGATCCTTCCGCTACCACAAATACTTGGTCGTTCGATTCCTCTACGCTGTTTGTGTTATTGTAAGAAAGATACGTTTTCCATCCGGTTGTATTAAAATTCGCGGCTAATACAGTGAATGAAAAGAATGAAAATAGAATGATAGTAAGTATATGTCTCATATTAACAATTGTAATCAGATAAAAATGATGTTAACTTCATGACGGCTTTCGCACGATGGCTGATCTGGTTTTTTGTATCGTTACCCATCTCGGCGAAAGTTTGTGTATAGGTATCAGGCATGAATATAGGATCGTATCCAAATCCGCTATTTCCGCGTTTTTCGGTAGTGATAGAGCCATTCACGATACCGTCGAAGGTATATTCTTTTCCGTCAAGGACTAGAGCTATGACCGTGCGGAAACGTGCTTTTCTGTTTTCTTTATGATTCATTTCGGACAACAGCTTGTTCATATTAGCTTCCGAGTCGTGCCTGTTCCTGCGTAACGAGCCGAATAGACTCCCGGAGCATTATTCAATACCTCGACTTCTAATCCCGTGTCGTCAGCGAAACAATCATATCCGAATTTCTCCTTGATATAGCGGGCTTTTAGCAAAGCATTTCCCTCTAAGGTATCTGCCGTCTCGGGGATATCGTCATGGCAATCGATATCGGATAAACTTATGATTTCCGCGTATCCGGCGGTTATCTTGCGGACCTCGTCCAGTTTGTGTTGATTATTTGTCGCGAATACAAGTTTCATATTTCGTAATCTATTAAATAAGAAAGCATTTCTATACGGTAGATATATAACGTATGGAAATGCTTTAAATTGTTTGTATATTCTTTTTTAAGTCTTTATCTGATCGAACCCCTCACCATATACCCCTCGGACGATACTTTGGGAGATGAACGCTTGGTGGTCTATCCGCTTCACGATCCGGAAGATGGAGACGGATTCGGATTTCTTGGCGAGGAGTACGACTACCTTGACGGGTTTGCGGGAATAACCGCCCTCACCGTCTAGTATCGTGCAGCCACGCCTAACTCATGGATGATACGATCTGCTATCTCGTCGTACTTCTGGGAGAAGATGAGGAATTGTACGGATTGGCGGTTACCGTTCAATACCATGTCGAGAACGTAATTGCTTATGACCATCTCCACGAAACCGAAAACGATCTTGTCCACGTTATGGAACAGGAAGAAAGAGGAACTGATGATGAAGAAATCGCAAAACAGAAGGATACGTCCGATCGATATATTCTTATATTTATTGATTACCGCACCGATAATATCCGTACCTCCGGTACTACCGTTCGCCGAGAATACCAATCCTAGTCCGGCACCACACATGAACGCTCCG
>ERZ860023.839-NODE-839-length-15487-cov-1.678072_pt1 | contig 15487 bp, 12 predicted proteins | sample MGYA00509983_ERZ860023 | MGnify/ENA primary metagenome ERZ860023 (study PRJEB30046, sample SAMN00715180) | human gut metagenome | study: EMG produced TPA metagenomics assembly of the A metagenome-wide association study of gut microbiota in type 2...
AACTGTGTTGCTTGGCCCTACGGATAAAATCAAGGAAGGCTTCATTGTAAAGCGTACCAAGCGTATTGCTTCCATCATGGTGGGAGAGGGTATGCTGGGCCGTGTAATAGACCCTCTGGGTGCGCCGCTCGATGGCAAAGGACTGATAGGCGGAGAACTTTATGAAATGCCGCTGGAACGCAAGGCGCCGGGAGTTATCTTCCGTCAGCCGGTGAATCAGCCGCTACAGACCGGTCTGAAGGCTGTGGATGCCATGATACCTATCGGCCGTGGACAGCGTGAGCTGATTATCGGTGACCGCCAGACCGGTAAGACGGCCATTGCCATCGATACCATCATCAACCAGCGTGCCAATTTTGATGCTGGTGATCCGGTATATTGCATTTATGTAGCCATTGGCCAGAAAGGTTCTACCGTAGCTTCTATTGTGAATACCCTGCACCAGTACGGTGCGATGGACTATACCATTGTGGTGGCTGCTACGGCGGGAGACCCGGCTGCATTGCAGTATTACGCTCCCTTTGCAGGGGCTGCCATCGGAGAGTATTTCCGTGATACCGGCCGTCATGCGCTGGTGGTCTATGACGACTTGTCCAAGCAGGCGGTGGCCTATCGTGAAGTGTCTCTGATTCTGCGCCGTCCGTCAGGACGTGAGGCCTATCCGGGTGATATCTTCTATCTGCACTCCCGTTTGTTGGAACGTGCGGCGAAGATTATCAGCCAGGAGGAAGTGGCACGCGAGATGAACGACCTGCCGGACAGTCTGAAAGGCAAGGTGAAAGGTGGCGGTTCGCTGACTGCATTGCCCATTATCGAAACTCAGGCAGGAGACGTGTCTGCCTATATCCCAACGAATGTGATTTCAATCACTGACGGGCAGATATTCCTTGATACGAACCTCTTCAACCAGGGTAACCGTCCGGCCATTGACGTGGGTATCTCTGTGAGCCGTGTGGGTGGTAATGCCCAAGTCAAGGCTATGAAGAAGTGGCAGGGACATTAAAGATTGACCAGGCACAGTACCGGGAGCTGGAAGCGTTTACCAAGTTCAGTGGCGATATGGACCCCGTGACGGCATTGACCATCGACAAGGGACAGAAGAATACACGCCTGCTGGTACAGCCCCAATACAGCCCGATGCCGGTAGAAAAGCAGATTGCCATTCTTTATTGCGGCACGCACGGCTTGTTGAGGAATGTTCCTTTGGACAAGGTCAGCGAGTTTGAACGCAACTTCCTTGAGTCTCTTGAGATGAACTATCGCATGGAGGTACTCGACGTTTTAAAGACGGGTGCCATCAATGACGATGTCTGCAAGAAGATTGAGGAGACGGCAGAGGCGGTTGCAAGGCAATTCATGTGATTTACGATTGGACGATTTACGATTTACGATTGGAGTTACTCTATATGGTAAGTTGTAAATCGGACGCAGGCAGAAGTTACCTCAATCGTAAATCGTAAATAATTAAATCGTAAATAGATATATGTCTTCACTGAAAGAGGTAAAAAATAGAATAAGCTCCGTCAAGAGTACACGCCAGATAACATCGGCTATGAAGATGGTGGCATCTGCCAAACTGCATAAGGCGCAGGGGCGGATTGAGAATATGCTGCCTTATCAACGGAAGCTGAGTGAGATTCTGACGAACTTTCTGCGTACGGATGCTTCCTTCGAGTCGCCCTATACCGAGAAAAGACCCGTGACGAGGGTAGCGGTCGTGGCGTTTTCGTCCAATAGTTCCTTGTGCGGTGCATTCAACTCGAATATGGCGAAGATGCTGGAACGGGCTTTGGAAGATTACCAGTCGCTGGGCAAGGAGAATATTCTGATATATCCCGTTGGGAGAAAGGTGGAGGAAGCCGTCAAGAAAATGGGATATGTGCCGCAAGGCAGCTACCAGGTGATGGCAGACAAGCCTTCGTACGTTGAAGCGTATGAGCTGGCAGAGAAGTTGATGCATGAGTTTGTGGAAAAGCAGATTGACCATGTGGAGCTGATTTACCATCACTTCAAATCGATGGGTTCGCAGGTGCTGCTCCGCGAGAATTATCTGCCCATTGACCTGACGCAAGTAGCGCAGGAGGCGGCAGAAGATGTACCGGAGGATGCCCGCAGTTTTAATAATGATTACATTGTGGAACCTTCCGTCGGCGAACTGATAGCGGAACTTCTGCCAAAAGTGTTGAGTCAGAAGATATTTACCGTGCTTCTCGATTCCAATACTTCGGAACATGCTGCCCGTATGCTAGCCATGCAGACGGCGACAGATAATGCCAACGAGTTGATTCAAGATTTGACGAAACAGTATAACAAGAGCCGTCAGCAGGCCATTACGAATGAGCTGCTCGATATTATCGGCGGTAGCTTGAAATAGTCCGGATTGCCCCGTAAAGGGCTTTCTCAGGATGGGTACAAATAAATGGAATAATAGGACAAGGATAACGAAATAACCGCTATCTTTGTCCTATTATCATATATGGCTACTGATGAAATCCGTATCATTCTGAGAGAGAGCGGATTGGTTGAATAATAAACATATCAATGGAGAATAATCCCGAAATAGCGCTTGCATGGCAATTCATTGAAAACACAGGCACTCATCTTTTTTTGACCGGCAAGGCAGGTACCGGTAAGACAACTTTCCTGCGAAAACTGAGGGCAGAGAGTCCGAAACGGATGATTGTACTTGCACCGACGGGAATTGCCGCTATCAATGCAGGCGGTGTCACCATCCACTCCTTTTTCCAAGTACCTTTCGCTCCTTATGTGCCCGAAAGCTCATTCAGCGCAGATGGCAAGGCAACCTACCGTTTTCGTTACGGGAAAGAGAAAATCAACATTATACGCAGCATAGATTTATTGGTCATCGATGAAATCAGTATGGTCCGTGCCGACTTGCTCGATTCGGTGGATGCCGTCTTGAGGCGGTTCCGCGACCGGAACAAACCCTTTGGCGGCGTGCAACTGCTGATGATTGGCGACTTACAGCAGCTGTCTCCCGTAGTGAAAGACGATGAGTGGCAGATGCTGTGCAAATACTATGACACGCCTTATTTCTTCTCCAGCCAGGCCTTGAAGCAGACGGAATATTGCACCATAGAACTAAAGAAAGTCTATCGGCAGAACGATGGGACTTTTCTTGAATTACTGAACCGCATTCGCGAAAACCGTTGTGACGGGCAAGTGCTGGAAGCCTTGAACCGCCGGTATATTCCCAATTTCGTACCAGATAAAGAAGAAGGATACATCCGCCTGGTGACCCACAACTATCAGGCCCAACGGATTAATGACCATGAGCTGGAACAACTTCCGGGACGCTCGTATGCCTTTCGTGCCAAGATTGACGGAAAGTTTCCCGAATATTCCTATCCCACGGATGAGGTGCTGGAACTGAAACGCGGTGCCCAGGTAATGTTCGTGAAGAACGACACCTCCGGCGAACACCGTTACTACAATGGCATGATTGGAGAGGTGACAGCCGTGTCGGCAGATGGAATTGAAGTGCGCAGTAAGGGAAGTGACGCTACCTTCTTACTTCAGGAGGAAGAGTGGACGAATGCCAAGTATGTGCTTGATGAGGAAACCAAGGAGATTACAGAAGATATTGAAGGAACATTCCGGCAGTATCCGTTGAAACTGGCTTGGGCGATTACCATCCACAAAAGCCAGGGACTGACGTTTGAACGTGCCGTGATTGATGCCAGCGCCTCCTTTGCGCATGGGCAGACGTATGTGGCCCTGAGCCGCTGCAAGACGCTGGAGGGAGTGGTGCTCAGTGCTCCGCTTTCTGCAAGAGCCATAATCAATGACAATGCGGTGGAAACCTTCACGATGGAGGCACGGAGAAACGAGCCGGACGAGAAACGCTTCCGTTCCTTGCAGCAGACCTATTTCCTGGAACTGCTGTCGGGCCTGTTCGATTTCCAGCCCATGGAGCAGGCTTTGCGGCGGTATGTGCGGCTGATAGACGAACACTTGTACAAGCTCTTTCCCAAGCAACTCGCAGCCTGCAAGGAGGAAGTGGAACGTTTTCACGACAAAGTGACGAAAGTGGCCCAGAAGTTCGGTATCCAGTATACCCGCCTGATTGATACTGCGCAGGACTATGCAGCCGACCCGACTTTGCAGGGGCGCATACACGCTGCCGCCACTTATTTTCAAGAGCAGTTGCAACCGCTGGATGCGGTGATGGCGAGTGCGGTAACTTCTGATAATAAAGAGTTGAAGAAGAAGCTCCGGGATGCCATGGAGGAGCTGGAGGAAATGTTTGACTTGAAGACTGATTTGCTGGATTATGTGCTGGAGAATGGTTTCCATGTGGCAGAATACTTGAAGCAGAAAGCACTGCTTTCCATTGATGATTCGGCTTTGCAGAAGGGTAAAGGCAAAGGGAGAAGTGCCGCTGCCAAAGAAGGGCAGGGAAGCAGTAAGCAGGCTGATAAAGAGAAACGTCCGCGTGAGCGGAAACGCGATGCTGCGGCTGTTGAAGTACCCACGGATGTGTTGCATCCGGAACTTTACAACCGCTTGGTGGCATGGCGCAATGCAGAAGCTTCCGCGTTGGGGTTGCCCGTATACACCGTCATTCAGCAGAAGGCAATTCTGGGTATCAGCAATCTGCTCCCTTCGGATAAGGCTATGCTTGTACGCATTCCGTATTTCGGAAAGAAAGGGGCGGAGAAATATGGAGATGTGATTCTGGAGATGGTACGTGTGTATCGCAAAGAGAAAGGACTGGCAGAGCCGGAGTTGCTGTAGTCGAATCTGCTGCCATCCTCAACCTGCATCATTTACCATCCGACTGCATCATTTACCATCCGAACATCTGCTTTATTCCTTCCTCCAGCGTGCGCGGCTGATACCCCAGTTCCCGGTGTGCCTTTTCTATACTCAGCCCGCTGAAACGGGGACGTGGTGTCTTTTCTTCATCTCCTTCGTGGTGACGGGACGGATGAGCGAGCGATTCAGCCCCAATACGTCCGCTACCCGATAAGCGATGTCTGCAATGGTCAGGCACTCGCTGCCACAGAGGTGGTAGATGCCGTTTTGTGGGTGATTTATCAGCTTCTCCACTCCTTGCGACACGTCTCCCACGAAGGTGGGCGTACGCCATTGGTCGGATACGACGAACACTTCCTCATTGTTCCTTAATCTGTTTGCCACCAGTTGGAGCACATTTCCATGCTGTCCGGGCAGGGCGGCACCGTACACCACCACTACGCGCACGATGGCATAATCCCTGCAAACGGCAGCGATACGTTTCCACCTTCCAGTTTGGTGTAGCCGTAATAATTAACGGGAGCGGGAATATCCTCCTCCGTATAGGGTCGGTCCGTATCACCACCGAAAACGAAGTCGGTGGAAAGATGGATAAAACGGCTGCCTCCCGCCTCACAGCATTCTGCCAGATGCTCCACGGCAGTAATGTTGACGGCATCCGCTTCTGCATGGTGCGTTTCGCAATAATCGGGGACGGAGAGGGCGGAGGTATTGATTACAACATCCGGCTGTACTTCCTGGAAAAGTTTTTCCACCGCCTGGCGGTTGCATATATCCGTGCGGATAAAGCGATAGTTGCCCGAATGGGGACAGATGTCGTCGTGCAGGGAACAGCCCGTTGTCTGATAAAACACGTTGTGGGACAAATCATCCAGGATGCGTCTGCCGGTAAAACCGTTGGCGCCTATCACCAGTATTTTCTTTCTTGTCATTGATTCTGTTGTTAAGTGATGGGCATCAATAGGGCACGTGTCTGCCCTGCTGTACCTCGATGCGTATGCCAAAGGATCCGTTGGCTGATTTCAGCTCGAACGCCCCTTTGAAATTGTTCTTTTCCCAAGGCAGTGCGGAAGGGTTGGGCACTTTCCAGCCGTCCTTGTCATATTCGCCGTACGTATGGATGCGCATGCCGTTCTTCAAAGTGAAACTTCCCATTTGCAGGTTGTCAGTAGAGCCCCAGAAGCCCGTCAGTCCGAAGGGATTCGAACTGAAATACCGGGAGTTGCTGAGTGAGAATATGTTCGAAAGACCTTGTGAATAAGTCACGTTCGGGTTCAACTGGAAGATGCGGCTATAGTCTTTGCTGGCATCCGGTATCTCCAAAGTGAATTTGGGAAGAGTGGGGGTGGACAGATTCATCAGCCCCATATCCAGCAGGAAGCCGTCGTAATTCTTCACGTCCGGCAGAAGCTCCTTTTCAGACGGAGACATGCCTTCGGGAGACGCTTTGCCACGTACTGCAGTACGTACCGTATCGGCAGGCATCCCACTCTGTGCGCTGACGGACGATATGCCTGCAAGTAAAATGATGATGCAGAAGAAGATTCGTTTCATAGTTCTTTGTTCACAATTTCAGTTGCTGTCTGCCGCATAGGGGCAGACTGAACAAAGATACTCGTTTCCCTCTATTTCCGGAAATATCTTTGTATTATTTCTATTTCTTTATACGAATGGTAGGGGCGAAGACGGGCGAAGTCACCCATTTCATTTTGGTGGGGTCGTAGCTCCGTTCCAGGCCTCCGTTGAGGTCGAGCCAGTCCGTCACTTTCAGTTCCAGTACCATGCCATAACCGCTTTGCGGATACATCGGGTTCATATATCCATGAAAGGAGTTACTTCTCCCGTAGCCCGAATACTGGCCGAAGGCATGTAGACGCATGTAGGGATTGATGCGGTAGGATACGGAGGCATTGTAGCCTATGTCCCATTGAGTACCTCGGGGGGCATCCCTTTTGGCATACTGGGCACCGGTAATGGATGAAGGTTGGGAGATGGAATAATGGGCGGCATATACCCCTCCGCTCAATTCCCAATGTCCGTCGGGACTGTAATAAGTAACTCCTGCGCCAGCCTGCATGATGGAGCCCATTGCAGGATAGGTGTTATGGCTGCCGTACATCGTCAGTACGACTTCCGGCGAGAGCAGGAAATCGGCGAAACGCTGGAAGTCCCATTCAAAGATGTTTTTCTGAAAGTGTATCTTCTTCATGTCCGTCCAGGGCAGGGGCTCCACATTGTCGGAGGGAGGGAGATGGAGATTTATCTCTTCCTGCTGTTCGCCCTGCAGACTTTGTTGGGGCTGGCTTTCATCAAGGCCCGTACGCTTGTTCTCTTTTGGAGAAAAGGGAATCTGCTCTTTCTTTACGGGAGGCCGGTTCTTTATTGTGTCTTCCGGAATCTCGCTCTGTGCATAGGCGCAGAGTGAGGAACAGATAAAAGTAATGAATAATAACTTTCTCATAAATAGTAGTTTAGTTTTAGTTTAGTTCACTATTAGTTTATATCCTATTCCCCGCACATTGACGATACGGATGCGCTCGTCTCCGGCCAGTTTATGCCGCAGTTTGGTGATGAACACATGCAGGCTGCGGGAGTTGAAGAAGCTGTCGTCTCCCCAGAGGTCGAGCAATACATTCTGGGTGTTGACCACCTGGTTACGGTTCTCGCAAAGACGTTTCAGTATCTCGGACTCGCGGTGGGAGAGTTCCACTTCCGTATCCGCGTTAGGTGAAGTCGGGGTGCTGCCTGCAAAAGCAAGTCGTTGAGTGACGGAATTGAAACGGTAGTCACCGATTTCAAAAACGGTAGTTTCTTTGGGCTTTTCCTCTGTAAAGGAGAAAGCTTTGCCTACCAGGGCCTTTATGCGGATAATGAGTTCCTGCATTCCGAAAGGCTTTTTCAGGTAGTCGTTGGCACCCAGCTCAAACCCTTCCACCACATCGTTGATGGTGGAGCGGGCGGTAAGGAACAGTACCGGGGTCTGTTTGTCGGTCTGCCGGATGCGGCGCACCATTTCAAAGCCGTCCATGCGGGGCATCATCACGTCTGCCACCAGCACGTCGGGACGGAGGTCGAAGAACTTGCGCAATCCCTCTTCACCGCTGCTGCGGTGTGGATGATGAAGTTCTGTCCTTCCAATGTGTCCTTGATAATCATGGCGAGGGTCTGTTCGTCCTCAACCAGAAGTACAGTTATCTTTTCCATAATTGTCGCTTTTGTTACAAGTAATGTAAAGCTCCTTAACAAGTAATGTAAAGTACCCTAACAAATAATGTTATCATATCCTTATCGTAAAGGTACTTCCTTTTCCCAACTCACTCTTTACCGATACGCTGCCACCATGCTTCTCTATCATGGTCTTCACATAGAACAATCCCAGCCCATAGCCTTTCACATCGTGCAGATTACCTGTATGCACGCGATAGAACTTCTCGAATATCTTTTTCAAATTCTCCTTCTTGATGCCGATGCCGTTATCTTGGATGGAAATCATCAGTTTGCCAGGCTCATTCCAAGTCTTCACCGTCAGTTGCAGATCCGCATCCGGACGTTTATACTTCACTGCATTATCCATGAGATTGAAAATCACATTGGTGATATGCATCTCATCGGCAAAAATGGCAGAGTTGGTAGCTTTAAGCTCCGATTCAATCTTTCCATTATAACGCTCCACTTTCAGTGTAAACGTGTTGATAACACCCGCTATCAGCTCGTTGGCATCCAGTTCCTTATTCTTCAAAGTAGCCTTCTGACGGTCAAACATCGACATCTGAAGCACTTTTTCTACCTGGAACCTCAAGCGCTTCGTTTCATCGTTGATGACACCCGATATATGCTGGAACATAGTCGGAGACTTGCCCACAGCCGGGTCTTTCAACATCTGTGCCGCCAGAGAAATCGTCGATATCGGCGTCTTGAACTCGTGCGTCATATTGTTGATGAAATCATTCTTCATCTCCGTCAGCTTCTTCTGGCGGAATACGATGTAAATCGTAAAGATGAACGTCACCAGCAGTACAAAAGTAAATATCATCGACGGTATCATAAACCTGACCGAATCGAAGATATAATCCTTCTTTCCCGGAAAATGTATCTTGACGATACTCATACGGGCTGGTGGGTCATTCAAAAACAATGGCTGCGAATAAGAGCTTTCACTCCCTGCATCGCTATAATCCGCACAACGGTATACCTCCCGACCTTCCCGGTCTATCACCTTGAAGTGATAATCCATATCACCGAGACCATTCTCTATCAGACCTGCTTTTAGATACTGGTCCAGACTTTTGAAATTAACACGCTCCTCAATCGGCTTGTCGCTGGCATTGTATACCATCTGCAACACCACCTCGTCTACCAATGCACGCTGGTAAAGATAGCGGTTTTTAAGCATCTCTATCTGCGAGCGTGAAGTCTGAGGAATGGTTTTTGCTCCATGTTTGCGTGAAATCATTGCTCTTGGCAATTCAGAAGGCTCGTTACTGAAAGTTTTCAATTCCACCGAAGAACGGACACTGCCATCCGGAGCTGTCATCACAAACCGCTGGGTACGCATCACTCCGCTGCTGCTTTGCGATTGTTCCCACGCCTTCTTTTCTGCCTCGGAGATATCCTCATTCAGCCAACGCACAACCTCTGCGGACTCTGCCTCTTTCGAAGCAGCCATCAACGCACGCTTCACCGATTCATCAAATTGTCCGTTACGCATCTTCACCATTTCCTCAATATAGCTTATCTGCAGATACAGCAAACTAAGGAAGGAAAGCCCCATAACAACACCTAATATCCATATAGTTGACTTTTTCATAGTCACAAAATTAACACTCCCTAATTAACACTCCTAACCAATTAACCTGATTTAACCGGACGTTCTCGTAAATTAACCGAAGACCATTTTTTAGGTTGTATTATGAGCATTATAACAAAAACACAAGCCTTTGGTTTGCAAATTTAATAAAAAATTAATCATTCAATTCACAATTCTGCATGTTCTTAATCTACGTTAATGAAAAAAGCCGTTATTACTTGCCATGAAGTAACAACGGCTTTAACAATTGTTATATTAGCAGCCGGTAGTTACAACAGCCAAACTACCAACCCCTGAAAATCATTCTTCAGCTTGCTTTGCCTCAAATTCCTTAATCAGTTTATCCTGCACATCACTCGGAACGAGTTCATAGCTGGCAAACTTCATGATGAACGAAGCACGTCCACCGGTCAGTGAGCTAAGTGCCGTAGAGTAGGATGACATTTCCTTCAAAGGCACCTTAGCACTCAGTTTTTCGTAACCAGCCTCGCTGCTCATACCCATAATCATGGCACGGCGTCCCTGCAAGTCCCCCATCACATCACCCATCTTGTCCGACGGAACAAATACTTCCACGTCATAAATGGGTTCTAGAATCTTCGGGCCTGCATTCTTGAACGCTTCGCTGAACGCATTCCGTCCCGCCAGCATAAAGGAGATTTCATTGGAGTCAACCGGATGCATTTTTCCGTCATATACGATGACACGTACATCGCGAGCATACGAACCAGTCAACGGTCCCTGCTCCATACGTGACATGATACCCTTCAAGATGGCCGGCATGAAACGTGCATCAATGGAACCACCCACAATACTATTGACGAATACCAGCTTGCCACCCCATTCCAATGGAACTTCTTCGGTACCCTTGACGTTCATCTTGAACTCCTGACCATTGAATTTATAGGTTTCGGGCAACGGCATGCCTTCGTAGTAAGGCTCAACAATCAGATGAACTTCACCGAACTGGCCTGCACCACCCGACTGCTTCTTATGGCGATAATCCGCACGGGCAGCTTTGGTAATCGTTTCGCGATACGGTATTCTCGGTTCTTCAAACTTGATTTGCAGTTTTTCATTGTTTTCCAGACGCCACTTCAAGGTACGCAAATGGAATTCACCTTGTCCGTGTACAATAGTCTGACGCAATTCTTTAGACTGGTCTATCACCCACGTCGGGTCTTCCTCTCGCATACGGTTCAAAGCAACCATCATCTTTTCTGTATCCGACTCGTTCAACGGCTTGATAGCACGTGAGTATTTGGAGTTCGGATATTTAATGAAGTTGAAACGGTTTTCAGAGCCCTTACCGTTCAATGTATTGCCGGTATGTACATCCTTCAGTTTCACTGTACAGCCGATGTCACCGGCTACCATTTCCTCTACCTTGATACGGTTGGCACCGGCACAAGCATAAATCTGCGCGATGCGTTCCTTGGAACCGCGGTCTGCATTGGTAAAATCATCACCTTCGTGCACTTTACCACTCATAACCTTGAAGTATTGAACATCACCGATATGCGGCTCAACGGCAGTCTTGAAGAAATCAAGGAAGTCGGTCCGTTAGAATCCGGCTTCACCACCTCACCGCGTGTATTGTGCACCGGTGGCATTTCGTCCACAAACGGCACCACATTACCCAGGAACTCCATCAGACGGCGTACACCCATATCCTTGCCGGCACAGACGCAGAATACCGGGAACATACCTCGTGAAGCCAGTCCCTTGCGGATACCTTCGCGCATTTCGTCTTCTGTCAAAGAGTCCTGCTCAAAGAATTTTTCCATCAGGCCTTCGTCATGTTCGGCTGCAGCTTCTACCAAAGCCTTGTGCAGTTCTGTAGCCTTTTCCATTTCTTCGGCCGGAATTTCTTCAATAATGGGAGCGCCACCTTCGGGTCCCCACGAATATTTTTTCATCAAAAGTACATCGATCAACGAATTGAAGTTCGGTCCGGTAGCCAGCGGATATTGCACGGGCACCACCTTCGGACCGTATATGGTTTGCAACTGCTCAAGCACCATATCATAATCGCACTTTTCATTATCGAGCTGGTTTACCAGGAAAATAACCGGTTTGCCCAGTTTCTCGGTGTAGCGGAAATGGTTCTGCGTACCTACCTCGGGACCGTATTGCCCGTTCAGCAGCAGAATGGCAGTATCTGTAACGTTGAGCGCCGTCATGGCAGCCCCTACAAAGTCATCACTACCCGGGCAGTCAATGATATTCAGTTTCTTGCCGTTCCACTCCACATGGAAAACGGTGGAAAACACAGAATAGCCGTATTCCTGCTCCACCGGGAAGTAATCGCTGACTGTATTCTTGGCAGTAATCCTGCCGCGACGTTTTATAATACCACTCTCAAAGAGCAGCGCTTCCGTGAGAGTGGTTTTACCCGAGCCGTCATTGCCAAGGAGGGCAATGTTCTTAATTTCATTCGTCTGATATACTTTCATGATATATTAAGATTTTAAGTGAATAACCTGACATACGATGATGCCGTTAACTTTTTGTGAGGCGCAAATTAGGCATTAATTCAAAGAAAAGCAACATCGGGAAGCATGTTATATAACACACTTCCTCCACCAACAAAGAATATAATGTTCTTCTGCCAATAAACTGCCCGAATTCACAAGTCATCCAACTTCTTGGACGGCTTAAATATTTCTTATAACTTTGCAGGAAAAAGAATCCCCCCCGAAAACCATGAACAAACTACTGTTAACAGCACTGCTCGTTCTATGTCCATATTTGGCAATGGGACAGTCCAACCAAAAAACAACCAGGAAAGCCCCTCTCATCGGCATTTCCTGCTCACATCCGGGCCGAAGCTCATCTACACAGATGACGTATACCGAGTCTGTAATCCAGGCAGGTGGAACACCTATACTGATTTCCATCACTACCGATAGCCTTGTCTTGACAGACATTGCCAACCGGCTGGACGGTATCATTCTGATAGGAGGAGGAGACATCCACCCTTCCTATTTCAATGAATCGCCCATCGAACAGCTGGGAGAGGTGGACTCCCTGCGTGATGTATACGACATGGCACTCATCCGCCTGGCTACCCGGCGTAACATTCCGATGTTTGGCATCTGCCGGGGAGAACAGTTAATCAATGTAGCTTTCGGTGGAACTCTTTATCAGGATATCCCTACCCAGCATCCCGACACCACTGTCTGCCACCAGCAGCAGGAACCGAGCAGTATACCAACTCATACCGTCCACCTCACTCCCGGTTCTGCCATGGCATCCATAACCGGACAGACACAACTTTTCACCAATACTCACCATCACCAGGCGGTCAAGCAAGTTGCCCCGGGATTCAGCGTAACGGGTTGGTCGTCAGACAGTATTCCCGAAGCTATAGAGTCTTCCCACGAATATCCGATATGGGGTGTGCAATTCCATCCCGAAGCTCTGGCTACGGCAGGCGACAGCATCTCTGCCAGATTCTTCTATTTTCTGGTTCAAAAGGCAGCTACCTACCGGCATGCCAAAGAGATTCACCGCCGCATCCTCTCCCTCGACACGCATACAGACACCCCACTTGATTTTGACGTTTCCTATAATATAGGTACGCGCGAAAAAACGCAGGTTTGCCTGCCCAAGATGCGAGAAGGAAAATTGGATGGACAATACCTGGCATGCTGGGTGCGCCAAGGCCCGTGCGATGAAGAGAACAGTCTGAAAGCCATTGACCGAGTGGATGAGTTGATACGCCACATCTACCGACAAGTGGAGATGAACGGGGAGCAATGTGCCATAGCCCGCACGCCCGATGATTTGTCCAGGCTCAAGACCGAAGGAAAGAAAGCCTTTTATATTGGCATCGAAAACGGATACGGCATCGGCAAGGATTTGAAGAATATCACCCGTTTCCATGATGCAGGCGTTACCTACATCACCCTTTGCCACACCCGCAACAATGACATCTGCGACAGTTCTTCGGACACGACTGCCCGTTGGAACGGCTTAAGTCCTTACGGTAGAAAAGTGGTGAAAGAAATGAACCGGCTGGGAATAATGATAGACCTTTCCCATGCAGCCGAAAGCACCTTCTGGGATGTACTGAAATATTCAAAAGCACCGGTCATAGTCTCCCACTCCTCTGCAAGCGCCATCTACAGACACGACCGCAATCTGACCGACGAACAGCTACGCGCCCTTGCCGCACATGGCGGTGTGGCTCAAGCCTGCCTGGTAGACGAGTTTCTGAACCCGGATGCCAAGAAAACCAACCTTACGGACTTCATGAAACACCTGCTGCACATGGTTGAAGTGGCAGGCATAGACCACGTGGGCATTGGCTCGGACTTCGACGGTGGAGGCGGGGTCAAAGGATGCAATGGGGACAATGATTTCATCAATATCACCGTCCGTCTGCTGGAACATGGATTTACAGAAACAGACATCGCCAAGATATGGGGTGGAAATTTCCTCCGGGTGATGAAACAAGTACAAACCAAATAGAAAAGACCGAAAAACATCACAAAAAGGAGAGATTAGAGCTATAATCTCTCCTTTTTGACACATTTACATACCCTCCATTTCTCAACTTTCGCATATCTTTGCCCAAAACATAAACGATTTATTAATTATCTAATACCGAATTCTTAAATGAAAAGGAAAATTATTTGGAGTTTTGCATTGCTGGCCTGCCTTTGCTGCCTGCCATCTGCAAAAACAAAAGCACAAACGAAAAATGCCGCAATCATACCCGGGGAAGTATGGAAAGACACCGACGGCAATCCCATCAACGCCATGGCGGCGGCCTTCTTTACCACGAAGGGACCTACTATTGGTATGGCGAATACAAAAAAGGGGGAACCATCCTGCCCGAATGGGCTACGTGGGAATGCTACCGCACCGACGTAACCGGTGTCAGCTGCTACTCTTCAAAAGACCTGCTGAACTGGAAGTTCGAGGGTATTGTACTTCCTGCCGTGAAAGATGACGAGAAACACGACCTGCACCCCAGCAAGGTGTTGGAACGTCCCAAAGTGATTTACAACGAAAAGACAAAGAAATTCGTCATGTGGGCGCATGTGGAAAGCGCCGACTACAGTAAGGCATGTGCCGGCGTAGCGGTCAGCGATTCTCCTACCGGGACATTCACCTATGTAGGCAGCTTCCGTCCCAACGGTGCGATGAGCCGCGACCAAACAGTGTTCGTTGATGATAACGGCAAGGCATATCAGTTCTACTCGTCGGAAAACAACGCTACCTTATATATAAGCGAACTAACGGATGACTACCTGAAGCCCACTGGTCGCTATACACGCAATTTCGTGAAGCAAAGCCGCGAAGCACCCGCCGTATTCAAGTATAACGGCAAGTACTATATGCTCTCTTCCGGTTGTACCGGCTGGGATCCCAATGTTGCCGAACTGGCTGTGGCCGACTCCATCATGGGGCAATGGACTACCATCGGCAATCCGTGTACCGGTCCTGATGCAGATAAGACCTTCTATGCACAAAGCACTTACGTGCAGCAAGTATACGGAAAAGGAAATGCCTACATTGCCATGTTCGACCGCTGGAAAAAGAAAAACCTTGAGGACTCACGCTACGTATGGCCCCGCTTGAATTCGGCAAGGACGGCACAATCACGATACCCTGGCGCGACAGCTGGGACCCGCGTACCCAATGGGAAGAACAAGGCGACTTCTCTGCCGGCAAAGGAACATTCCTATTGAATGGCAAGCCGTTTGTCATCAAAGCCGCAGAGCTGCACTATCCACGTATCCCCAAAGCCTATTGGGACCAACGCATCAAGTTGTGCAAAGCACTGGGTATGAATACCGTTTGCCTCTATGTATTCTGGAACTCTCACGAACCGCAACCCGGCGTATATGACTTTACGGAGCAAAACGACCTGGCCGAGTTCTGCCGTCT
>ERZ860023.843-NODE-843-length-15398-cov-1.761976_pt1 | contig 15398 bp, 13 predicted proteins | sample MGYA00509983_ERZ860023 | MGnify/ENA primary metagenome ERZ860023 (study PRJEB30046, sample SAMN00715180) | human gut metagenome | study: EMG produced TPA metagenomics assembly of the A metagenome-wide association study of gut microbiota in type 2...
AAGCCGAAACGGAATCATTCATCGAAACATCATTGATTTTCTGCTCAATCCGTAAATCTAACATCGAAGAGGCGCAACAGTTCAAATGCTGTTGCGCCTCTTTTCTTTATTCGTACTGGAGGTCTTATTATGGAAAATCCATTTGTAAAATTATTCGCTGTCAATTTGAAAGACCATCTCGAAGTCAAAAAATCAGGTAACACCGAGCTGAAATATGTCAGTTGGCCGTATGCGTGGGCTGAAGTAAAAAAGCTGTACCCATCTGCCAGTTATGAGGTCAAAAAGTTTAACGGTCTTCCTTACGTCTATGATCCTATCACTGGCTTCATGGTTTACACATCCGTCACCATCGAGGGCGTTTCTCACGAAATGTGGCTTCCTGTTATGGATAATTCCAACAAGGCCATGAAAGCTATCCCCTACACCTATACAGCTCCCAAATGGGACTACAATCCGCAGACACACCGCAGAGAAAAAATTGGTATGGAAGAACGTACCGTAGAAGCTGCCTCCATGTTCGATGTAAATAAAACCATCATGCGGTGTCTGGTGAAGAACCTTGCCATGTTCGGTCTTGGTCTGTACGTTTATGCCGGAGAGGATTTGCCGGAAGATGCTGCACCGCAGCCGGAGGCAGAGCCGCAAAAGCAGCCGAAACCGAGATCCGCTGCCCCGAAGCAGGAACAGCCGCCTGTGCCCTGCATTTGCACCCGGTGCAATCAGCCCATTAAGAGGGTTAAGCTAAAAGATGGCTCTATCATGCAGGCAGCGGAATTTGCCGCCACCCATGATGGTCTATGTGCTGACTGTTACAAGGCTACAAGGCTAAACGTGGCATAAGGAGATTTTACGATGAAAGAAGAAAAAATAAAAGTCCTTGCGCTCATTCCAATGGAGCTGCCAAAAGAGATTGAGCTGGACAACACCCTTGAAGCCATGCAGAACTTTGTAGGCGGGCTGATCGAATGCATCACATTGAGTGACACCGGTTCAGAGGTCACACTGGTCTGCAATGATGAAGGCAAGCTGCTTGGCCTGCCGCTCAATCGTCCGCTGTGGGATGGAGCCGATGTCCTTGCCGGGCCGGGATTTCTGGCCGGATGCGACAACGAAGGGAATCTGACTTCTCTGCCGCAGAGTGCAATGGATTTCTACAAAGAGAAATTCAGAGCCTTTATCATTGAAATCTAGGAGGAACGCCTTATGACCTTTAATGCAATGGCCGAACACTACGAAGAGATCACGGTTTGCGGAAAGCCTGCGCTGTTCACCAGCATCCGCATCAAGAGAGATACTGTCCCGGATGGTCTGTATGCCTACGATGTCCGGCATGATGATGAGTGCCGGGGCATTCCCTGCGAGATCGCACCCTTTGTGATGGTCAACCACTGGGGAACCATCATCCTTGCAGAGCCGCTGGAGCTGCTCGATGATGGACGGCGGTACATCGAGAAGAAACTGATTGGAACTATGATCCATTCGACGGAGCAGAGAAAAATCAAAAGCCCTGTGTAACCATACAAGACTTTGTAAGTACATATCTGCCAGCCTAATAAGAAAAAAATTAGCTCGCAACCAGATATAAGACGCACCTATGTCAATCTGGTTGTGGCTATTTTTTTTTTACGCATTATCAAAACATAGAATCCTCCTCATTGGAGATATTTTCATTGACCATTTTCTCACCTTATGCTATGCTTTTTTTATTATAAATAAAGGATGTGTCACCTGTGGATGAAAAAAGCAGTTTGAATATTAGAACCAGCGAAGAAAAATCGTTTTTGGAAAAATTGCTCTGGTCTAAATTCAAAGATTGGAACGCTGATGAACTTTGCTTGTTAGATGCTTACTTAACAAGAATAAATCCTCAGAATCCAGAATGTGGAAAAGTTCGTTTTACGCTGAAAGAGTACGCTAATCTCTTAGGCGTATCCGATTTATGTTACGAACAGATTGAATCCTGCACACGGAAATTTCTAGGCAACGTTGTTACGATAAATTACGAAGAAAAATTTGAAATGTATTCTCTTTTTTCTTCTGCACGATGCTATAAAGATGAAAACCAGTACGTTATAGAGCTTGACTGTGACGATCAGATAAGAGAAATTTTCTTCAGCATAGCTAGAAATAGTTCTATTAAAGGCCGACTGCAAAGTATGGCTCGCATGAGCAAGCAATATAGTATCAAGCTATACAGTCTACTCGTTGATATGATGCAGATGCCGAAAGACGAACCAAAAGTGATCTGCATTGAAGAGTTGCGAACTCAATTAGGCATTAACCCCGGTACTTACGAAGAGTTCAAAATCTTTAAGCGTGATGTTCTGGAACCTGTGGTTAAAGAAATCAACCAAGTTTCAAATCTGAATGTTGCTTATGTATGTATAAAATCAGGGCGCAAGTGTACAGCCATCAAATTTGACGCTGACTTTAAGGATGAGCAGGAGTTTCAGAAAGTTATTGGAATTCCGGCGCAAAAAAAAGTTCCTGTTAACAGAATGGATTATTCAACATTTTTTCCAAATTTATCCATTGCTGACGCTAATAAAATAGGTCGTAAGGTTAAGAAAAGGGTTCAGTTGCTTTATCCCAGTCTTCCTCAAAATTTGGAAGATACCGTTGTTGGTCATATTTTGAGCAATCTTCAGAAAAGTCTATGTGAAAGTAATGACTTAACTCGTATTGATATACGACAAATTATGAAAAAATTAGGTGAAGATAATTTTTTCAAGGAAATCACACCTCTTAGATATTGGCAATACATGGAAAAGCAATCTTTATAATCAAATTACACGGTTGGAAAGTTGTCCTTTCAATTTTCAGCCTACCAAACAATCCTACCATAGCAATTCTAACTGAAATTGTCAAAATTTGGTTATTAGTTAGGAATTTATACAGCTTTGTGGAATCTAACTCGTGTGTGATAAGCTCCGAAAGAGATTTGTTTTTTGTGTTTATGGAGCTGCTTCTTATTAGAAGAAGATATTAGTCTTATTAGATATATTAGATTATAATAAGGTATAACCCCCTTATGGTAGGGTCAGATGGTAGGATATGTAGGTGCGGATGGTAGGATATGTAGGGTCAGATGGTAGTCTATGGTAGGGTCAGATGGTAGGATATGTAGGTACGATGGTATGCTTCCAGACATCTCTATGGTAGGGTCAGATGGTAGGCTGTGCAAGTGAATCTATGGTAGGTATGGATGGTAGTCTATTGTAGGTACAGATGGTAGGCAACCAATATTGACAAAAAAATGTATTGTATGACTGATTGACGGCGTACCTACAATTTGGTATACTTGACCTATTACAATGAAACGAGGGCGGATATTATGAGCCAGTCCAAAAATCTGAATGCGAATAACGTCATCGAAAAAAGTAAAGATCTCGTTTGGGCTAAATTTAAGGACTGGGACGCTGGTGAACTAAAGCTACTGGAAGTTTACCTGTCTAAGATAAATCCGAGAGAACCAGAAGGTTCTACGGTCGTTTTTACAATGAAAGAATACGGTGAGCTGCTGGGTCTGTCGCATTTGCAGTACGAACAGGCAAGCCGACTTGTCACAAAATTCGTTTCAAAGGCTGCTGGTTTTGAGCAGGAAGATTCCAAGGGACGAAAAAAGACGGTTGCAGTTCCGCTATTCTATTCCGCTGTGTGTGAAATGGACGATAAGCTCCACCAGTACGTTATCCGGTTAAGATGTCATCCAGACCTTGAACCGCTATTCTTCAATATCGCAGATCGGAAGTACATCAAGTACCGCCTGAGAAATACAGTCAAGCTGAAGAGCCAGTACAGTATTACGCTTTACAGTTTGCTACTTGATAGCAAAGGAAATCCACAAGGCTGGTCGCCAACGATTGAAGAACTGAAAGATCAGCTGGGGGTAACATCCGACTGGTATAAGTCTTTCCGCGCGTTCCGGCAGGATATTTTGGATAAGGCAGTTAAAGAAATCAATGAAGTCACAGACTTAAACGTAGATTATGCCAAGGGAATGAAAGGTCGGAAGTGTACATCTATTCGGTTTATTGTCACAAGCAAGGCTGCTGGAACCTCTAAGAACGAATTGGAGGAGCCGAAAGGAAGCAGCGTTGACTATACGCAGTATATTCCTTGCATGGGTGCAGGAGCGATTAACGCTGGGAAACGCTTGAAAAAGGATATACATGAATTTTATCCCGAAATTCCGATGAATAAGATTGATGATGCCGTTATGGATGTCCTAAAGGCAGTGCAAGCCAAAATGGAGTCTTTGGAAGAGTGGCCTAAAAATGAAGGTGGCTACGCATGGACGATCATGTTTGGAAAAGGTGAGCCAACAGAAGAAAATGCGCAGCATCGGAAAGAATTACTTGACGATTTGGTTCCGGGTACATATTTTCCAGTGGATTCTTATTTCAAAAAATAAAAATATCTGCGATAGTGAGTCAAAAAGTGAAAATCTAATCTTGTAAAGAAGAGCAAACCGGAGGCAATAAGATGAAGTCAAACTTTGTGTTCTTGAAAGATAGCTTCCCAGTCTTGGCAAATTTCGGAGAGCTTTCTGAAAAATACTTATACACCGATTCCAACTCCTGTTTAATGAAGCTGGGTATGATCGGTGAGACTATCGTTAATCTGATTTTCACCTATGACAAGCTGCCGCTTCCCTATGACAATACGGCGGTCAATCGCATTGACACTCTGTATCGGGAAGGCTTGATTACGCATGATCTGGTTGACATTCTCCATGCACTCAGGAAAAAGCGAAATCTGGCTGTCCATGAAAACTATGCTTCGGTCGAGGATGGAAAAGCCTTGATCCAGATGGCATATAGCTTGACAGAATGGTTCATGCAGACATACGGCGATTGGAATTACCAGAGCAAACCGTTTGTCATGCCGTCTGATAGTGCAGCTGCTGTCTCCGTTGATAAGGCAGCGGAAGAAGCCAAAGAAGACCTTCTGATGGATGCGGCATCGAAAGTGGCCGCTGCTGCTCCGGCTGTCAGCATGGATGATCGCAGGAAACAGGCTGGAAAGGCCGCAGGACGGCGTTTTAAGTCCGAGGCTGAAACCAGATACCTGATCGATGAACAGCTCCGTAAAGTGGGCTGGGAAGTCGATACGGAGAAGCTGCGTTATTCAAAAGGCACTCGTCCTGCCAAGGGGCACAATATTGCCATTGCAGAGTGGCCTACGGATTCTACCGTTGGCAACAAGGGCTATGTAGACTATGCGCTGTTCGTTGGCACTCAGCTGGTTGCAACCGTCGAGGCAAAGGCAATCCATAAGGATATTCCGTCCGTGATTGACTACCAGTGCAAGGATTATTCCAGAAATATCCGTGCTGCGGATGCCCAATACCAGATTGGTTCATGGGGAAAATTCAAGGTTCCGTTTACCTTTGCCACGAACGGAAGGCCATATCTGGAGCAGTATGACACGAAAAGCGGCGTCTGGTTCCTTGATTTGCGGCAGCCGGATAATGTTCCAAAGGCCATGAAAGGTTGGATGAGTCCGACTGGTATGATGGAGCAGCTTGAAAAGGACATTCAAGCCAAAGATCAGGCTCTGAAAGCAATGCCGTATGACCTGCTTCGGGATAAAGACGGATTAAACCTCCGTGAGTATCAGCTGAAAGCGATTCAGGCCGCAGAAAACGCCATCCTGAATGGTCAGCAAAATATCCTGCTGGCAATGGCGACAGGTACAGGCAAGACCCGGACGATTCTGGGCATGATCTATCGCTTCCTGAAAACTGGACGCTTCCGCAGAATTTTGTTCTTGGTTGACCGAACTTCCCTTGGCGAGCAGGCAACTGATGTGTTCAAGGAAGTTAAGCTGGAAGACCTTATGACCCTTGATGATATTTACAATATCAAGGGTTTGGAGGACAAAGCTGCGGATAAGGAAACGAGGATTCAGGTCGCTACTGTGCAGAGCATGGTAAAGCGGATTCTTTACAATGGCGAAGATACCATGCCGGCTGTCACCGATTTTGACCTTGTTATCATCGATGAAGCGCACCGAGGCTACATTCTGGACAAGGAAATGGGTGAAGATGAGCTTCTTTACCGTGATCAGACCGATTATCAGAGCAAATATCGTTCAGTCGTGGAGTATTTCGATGCGGTGAAGATTGCACTGACGGCAACACCAGCATTGCAGACCACAGAGATTTTTGGCCAGCCTGTCTACAAGTATACTTACCGTGAAGCCGTTATTGAGGGTTATCTTGTAGACCATGATGCGCCGCACGAGCTGAAAACGAAGCTCAGTCAGGATGGCATCCACTACAAAAAAGGAGATACAATTACAGTTTATGATACGGTCACGGGAGAGATCACAAACTCGGAGTTGCTGAAGGACGAGCTGGACTTTGACGTTGATAAATTCAACCGCAAGGTCATTACAGAACCCTTCAACCGGGCTGTTCTAGAAGAAATTGCCCGTGATATTGACCCCGAAACGCCGGAAGTGCAGGGAAAGACCCTGATTTATGCAGTAGATGACCAACACGCAGACCTCATCGTGAAGATTCTGAAAGAAATCTATGCGAAGACAGGCGTGGATAACGATGCCATTATGAAAATCACTGGCAGCGTTGGCGGCGGCAACAAGAAAAAAGTTGAGGAAGCAATCAAGCGTTTTAAGAATGAACGCTATCCGAGCGTCGTTGTCACCGTTGACCTCTTGACTACGGGTATCGACGTTCCTGAAATCACAACGCTGGTTTTCATGCGCCGGGTAAAATCCCGCATCCTGTTTGAGCAGATGCTGGGTCGTGCTACCAGACTTTGCCCGGCTATCCACAAGACACACTTTGAAATTTACGACCCCGTCGGTGTCTATGAGTCTCTGGAAGATGTCAACACCATGAAACCTGTTGTGGCAAACCCTGCCGCCTCGTTTACGCAGCTTCTGGAGGGTCTGGAAGTGCTGCAAGATGATAGACAGGTAAAGAACCAGATCAACCAGATCGTGGCCAAATTGCAGCGCAGAAAGCGCAATATGGACAGCAGGACAATGGAGCACTTTATCAGCATGACGGGTGGAAAAGACCCCACGCAGTTCATTGCAGAGCTTCAGAATAGCAAGCCAGAAGAAGCGAAAAAGCAACTTCTGGCTTGCAAAGACGTGTTTGAAATGCTCCAGCAGACAAGGCCGAATGGTGGCCGCAAGTTGGTGATCTCCGATCAGGAGGACGAACTCCTGTCGCACACGAGAGGTTACGGCAGCAGCGACCGCCCGGAAGACTATCTGGATGCCTTTGCAAACTATGTAAAGACGAACCTGAACGAAGTCGCTGCGCTCAATATCGTCTGTACCAGACCGAAAGAGCTGACCCGTGAAAGCCTGAAATCCCTGCGCCTGACGCTCGATCGGGAGGGATTCACCACACAGCAGCTCAATACGGCCATTTCGCAGATGACCAATGAGGAGATCACGGCAGACATCATTAGCCTGATCCGCAGATATGCAATCGGCTCTGCGCTGATTTCCCACGAAGCCAGAATCCGAAAGGCCGTTGATAAGCTGAAAAAAGCGCACCACTTCTCCAAGCAGGAATTGAACTGGATCAGCCGGATGGAAAAGTACCTGATGGAGGAATCGGTGCTGAATGTCGCTGTTTTCGATGAGGACGGGCGTTTCAAGGCGCAGGGCGGCTTTAATAAGATCAATAAAGTATTTGGAAATCAATTGGAAAGCATCGTGCTGGAACTGAATAGTACCTGTACGATGATGGAGGAAGAACCGCATGACGACCCAGGAAATCGTATCGAAGCTCTGGAATCTCTGTAACGTGCTGCGTGATGATGGCATCACCTATCACCAGTACGTTACAGAGCTTACTTACATCCTGTTCCTGAAGATGGAAAAGAGACGGGGGCAGAGAGCCAGATCCCGGAAAGCTATCGCTGGGACAAGCTGACGGCGAAGAGCGGCATTGAACTGAAAAAGTTCTATAAAGAGCTTCTGAATTATCTGGGCGAAAACTGCACCGGCGTGTCCGGGAAATCTATCAGGGTGCTGCCACCAATATCGACGAGCCAAAGAACCTCGAAAAAATCATCACCACCATTGACGGTTTGGACTGGTTCTCTGCCCGTGAGGAAGGCTTAGGCAACCTCTACGAAGGCTTGCTGGAAAAGAACGCCAACGAGAAAAAGTCTGGCGCAGGCCAGTATTTTACCCCTCGTGTGCTAATCGACGTTATGACCCGCTGGTAAAGCCGCAGGCTGGTGAACGCTGCAACGACCCTGCTTGCGGCACGTTCGGCTTTATGATCGCCGCCAATCAGTATGTCCGGGAGCAGACCGACGATTTCTTTGATCTGGATGCTGATACCGCAGCCTTTGAGCGTGAAAAAGCCTTTACAGGCGTAGAGCTGGTGCATGATACCCACCGTCTGGCTCTGATGAATGCCATGCTGCATGATATTGAGGGCGAGATCGTTCTGGGCGATACCCTGTCCAACATCGGCAAGAGCATGAAGGGCTATGATGTCGTTCTGACCAATCCCCCCTTTGGCACAAAAAAGGGGGGTGAGCGTGCTACACGAGACGACTTCACCTTCCCGACCAGCAATAAGCAGCTGAACTTCTTGCAGCACATCTACCGCAGCCTGAAAGCGGATGGAAAAGCCCGTGCCGCGGTCGTGCTGCCGGATAACGTCCTGTTTGCAGACGGTGACGGCGAAAAGATTCGTGTTGACCTGATGGATAAGTGCAACCTGCATACGATTCTGCGCCTTCCCACGGGCATCTTTTATGCGCAGGGTGTCAAGACGAATGTGCTGTTCTTCACCCGTGAAAAAACGGACAAGGGCAATACCAAGGAAGTCTGGTTCTATGACCTGCGCACCAATATGCCGTCCTTTGGCAAGACCAATCCGCTGAAGACCGAAGACTTCACAGCCTTTGAAGCGGCTTACGAGGCCGCAGACCGCCATGTCGTCCAAGATGAGCGTTGGAGTGTCTTTACCCGTGAGCAGATCGCAGAAAAAGGAAACAGCCTTGATCTCGGCCTGATTCGGGATGCTTCTATCGTAGATTACGAAGACCTGCCAGATCCCGTAGAAAGCGGCGAGGAGGCCATTGCACAACTGGAAGAAGCCGTTGACCTGCTGATGAGCGTTGTGAATGAGTTGAAGGCTCTGAAAGGCTCGGAGGTGTGAGATGGCAAGAGGGAAAAAAGCAGCACAGGGGCTGACACCAGAAGAAAAGTTGGCGCAGGCACTTGTGCCGATGGAAGAGCAGCCGTATCGGATTCCTGAAAATTGGTGTTGGACAAGACTTTTTGGGGTAATCGTCAGTTCTGATGAAAAAACTGAAGAATTTTCAAATTTAGAGCTAAAATACGTTGGTCTTGAGAACCTAGAAAAAGACGGTGGTATCATTGGATACGGCTCTCCTGAAGGAATTAAGAGCATGAAAAATGTTTTTCATGCTGGTCAGATTCTTTATGGAAAGTTACGTCCTTACTTAAATAAACATGATATTGCGACCTTTGATGGAATCTGCTCTACGGATATTTTAGTATTTAGCACTCGTGAACCAGCTCTTCCTCAAATCGTGAATTATTATTTTAATCAAAGCAAGTTTATTGAGTACGTTGTTGGAAACTCAAAAGGCATCAATCTTCCGCGTGTCTCAGAAAATGTTATACTGAACGCTGTATTTCCTCTTCCACCGCTCGCTGAGCAGCAGCGCATTGTTGACCGCATCGAAAGCATTTTTGCAAAGCTGGATGAGGCCAAGGAAAAGGCGCAGGCCGTTGTGGACGGCTTTGAAGTGAGAAAGGCTGCTATTCTGTATAAGGCATTTTCCGGTGAATTGACAAAGCAATGGAGAAAAGAACACAATTCTCATCGTAAGTATTGCTTGAAGAAGCTGAACGAGCTTCTGAGATTGGTCTAAAAAAGAAAAGAATCTCCTTGAAATCGAGCAAAAAAAATCAGAAATGGTGACCTTAGAAAATGGTCATGAGTGGATTCATTGTACAATAGGTGCTTTTTGTAGAATAACTAATGGAAGTACTCCTTCAAGACAATCACCAGAATATTGGAGTGGAAATATTCCATGGATTAGTTCTGGCGAAGTTCGGAATAATATTATTTGTACTAGTAATGAATGTATTCGGAAGAAGGATATAATAATTCTTCTGTAAAACTTCTACCAGCAGGAACCGTACTAATTGCGATGATTGGTGAGGGAAAAACAAGAGGTCAAAGCGCAATTCTGGACATCGATGCTACAATAAATCAGAATATTGCTGCTATTATGACAGATTATGGGTATATACTGCCTCGGTATATTTGGTATTGGCTTCAAATGAATTATGCTAAAAATCGAGAAAGAGGTTCAGGATCTGGACCACAAGCACTTAACTGCCAACGTGTACGTGAATTGGATTTTTTTGTACCAAATAAGGAAGAACAATCGGAAATTGTATCTATTCTAAATAGTTTGATTAAAAAAGAGCAGCAAGCTAAAGAAGTTGCTGAATCCGTCCTCGACCAGATCGACACCATGAAAAAGGCTGTGCTTGCCCGTGCTTTCTGTGGCGAGCTTGGAACCAATGATCCGGCAGAGGAAAGTGCGGTAGAACTACTGAAAACGATGCTGTAAGTTTTTACAAACCAGTCAGGGAGTGAATGCCTTGGAAAAGAGAAAACGTAAGCCTAAAGCCATTACGGAGGATACTAAATCTGGAAGCCTTGCGTATAACCGATTGGAAATGCAAGTCAGTCAGGCTATTCACATGGCGGTTGAAATGCACCAAGAGCTTGACTATCTACTGGTTTTAGACCATTATGACGATATATCGATATTTGATAAGGAGGATTCTCCAGCAGTTGTTAGCTATTATCAGCTAAAGAGCAAAGAGGACTTAATTGTAATCGATTCTGTCGTCCGTAAGAAATGGCTTCCAAAATTATATCTACACCTGAAAAATGAAACTTGGAACGTAAAAGAGCTAGGCCTTGTTACACCGTGTGTGCTAAAAGTGAATGCGTCACAGAAAGATGGCATAAAAGAACAGACTTTAAGTCGTGAAAAAACTCCATTTGGCGAAATAGATTCTGTGATGCAACGTAAAATCAGAGAGGACATCGGTGAAGCCTTGTCCATACCGGCAGATAATGTTGATCTGTCAAAATTCGTACATATGCGAACAATTCTTACGATTGCAGAGCATAGGAACATGGCAGAGCAAAATTTGAATGAGTTTCTATATAAAGCATATCCACATATCAGCTTAGATACCGCAAAGACAATATTCAATACATTGGTCGAGCTTCTTTCTCAAAAACAACGATATGAGGGGCTAAGCGATGATTCTGACTATGAAACAGTGCGAAAAAATAAAGGTGTTTCCAAAAATGACATTACGAGAATAATCAATAGTGCAATAATGGTAAGCATACCGACATTTGACGAAGTAGCACAATGGTCTGGTTATCAAGATTCTGAAGTGCATGAATTATCTTTTGCGTATCTTCAGGTAGTTACTGATGACCAGAGGAAAAATAGCATACAGAGGACTTTATTTCAGAAGACAGATGCCTTTATTCTAGCAAATCCACTCCAAGATGGTGAAAATATAGTTGATTATGCGAAACGAGTTCGTCGCGGAATTGGGAATGTTCCTCCAATATATTCGGAGTTGTATATGCTGGTTGTTGTTACGAGTGTTATGATAAACCATTGGAGGCGAGACAATGCGTGAAATGTATTTTGAAAGTGTATTGATAGCCGATATTGTAAATAAAAGTGCTCGCTTTCAAAAATTTGAAAAAGGATTAAATGTCGTTACAAGTACAGATAATCACGTTGGAAAATCATCATTATTGAAATCGCTGTATCATACGTTTGGCGCAAATGTAAAGTACGATAACGTGTGGGATATAAACAGTAAGCTGTACATTTTAGATTTTAAGGTCGATGATGCTGAGTACAGGATCATTAGGCACATAAAAAACTATGCTGTTTTTAAGGGTGACGAGCTTCTACTGATAACCAATAAAGTTATGGACGAGCTATCACCGTTGCTTGAGAAGATTTTTGACTTTGGAATCTATTTGGATAGCAAGGACACTGGAAAAATCACGTTAGCTCCACCCGCATTTACATTTCTTCCCTATTATATCGATCAAGATGATGGCTGGAGCACTCTATACGGAAGTTTCCAGAATCAGGAGCAGTATAAGAAACCTGACAGAATCAAATCGCTATATTATCACTTGAATATCTATACGAAGCATTCTGTTGAGCTAATGGCTCAAAGAGATCATCTGCAAGAAGAAATAACTTCTTTGAAAAAGGATGCGTTGAGATTATCGGAAATCATTGAATCCATCTCGGAGGAAGTTCAAGGCATCGTTCCGGCAGATGACGTTGCTCAATTTGATGAAAACATCAGACCTATAAAAGCAAAAATCAAGGATCTTGTAAATAAGATTGGCACTAAAAGAAATGTCATTCAGGAACTTCAAGTTTCGTTGGAACAGCATGAGCAGCAATTAGAAATCATATCCGCATATCGTAAAATTGCTGGTGCAACAGGTGAATCTGTACATGAAGCAGCACATACTTGTCCTCGGTGTGGATATTTGTATGATGATGAAATATATAATAGAGTCCATGCAAACTACATGAACGTAAGTGAAGATTATGTAATGCAGTATGTTTCACAGGCAGTTGCTTCTATTCGTGAAAAATTACAAAGTGAAAAAGAAGAATACGTAGCTCTTATGTCCGACCTGAAAAAACTGGAGACTACATTTGAAGAAAAATCTGAGAGCTTCAATGTGTATGTCCGTCAGCGTGGCATGAGAGATACGCTCGACCGATTTAGCTCCCAATTAAAAACGAATGAAGGAAGACAGATCGATATTCAATCTGAGTTGAAGGAGATAAAGAAAGAATTAAGGACACTCCCTAATAAAGATGAGGTTGAAGAAAAATATATTGACTTCACTCGATATAACATTATGAAGCTGAATGCATGGAACTCGGCTTATGATGGAACGATTAAGCTGTTAACACCAATTAAAGCACAGGGAACATTGGAGAATAAAATAATCCTTGCACAGTTTGTAGGTCTGTTTCAAACGATGGATTATTTCAAAACCCAAACGATAAGATTTCCTTTCGTTGTAGATTCCCCAAGAGGAAAAGAAGCTAGTCAGGAGAGTAGCAAGGAAATTTTGTCGATGATTACAGAAATATCTACGCTGCCTCAGATCATCCTTGCAACGATAGATTTTGAAGCATACAAAGATAATATCGGAGATTCTGCAAAGAATGCTAATGTTATCACTTTGCAGGAAAAGAACAAGCTGCTTGACGAAGCGACTTATCTAACCTACGAATCCGAAATTTCACAGGCGGTAGAATTATTTAGCCTATACATGAGTAAATCATAAGAGAATCACACATTACACAATACACACTGTGTAATGTGTGTTACATCAAAATTACATTGATGTACCTTGCATTTTCCCTTGGCTTCTGCTATTGGAGCCAAGGGAATTTTTGTTTTATTAGAAGATGTGTCTTTTATAGGTAGAATCGTTAGAATTTATCAATATAGCCTTCCGAGAAAAAGAATTTTGAAAGAAAAAATAGTCCCGAATGTCGAAACTACCGATGCTTTTGCTTTAGGATGGATTTTGATGGTTTACCTTAGTGTCTTATTGGCAGGCAAAGGAAAAAACAGAAAATTTCAATGTGATTTTCCTATAAGATATAAGAAATGATTCTATATCGATGAATATTAAGAAAAATCAGATTATGGAAGATTAGTTTTATATAGATGTTTCTATATTAGGATAGATTACATAGGATTATTTGGATTTATTAAAACTTAGATGGGGATATAACAGTGAGATAAATTTTATGAGGAGGTCATGTTTATGACTATGCCCAAAAAGCTCCCAATTTTATCTCCATCAATCCACACCTTTGAAATTGTCGGTGAATACTCAGATTATGAATCGAAATCCCATCTCTTTGAATCAATCAAGAATCTGATGAACGAGGGAAAATACCGTCAGGTATATTGCAGCAGAATGCCTGAAAACTATTATATCTATAAGCGAATAGGCGGTGGGCTGACAATCAAGCTGTCGTCGTGTCCAGAATACAAGAAAAACTATATAACCTTATCCGGTGTGAATCTTGCCCGAATTGCAGGAGAACCATCGAGACTGGCTCTAACCAATCTATCTCCGCGTGGATTGGCCTGTCAAGAAGAAATTTTCTTGAACGAACTGGAGAGCCTTGGTATTCTGGATGTCGAAGATTCTATCGTCTGGAAAATGAAACGCATAGACATTACGCAAGATTTCTATGTGAAGACTGACCCAACGCTCCCTATGAAAGTGGTTCGTTATGCAGGAAAAGTTAAACCTCATGGAAAAGGACGAGAAGAACACCATGACCAGCATAATGAAATAAGAAGTTGCACGTTCATAAAAGAAAAGTATAATTTTGAATTATACGATAAGCATAAGCAATTATCAGCCGAAGAAGAGAAAGGATATGCAATTCGGTCCGAAGATATTGCTGCTTCAAAGAATCTTGTCCGATATGAAATCCAGTTGAAAAGGCCATATCTGAAAAAGTTTGAGCACAAAAATCTGGATGACATGGAAATTAGCTTGAAAGATCATGCGCTGTTTGACTACTTTACAGAACTTAAAATAGTGATTCCGGTTCTTCTCTATAAATGCGCCTACAAAATGTTTGGAGCGCACCCGTGGTATCACGCTTCAGGTGCATTAGAGCGTCTGAAAGAAAGCAATCTGGACAAAAGCACAAAAGAGCTAGTTCGAGACTACATCGAAGCAGCAAATCACCCAGATGAATCTGTGAAATATGGTAAAGGTAAAAGAAAGCGAATCGAGGAAACATTGGATATGCTGGAGATCAATACGGCAATTATCCCAGATCAGATTCTAAATAATCGACAGTATGACGATTCCCGGTTGCTCCGATTTATTCGAGGGTACAGGGAATTGACCGATGAAGCGTAAACGTGACCCTCTGAAAAAATGTACCTACGAGGACTGTTGCAAGCCAACGCTGTAATTACAGTAAGCCAAAGATAGGAGATGGATTTTAATGTCAGATTTAGAAAAATACCCAGACGTTCTGAATTTTAAGCAGGTTCAAGAAATTTTGCACATTGGTAAAAATCTTCTTCTGGATCTTTTGAACTCAGGAGAACTTCCAGCATTCAAAGTTGGAAAGCTATGGAGGGTCTATAAGAAGAGCCTGATTCTGTACTTAGAGCAAAGCTGAGAAAAATCCGCAGTCACTATCGAGTTTCGACACGATCCTTATTGTCCAAACTCAATTCAAGGTCATGGTCGATGATGGGCAGCTTGAACCGGACAGATT
>ERZ860023.845-NODE-845-length-15359-cov-1.524111_pt1 | contig 15359 bp, 15 predicted proteins | sample MGYA00509983_ERZ860023 | MGnify/ENA primary metagenome ERZ860023 (study PRJEB30046, sample SAMN00715180) | human gut metagenome | study: EMG produced TPA metagenomics assembly of the A metagenome-wide association study of gut microbiota in type 2...
GGCTCTAACCGCTACGCTCTTTCCTTCATATCGACTTGGTTGTACATAAATATCACAAGCTTTTATATACGGATATGGATTTTGTTTTTTCCCCAGAAGAATGACGTGATTTTCCATTTTTTCTTCTCTGATTTTTTCTTTTATAAGTTCTTCAGCTACTCCAAACCCGATAATATACCAAGTAATATTAATTCCCTTATTTAACATTCGCGAACAGATATTAGGAATGTTATCAAAGTTTTTTGCATAACAATATCTTCCAATTGACAGTAACTTTACTCCTTCTGAGAACATCTCTTCTGAAACATCAAACTCATCCATTTGTTTGTAAATCAACTGTTCCGGCAAAATATTCTCTATCACCACAATTTTATCTTTTAAATCAGGAAAAACCTTTAAAAAGCTTTCTGTTACTGCATCTGAAATTGACACAATCTTGTCATATTTCTTCCACATCTTTAATTCCGATTCAACATTAATCTGAACCTTTGAATAATCTGTATGTATCCATGCAATTTTCTTTTTCGCTCGTACCTTTTGTTCAACAAAATAATGCGGAGTTAAAAAACTGATTGCCATATCATAGACCTTTTGCTTTTGGATCTTAGGCATATATGGTACTGTATATTTGTGACTATATTCTAACCCCACGCCACTATCAATGATATTTCTTTTCTTCTCATAACTCCTCGCTTTTATCTTTCCTACAATACGTCCAAAAGCTAAAATAAAATGTCTCTCCTTAATTACATCCTTTAAAGGTCTTGCTAACACCGTATATGCAGGGATCTCAGGCAATAAATTTATATTTTCCGGAATATCTTCTAATAAGCTTCCTTCATGTCTCATAAGGAACAAATCAACTTGATATTTTTTTGAATCTATTGCATTTAAGAGTCCCAAAAGACTTTTTTCTGCTCCTCCCAATTCCATCGCGTGTGATAAAATCAATATGCTTTTCATTTCTGAATCTCCTAAAGCACTCCGTTCCAAAAAACCTATGTAATACTCTTGTGATCTTGTTTCTGATTTTCTGTTTTGGTTCCATCCATGTCTTAGAATACCAATGAATTGCATATGTATTTTCTGTTTTGTTTAAAACACCTGTTTGATCATTAAATGGGCAAAAATACTCTTTCGGATAAATTGTAATATTTCCACACCGCTGCATCTTCCCATTTCCAATCAATCCATATTGCTTTAAAATTTCTGTAAAGTAAATGCAGATTGTTGTTGTATTAAATGATCCATCTTCCCTTATAAATGACAATCCTTCATAATAATTTAACATTTCTTTCATCAAACGATTATTTTTTTCTTTTACCCAAAGCACTAACCCTGGATTAATATATTCATCTGTTTCAAATCCCGCAAATGCTTCTTGATCTAATAATGGAGCAAAATCTTTTATTACTTCTACATCCGTATCAAAATATAGACCTCCAAACTTTTCCAGTGCATAAAACCTCGCCACATCACTTACAAATGCGTATTTTTTACTTTGATATGCCTCTTCTACATATCGATTATTATGAATATCAAAATTCTGCTCATTCCACTCCATAATTTCAAAATCAGGGAAATATTCTTTCCAACTGTCTATACATTTTTTAACAATTGGTGGCTTTTCACTACCACCAAACCAACAATAATGAATTATTTTAGACATGATAATTTCTCCTTCTACACTACTCCCATTTCAAAACAGTAAAATATAAAATAAAATACAATCATTAACATATTAACTATTTTTTGAGATTTTTTTGTGAACGCATTTCTAATCAAATATGGCATAATAATAAAGCTGTAAAGATTCGTATATATTGCCATTCTTCCCATCAAAATACCACTAGTAACCATAGCTATTAAATTAAAGCCTACTGTAATGATCGACATATTTACACATATATGAATAACCGGATTCTCTTCTCTTAAAATACGTCTTCTCTGCCAAAAGCCAGTAGTACTGGGACTGCAGTGACCAATACTCGTAGTGGATTAACACCATCATCCCCCAATCTTTGCATTTCTGTAACCGCACCTGCATATTCGGTTTCTCCTAAAATCGTATCCATCAGTGCAGGGTTTTTACTTAAAATGAACATTGCAATTATAGCCATAACAATAAAAAACATAGTTCTTTTGTTTCCCACTTTCCCTTGTACAATAAAAATAATTGGCAACATACATAAGGCAGTAACATGAATTGTTGATGCTAACAATATAATGAAAATCGCCTTCATATATTTCCTATTTATTACATAAGGAAGTGCAAAGAGTATAATTGCCACAGCAATAAACTGTCTTAGTCCATTCATCATCCATCCAATATGAACTGATGATGCCACAAAAAGATATATCGCGATCCAATAATCTTCCGAATATTTTCTAAAAATATAAATGATAGGAATGCTATGAATCAATGCTATGATTACACGAAACGCTGTAAAACTGTTTCCAAACACACTCTTAATCAACCATTCAATGAGTACAAAGCCTTGTCCTGATTCCATAGTGGAAAGATATTGAAGAATCCCCATAAAAGAAGATGGGAGCAATTTGTATGCGGACAAATACATTGGAATATCATTAATTGCCGGTCCCATACACGCTAACCAAAATATTGGAAAGAACAAAATAACCGCACTAATCCAGTGCCACCTCTTTACTATGACTCCATTCACATTTTCTATATTATACAACTTCAATTGTTTTGCCATCAATCCAACAAAAAACAACCATATAAATATAACTCCACCAAACATAATTCAATATCCTTCTATTCTTATTTCTTTCTATGAAGAATTCTATATAGGCTTCCTGGTAATAATCCTATAATAATCGGTCTGAGACACCACACATAATTTCTTTTTTTTAATCCTAATTCCTTTATCGCAACTTTCTTCACATATGCTTCATTCAATCTATATTTGAATTTTCTCCGTCCTTGTGCATTTCGATCATCTCTCATAGAATACAACGGTTCTTGAAGGTTCATCCCTTTGAACCCCTTTGCATACATTTTAATCCATAAATGATAATCTTCTACCCTTAATAATCTATCACTTATACTGTATCCTTTTACTTTTTCATATGCCTCTTTCCTTACCATACATGCCGCATGACAGAAGGGAGTCCCTTTCAAAAAGCTTTCTTTTATCGGATACAATTCTGCATATGTTTTCCCCCACACACCATTCTCATCAAAAAATAACATATCTGTACTAACAATGGCAATTTCAGGGTTCTTTCTTAACGCTTCTACCTCTTTTTCAAATCGGTCTTCCGCACACAAATCATCACCATCCATACGAGCTATATAATCACCATCTGCAAATTCTAAGCATTTGTTAAGTGTATAATTCAATCCTTTATTTTCATCATTTCTTAATAACACAAATTGATTCGGATATTCTATAACATACTTTTCTGCAATTTTAACCGTATGATCTGTAGAACAATCATCGCACATAATTACTTCCCAATTTGTATATGTTTGTTTTACAATACAATCAAGTGCTTCTTCTAATGTTTCTGCACAATTATAAATCCCCATAATCACACTTATTTTTTCATTCATCTTTAAAACCATACACTTTCGTAAGTTCTCTTTTTACATTTCTAAATGTATATGCCTGTGCGTATGTATTAGCATTTTTTTGAATTTCTCCATACAACTGCTTATCGGTCAATATCTTTAAAACCTTATCAGCTATCCTTTCACAATCATTTACATCTATAAGAAATCCATTCTTCCCATTTTGTATCAATTCTCTATGTCCTCTATTTACAGAAGCCACAACCGGAGTTCCTGATAACATAGCTTCTACAATATTCAGCGGAAGTCCTTCTCTTTTACTGCAAGAAACTGACACATCAGCAATCTTCTGATATTCCTGAAGATTCGTAACATATCCCAGCATTTTTATATTTTCAGTCAATCTCAAAGATTTTATCAAATTTTCAAGATTTTCTTTTTCTGATCCATTTCCTGCAAGAAGCAGTTGTGCATCCGGATATTTTTTTACAATTTTCTGCATAGCGTGAATAATCATTTGCTGATTTTTATTTGGAAGCAATTCCCCTACACATAAAATAATCTTTTGTCCATCAGTAAAGCCAAACTGTTTTCTGATTTCCATTTGTTCTTCTTGAAGTACGGAATGATATCGGTTTTCATCCACGCCTACGCCATGAATCCGCTCCACTTTACAATGAAACTTTTGGCTTGCTAGGTGGTAATCCTCCTTCGTAATGGTAATCAGCTTATCTGTCATTCTTGAAAAGTATTTTTCAATGGGATAAAACACGATCCAGTTCTTTTTCGGCGCACCTTTATAAAAATGAAATCCATGTGCTGTATAATAAACTTTAGTGCCTTGCTTTCTGGCCTGCTTTGCAGCTAATCTTGTAACAATTCCTCCCATTGGCGTATTGCAATGAATCACATCATACTTTTCTTTATTAATAATATTTTTTAATTCCTTATAAGCCTGTATATTATCTTTACTTTTAGGAGAACGGGCAAATGGTATATCATAAACTTTCTCAACAAAATCAAGCTTTAACCCATTTTTTTCTGCCAAATTATCTCTTGCAGCCACATGGACTTCACATCCATGTTTATGCAATACTTCAACAAGTGGTTTATGAAATTGACAAATGTGACTTTGTACAGTCGCTGTCAAAAGCACTTTCATTTAATCCTCCCCCCCTGTCTCAAAAAATGAAACCAGCTATTAAAAATAAAATACTCGCTATACCTGCTGCAATCATAGTATATGGCAACTGTGAATAAACATGCTCCATATTTTCAATCCCACAACTGGAAGATGTTATAACTGTAGCATCTGAATAAAAACAAGCATGACTACAGAAAGTTCCACCACATACAATAGCTGCTATTACAATTAATAAATTTGCTCCACACGCAGCACCTAATGGAATAATAATAGGCGCACAAACTGCCGGTATCCCCCAGTTACTTCCTGTTATAAAGCCCAACATTGCTACAACAACAAATGCTACCATAGGATATATATTAGCATTTACAAATGGTTCAACCACACTCATCACATAATTTGGCAAATTAATATCTGCTGATGCCTGTCTCATCCATAAAGCAGCAACAATAATTACCAATGCAGAAACCGAATCCGCAAATCCTTGAACCCATAAGTCACAAAACTGATTCGTTCTCATCTTTTTACGTGGGATATAAATAATTCCTGCTGCAAGTATCGCCGCTATAATTGCAATAAACATATCTCCTACTGTTAATTGCACTATGATCATTGTCAAAATCGGAAAAAGAAAATCCACAATTTTTGCTTCTTTATCAACTTCTTCATTTCCATTTTTATTCCACTTCTGACTTTCTTTGCTATACACTTGTCCTGTTTCTTCTACACGCTTATATGCACTTTTCATACGCCTAATTTCGGTATTACCCCAAATATGAATAAGGGTACAATTATAAGTGCTACTAATGCATAAAACATATATGGGATTGCATGTATATACGTCGCCATCGCACTACCATATCCCAAATCTACAATCTCGGACTGCTCCCAAAAAATTCCTGCAAAGAAAATTGCCCATGTTGAAAATGGTAATAAAACACATACCGGTGCTCCTGTAGAATCAATGACATATGCTAGTGCTTCTCGAGGCCCTTCCTTGAATCTGATAATTTCTTTGTACAAGCACTAATTGTCATAATATTCATGTAATCATCGACAAAAATAATAATCCCTAGTATCCATGATGTCAGTAATGTACTTTTATCTGTCTTGCAAATTTTCCCCCAAAAAATTGGCAATCGCATGAGTTCCTCTTGCTGCGTTGATTACCGCTATCAAACTACCAAAAAGTCCACAAACAATTAACAACCATACTGTATCGTAATCTGTAACCACTTTAAAAAACGAATCTACCATTAATGTTACCGGATTACTTTTATTTGCAGTAGCAATAATCAAATATGATGAAACACACCCTATCAACAATGCCTCTGTCGTTCTTTTAGACTTTATCGCAACAACAATAACCAGCAATGCTGGCAACAGTGTTATTATTCCATACCCCATCAAAACTTCTCCCTTTTTCTTCCAAACCTAATCTTTGAAAATATTTCTAAATAATTACGCACAACAAACGCCCGAAAATTTGTATGCGAAATATCATGCACTGTTATTCCTGTCTCAGCTATTCTCGGTTCCATATATGTAATAAATCAATCGGTATATCATCTACCTTACGTTTTTCTAATGGAACTGTCAGCATTAATTCCACATATTTTCTATTATTAAATGGAATCGTAATATCATAAGAAACTCTATGTTCTGTAGTCAAAAAAATTCCTTCTCCGCCACTCCACGCAAATTCCCAAAAATATAATTCTAACCACGAAAGATTATCAAAAGTTTTTTTATCATAATACTTTCTTAAATATTCTGCAAATACATTATCTGTCTCTTTGATCAAATATTTACCAACATAAACTTTGTGCATTGCTCTCCAATAGCTTGCATACGGATATTGCGGAAATTTCTTTTTATTATATTTATTATAATACCATCCGCGTCCCATCTCATTTACCCATGATTTAATTTCCATATCACATGGAGGATTTTCTGTAAAATATAACCTTTTTTTCAAGTCATTTGTATTGTTTGCGCCAATACATCCATTATTACATTCCATAACTTTTTTAAACACTGGCAAATCTTTATATCCATCCCATTTTTCAGGAATTTCATAAAGTTCATGTTCAAGTCCTAAATGTACTAAAATCTCTTTCGCCGCATACGCATCAACAGACTCATCAACATTTGATATATAACTAAAATAATGTAATTTATCATATACTTTATTGGCACATGACAATGCTGTCATACTGTCCCTTCCGCCAGTCACAGAAATAGACACTTTCTTTTCAGGCCATTTTTTTGCAATACATTCCATTGTATTCGACATAATTCTTCCTAATTCATGAATCGTATTTTCATATTCTTGCTGTGTCTTTGTCTCTACAATTTTCTCAGTCGGATAAAATCTTACCACTTCTATGCCATTTTGTTTTTTTTCATATGATCCAAAATGATTCGGAACCATTCTTTTCAATTCATCAAACGGTGACAAATCACCCGGAAGCCATGTTCCCCAATAATGCCAATATTTATTTGTTGTAAGCCGCTTTATATATTCAGGTTGTTTCAAACCTTTTAAATCAGCTACCAGTTTTGCATGTGAAGTAATATAAAGCTTATCGCTAATTAATCCATGATACACAAGCTGCATTCCTGCACAATCAGTTGTATAAACAATTTGATTTTCTGTTACATATCCTACACAAAAAACACCTGTCAAATTGCTCTCTGCATCCCAATAATCAGCTTCACTTTTTTCCCTAGCCGAAGCTAATTTTTTCAAAATTTCATTTTCATCAACAAGCATATTATATGGGTCATATGCATGTCCTATTATGAAATATATAACTTGATTTCTTTCATATGTATAAGCATATGTCTCCTTATGCGTATACATATAAAATGAATATCCTATCGTTTCTTCTTTCCAATTTGCATAAAACGGATATTCTAAATTTACATTTTGTTTTTCATTTGTGATTAAAAAACCTCTGCAATATAACCTTTTTTGAAACTTTGGGTAATCCTTCAAAGTTTTTTTCATTTCTTCTGCACTATAATATGACATTAGTTTCTCCTTATTTTCTCTATTTTTCTTCTTAATTCTTCATATTGCTTCTTTCTTCCTTTTGCTCCCGCAATTTGAATTACATTTGCCATTCCATTTGGATTAGCTTCAATCAATACACAATCATTTTCTCTGATAGCAATATCCCAAGCCACATATTTCAGCGGATAGTTCTGTGCGCATTCTCGAACAAATTCTATAACAGTTTCCCAATTCGGAATTTTAAATCCTTTCATTCTTATTTTTGAAGTTGGATGCATCTCATATCTTCTTCCGATTGCATCCTCCCCATCATCTCTTACAATCCCCGTTTTTTCATCTATCGAGCCTACAACTCCCCCTGCCGAATAATTATCTATAACGGTATCTCCTACGCCCATCCTTAAAGCTGCCCCTATAATTTCACATTCATTCCCGATCATAACTGTAAATATTCTTATTGTATTTACACTACTAGGGTTTAATTTACTCAATTCTTGATGTTGTGTTACTAATTCATCCAAAACTGCTGGACTTTTTTTAAATTTATTATATAAATCTTCAATACTTCCTTTTGAAACTGTCCATTTTTCTATCCCTCTACCGCAATCAGCCACATCTGGCTTATATAAAAATGAATTATGCTTATCTACAAATTTTTCAAAATCTTCCTTTGTAGATTCGGCTGAATATAATTGATCTCGCTTCACATATTTTTTCAATTCACGTACATTTCTTTTTTACTGCATAACTGAGTAAAAACCTCTTGTGAATCGACATACTGTGCAAAACGCAATCCATCTTTAGATGTCAAATATTCCTTTTTCTCTTTGCTATTTTTTTCAAAAAACCTCAACTCAAAATAATCGGAAATAGTCGCTTTATATCTTAGATAATTCCAAACAATTCCCATTCCATAACGTATTCTGTAAAAAAGATTTATCCCCCCCGGTTCATTTTTATACATGAATCCATTTTATTAAACATTACTTTTAAAACTTGTATATTTATCACTTAATTCTCTCCTTATATTTTCATAGATCACTCCCGCCAGTCTCCGGGCATTTCCATCTCCGACAAAACTGTTATGCGGTGTCACTATAACTTTCTCCATCTCCCATAACGGGCTATCTTCCCCCAGCGGTTCTTCTTCAAACACATCCAGCACTGCTCCGCCAAGTCTTGGCATCTCCCGCTTCAACGCTTCTGTATCTACGACAGCGCCTCTTGCAATATTTACAAGGATCGCCCCGTCTTTCATTTGGCTGAATTTTTCTTCATTCATCAAATACCTTGTCTCCTCAGTTAGCGGCAAAGTCAATATGACAATATCGCTTTTGGATAAAACTTCGGACAGGTTCTCGATTCCAACCATCTTTTCATAAGTTTCATCTTCTCTCGGATACAGATCTACGCCTGTTATTCTGCATCCGAAAGCGGAGAAGCGTTTTGCACATTCAGTTCCGACACTGCCGCAGCCTGCAATGCATACTTGCTTTCCGAATAATTCTGACAGATTTCTTCGTTTCTCCCACTGTTTTTCCACCTGATTCTGCTGAAAGAACTTGCCTTGTTTATACAATTCTAACACTCCGAATATTGCAAATTCTGCCATTGGGATACTATATACCCCCCTTGCATTATGTATCTCAATATTATGTCTTTTTACATACTGCATATCAACTCTGTCAAATCCGGCGCTTGTCAGTTGAATATATTTTAAATGAGTAAATCGCTCAATCGGATGGGAAAGAAATAGTCCGTTGCATATAACTCCTTCAACCCATTCATATGAACACGGAAGCTCATCTTTTTCAAATTGCAAGAATTGTACCTGATGCCCCAACATTTTTAATTGTTCAATTCCGTCTTTTGCCCCTTGCCATGCTCCTGTTACTAATAAATTCATTTTGCATCCTCACATTCGCATATCTGTCTTATTTTTGTCTCAACCTGTTGTCTGTTTTTCCAAAAATATTCACTATGTACTCTGCATTCTTCTTCAAGTTCCCGTATTTTCGGCAATTCAATTTCAAAAATCTTCTGAATCTCTTTTAAGTCTGTCACTTGACCTGTCCTGCAGAAACTCCGTGACAAAATCGCACATGCAGAACCAAGACGATAATGTTCTTTGATCACATATTCCGAAGGAAGCATTCCTTTCCCTAATGAAGCAATTCCGCCAAATCCATAAGGAATCCCGCCTTTTCTGAATTTCAGACAGAGTTCTTCAACCGTACCGTCAAGCAGCAGTTCAAACATAAAATTTTTACCGTAACCTAATGATAAATCATTCAATCCGATAAACATCTCGTCAATCCCCGGAATTTGTACTAGATCCTCTGCAATGGCCGCCGCTTCGGGTGTTTCAACCAAAAGGACTGTTTTTGCTCTGCCATTTACATATTTTACAAATGTCTGAACTTCCTCTGCCGTTTTAAAATAAGGCAGCATTAAAAGATCTGCACCTGCTTCGATCGCTTCGTCAATTTCTTCTTTTGACGAGTTATATTCATCTGTTTTTTCATGAATCGGATTCACTCTTACAAACAGTTCCGCTTTATTTAAGCATTGTGCAAGCCGCCTCACATCATCCGCCGTATGTCTGGACTGCACTGTATCCATCCCACCCTGCCTGTCGGTTTTGCCGATATATTCCATATCGACAAAAATACGGTCAACTCCTGCTTCTTCTGCGATATGGGCGACATCTTCTGAATTTGTAATATACATCAGTTTTAATGGCATCTGATCATCCCCTCTGTTTTGTCTGCTTTTCTTTTGATCGTTTTATTTGATCTTCCGTCATTTTCTATAGCACTATCTGTTTCTATTTTTGTTTCACTGTTTCTCCGACATTTTCGTTGTCGGCATTTGTAAGTACTTTAAATACTGTCATAAATAAAATCTTTACATCCAGCCAAAAGGAAACATGCTCTGCATACCAGCCGTTTAATTCGATACGTTTATTCCATTCCACTGTTTTTCTTCCGTTCACCTGCGCCCAACCTGTAATTCCCGGACGCACATTAAACATCTTCTTCTGCTCCTCTGTATATTCACTCCATGGCCACGGGTGATATGTAAGCGGACTGCGGAAACCGATCAGCGCCATATCGCCTTTCAAAACATTCACAAGCTGTGGAAGTTCATCAATGCTCGTGGCGCGTATGAATTTTCCAACTTTCGTCACACGACTGTCTTTATTATCGGAATAAACACCACCCTTTTCAGCTCCAACGCACATGCTCCGGAATTTATACATTTTATATACTTTTCCTTTATAGCCGATACGATCCTGTTTAAAGATCACAGGACCTTTTGATTCTGCTTTAATAGCGATTGCAACGATTGCCATCGGAATTGCTGCAATAACCAACCCGATCAATGCAAGGCAAAAATCAATTCCCCGCTTAATATATCGATTATAAACCCCATCATAAGCTTTCCTCTTCATCTTCTCTCTCCTGTAGATTCTTCTTTTTACTTATGTTTATTATCACATCTTCTTTTTGAGTACTTGCGCCGCATATTTGTCTGATGACATCTGTTGACCCTTTGTCTTTTTCCAAATTCTCAGGCTCTTACCCTGCGCTGCGGCAAACTGTTATCTTCCGGCTCTACTTCCGCTCCTACTTCTTTATTCACTTCTTCCGGTCTTTTAAAAGTAGGCACAACTTTTCGCAGTACTTCTCTAGCCTGATCGTCATCTCCGTTGTCACATACATCTTTCAGCATCCTTAATTTTTCACGGATCTGTTCTACAGACAGCGGTCTGTCTTTTTCTCTGAAGATAAGGTCATTTTCCGTCTTATCAAGCTCTTCTGTCTTAACAAGAAGTTCTTCGTACAGTTTCTCTCCCGGACGGAGTCCTGTCTCTACGATCTCGATATTCTGCGCCCCTGACAGGTGGATCATATTTTCTGCAAGATCTAATATCTTGATCGGTTTTCCCATATCGAGAACAAGCAGTTCTCCATTATGGGCAAGCACACCGCTCTCTAATACGAGCTGAGATGCCTCCGGAATTGTCATAAAGTAGCGGATAATCCGCTTATCTGTAATTGTAATCGGTCCGCCGTTTTGAATCTGACGCTTGAACAGAGGGATCACGCTTCCTGCGCTTCCCAACACATTGCCAAATCTCGTCGCACTGTATTTTACTTTTCCGTTAATACTTGCGCTCTGTACGATCATTTCACACATTCTCTTCGTCGCGCCCATCACGTTTGTCGGATTGACCGCTTTATCCGTTGAGACCATCATAAAACGTTCCGCACCGTATTTCTCACACATTTCAACAACAACTGCTGTTCCGAATACATTGTTCTTAATTGCTTCGATACAGTTGTTCTCCATAAGAGGCACATGTTTATGTGCTGCCGCATTGATCACGATCTGCGGATGATATTTTTGGAATACCCTCTCCATCGCTCTTGAATCTGTAATAGAAGCAATCTCTACGCTGAGTCCCGGTTCATTGCCATACGCGATCCTTAATTCCTGCAGAAGATCATAAGCTCCGTTCTCGTAGATATCCAGAATGATCAGTTTCTCCGGTCCCATTTTAACGATCTGTCTGCACAGTTCCGAACCGATCGATCCGCCTCCTCCGGTAATGAGAATGACTTTATTATTATAATAATCTTTTGTCTTTTCGTTCGTAAGCTTTCTCGGCGCTCTAAACAGCAGTTCTTCGATATCGAATTCTCGAAGAGCTCTCTTTCCGCCTGCCATCTGCATCTTAGGATAATCGTACATCTTCACTTTATATCCGGCATTTTTATAATAAAGATATCGCTCTGTTCTTCTTTCATCCGCCATAGACGGCAGCGCAAAGATAATTTCCTGTATTCCGTATTTTTTCAGTTTCTGAAACGTCGCCTCGTTTTCAGATAATACGGGAAGTCCCTGTATCTCTCGTCCGTCTTTTGATTTATCGATATCCACAAAACATTTCGGCACATAGGATGCCATCTTGTTTGCCAACAGTTCCCCTGCCAGAGTACCTCCGACATTTCCTGCCCCTATGATTGCACTTTGATCTTCTGATCGTCTCTTGTTTCCCCCACTTCAATTCCGGCAAATATTTTCAGCAGTGCGGCTAAAATTTTACCTGAAAAAGTTTCCAGGTTGCTGCACTTATACGCATAACGGTAAGACATTCTCATGATCAGCGCTCCCATGGTGTTTACCGTACTCAACACCAGAAGGCGCGGAAATGAGATATGAGCGACCGGAAGAACAGATTCCAAAATCACATATATTAAAAATGCCACACAATCCGTACAAACTAAACGCATGTAGCATTGAATTCCCCCGTATCTCCATATCTGCCCATATATCTTTCCGACCAGCCGGCAGGCAAATACGCATACAAATGCAAGAAGCATCTGCTGCAATTCCCCTCTCTGCGTCAATTTTACCGGTCCTTCATATAATACAAGCAGAAATACAGACGTCACTGCAAATACGATCACATCGTAAAAAAATAATTTCCATCTTATATGAAATGTAGTCTTTCCTCTCATCTGTAATTTCCTCTGTTATCTCTCCAAATCCATCTTTCATGTTTTGATGTTTTTAACTGCTGTCCCTCTAGTTTATCTTTCATACTTCTTTAACTGCTATTTCTTTCTTTTTCTTTTTACTGTTTCGTAAATTTTTGTCTTTTGCGTATCCGGTTCTTTTGTTACTATACATTACCGGAAAATAGCCGTTTTTCCCCTGATTTTTGCAAGAAAATAGCCCGAAAATATTTCTTATCATCGAGCCATTCCTTACCGTCAGCCTTTCAAGGCACATTCAATATTTATTTTTTTTGCGTTTTCTTAACACAATAACGCCTGTCGCACCAAGGATTACTGCTGCACCGATCCAAAGTACGGAAACAGGGAATCTTCCTGTCTGCGGAGACGTTCCGATCGCATTGTCTGCGGACGTATCTACTTTTGCGATCACGGCAACCGGCGAAAGATCTTTAAAGGACGCAGTGATCTCTTTGTTTGTATAATCTACGTCTGACGCTTCCACAACTTCCCATGCCGCGCGGTCTGTGCTGAAGTGAAGAAACGCTACTTCTGTCATAGCTGTGGAAATTGCCGGCACGCTTAATGTTACAAGGTAGTCTCCGTTGTCATCTTTAATCCCGCCGTTTACAGGCTCAAGGTCAAAAAACTTTGTGACAAACGTTCTGGAACCCAGATCTGCCGCCAGAGCGTCGACCTGTTCTTCTGTCATCTTCAGTCCTGCTGCGCCTTCTGCTTTGAGCAGTTCTTTCATATCTGCAACAAGCTGTGCAAGAGTCATGCTTCCGTTATTTACTTCTATGATCGCGTCAACTGTCTGTGGGGAAACTGCCTCTGCCTCTGCAAATGCCTCTCTTGTTCCTTCCGTTACGGTATAATAAGCCGCAAAATCATTCGGAAGCACAACTTCTGACGTTTTACTTCCTGCAAACGCCGTTACTGCCTGTGATACGATAAGCGTTGCCGCCAAAATTCACCCATGATTTTCTTTTTCATATTGTTCACTCTTCCTTTCTCTGATAAATGATTTTCTTTTGCCTTATTGTTCTATGGAAACCAACACTGCCTGAACAAGAAACCTCATATCCGGCTGGTTTGCATAGCATGTTGATAAGGTCAGGATCTTATCGTCCGTCCCCACCTGCGCTGTTGTATCAATGCTCGCATTCATATCGCGGATTGCAAAGATACGGTATAAATACTGCTGATACACTTCTTTATCTGTAAAGTCAAAACTTCTAAGCAAATGTCTGCTGTCATACGGATACGCAGCGAATATTTTATAATGTCGTATTGCATCCGGCGTATAGATCAGCACTTCTTTGTTTTGATCAAAAAATGTTTTATCCCGATAGTCGAGCAGTCCTTTAAACATCGAACCGTTCTCATGTCATGCCCGTAAATGACCGTATTCGGATCTTCAAAATCAGTATTGTTGTAATTCTCCGTAAAAATCGCTCCTTCGGTCTTTTCTTCATGATCGATCGTGTGATCCAAATAGTATGTGTTGTCATTCTCCCTTTGGAGAACCGGATAGTCTATCGCCGTTCCCGGTATACTGATCCACGCATACACATCGGGATTCTTTTCCTTTAGCGCCGCAAAATCGATCGGGATATCAACTTTTGATTTTGAACCTTCATCTTCCGGTTCTTTTTTCACTTCTTCCGAAAGATCCTGATACCCTTTTCCGGCGTTTTGTTCTTTCGTAAATTGATAAACTCCGATGCCAAGGCAAACTGCTGCGGCTGTGATAAGAACGCTTCCTATTACTTAGATATCTTTTTTATATGCCGTCTCTGTTCTTTCTGCACTTTATTTTTTCTCTACATAAAATGTCTCAACTGTCTTTTCATACAAAGCATCATCATCTACGACGTATTCATCATATTCTTTACCTTGAATTCCTTCTCCCGGAATCGTCCATCGGTTCACCTTTTTGCCTTCTGATACACTTTCCGTCAGATCAACAAAACGACTTTTCCCCATATTCGTTACCATATACGGTTCAATCGCCTTGTACAGATCGGTAACAAGCGCTTTATCTGCAGATGCCTTTTTTAAAGCTTCGCCGAATGCTCTGATATATTCCTGCTGGCGCTCCATACGTGCGATCGCGCTCTGGCTGATCTC
>ERZ860023.848-NODE-848-length-15301-cov-1.958481_pt1 | contig 15301 bp, 10 predicted proteins | sample MGYA00509983_ERZ860023 | MGnify/ENA primary metagenome ERZ860023 (study PRJEB30046, sample SAMN00715180) | human gut metagenome | study: EMG produced TPA metagenomics assembly of the A metagenome-wide association study of gut microbiota in type 2...
TACTGACTGCGAAAGGCTGTAATTTGATGAGTGATGCCGAATATGAGAAACGTGCCACTATGTTCGGACGTTCTTTACACCGTGACAATCGTTCGGACAAGGAGTTGCTGGACGAGGCTCTTGCCGTGGCTGCCAAATCGGATGTTATTGTGGCTGCGCTCGGTGAGTCTTCGGAAATGAGTGGAGAGAGCAGTTGCCGCACGAATCTTGAAATGACGGACACCCAACGCATACTGTTACAGGAATTATTGAAAACGGGAAAACCTGTGGTACTGGTGCTGTTTACCGGTCGTCCCTGGTACTGAACTGGGAGCAGGCAAACGTGCCGGCCATTCTGAATGTATGGTTTGCGGGCAGTGAGGCAGGTTTTGCTATCGGTGATGTACTGTTTGGTGATGTGAATCCGAGCGGAAAGCTGACTACGACTTTCCCGAAGAGCGTGGGACAGATTCCTTTGTTCTACAACCACAAGAACACGGGCCGCCCTCTTGCCGACGGTGCATGGTTCCAGAAATTCCGCAGCAACTATATAGACATAGACAATGAACCGCTTTATCCCTTCGGTTTCGGCTTGAGCTATACCACATTCTCTTATAGCGACGTGGCTTTGGACAAGACTAGCATGACGGATAAGGGTGAACTGACTGCTACCGTGACTGTGACCAATACCGGCAAGAGAGACGGTGCAGAAGTGGTTCAACTTTATATTCGTGACCTTGTGGGAAGTGTAACCCGTCCGGTGAAAGAGTTGAAAGGCTTTGAGAAGATTTTCCTGAAAGCCGGAGAATCTAAAAAAGTATCTTTCAAGATTACCCCCGAATTGCTGAAGTTCTACAACTACAATCTTGATTTTGTATGCGAGCCGGGTGACTTTGAGGTGATGATTGGCAGAAGTAGCCGGGACGTAAAGAAAGCAGCGTTCAAGTTACTCTAACTGATTCCCAAGACGGCAATATGCAGCATTCGAGCCACTGCGTTGAGATGGCATTGTTGCTGCATATTGTCTACATCTTCACTGCAAACGTTTTGCAGTATTTGCTTGGTATATAATCTATCGTATAATGGCAATCGGTTATGGAAATCTTATGGTCGGCTTTGAGGCAGTGAAAGGTATGACGTTCTTGAATATGGGATAAAAAACTTCAGAATAGGATAAAAGCCCCCTTTGCTTTTCTATCTTCTTGCTCTATATATATGAATAGTACCTAAATATTTATTGTACTTTTATATTCCTTATAATCTGTCGTTTATGTTATACAGTAGTAGTAATGATGTACCCCTCCGGTGAACTGTGGTACTCTTGTGGTAGCTTGTTTTTTGACATATATCAACTTCTCCGGTATGTTTGCAAAAGAATTTTAAATCAATACAAAATGAAGAAAAATCTACTAATTACATGTGTGATGTTATTGTTTGCCATTACTTCGATGGCACAGAACAAAATTACGATTTCGGGTGTCGTTACGGACAAGACAGGCGAAACTGTTATCGGTGCTTCTGTTCGTGTAAAAGGGCAGGAGAGTAAAGGTAGTATTACTGATATAAATGGTAAATATCAGATTGTTGATGTGGCATCTAATGCTACCTTGATTTTTAGTTATATAGGTATGCGTGAGCAGGAGATTGCCGTAAATGGGCGTTCAACTATCAATGTGAAGATGGAAGAGGACAGCCAGCTCATTGATGAGGTGGTTGTAGTTGGTTATGGTAGTGCCAAGAAACGCGACTTGACCGGTTCTATCGTTACTGTGAAAGCGGACGAGATTGCCTCTAAGCCTTCTACCAATCCACTGGCATCCATACAGGGTAAGGTTGCCGGTGTACAGGTGGTGAATACGGGTCGTGCAGGACAAGACCCTGAAATCCGTGTTCGCGGTACGAACTCCATTAACGGTTTCAAACCCCTTTATGTGGTAGATGGACTGTTCACGGACAATATCAATTATCTGAACACTGCGGATATTGAATCTATGGAAATCTTGAAAGACCCTTCTTCTTTGGCTATTTTCGGTGTGCGTGGTGCCAATGGTGTAATCATCATTACTACTAAAAGGGCAAAAATAGGGAAGACGATGGTCAACATCAACTCTTCAGTGGGTTGGAAGGTTATTTATGACCGTGTAGGTGTGACGAATGCCGAAGAGTTTAAGATGCTGTACAACGAGCAGTTGATATCTCAAGGAAGCGACCCTTATGATTATACTCAATGGACTGGTAATACTGATTGGCAGAATGAGATATTCCAGACAGGTTTTCTGACCAATAACAATGTGAGCATTACGGGTGCAACGGATAAGAGTAAGTTTTATTTGGGTTTGGGTTACGTCATGGAAGAAGGTTCCATTAAAACGGAAAAGCTCAATAAGTTTACCGTAAACTTGAACAGTGAATATAGCGTAACCGATTTCCTGCGTTTTGGTTTCCAGCTTAATGGAGTTCGTGCCAAGTATCCTGATGCAAAGGGTGTGGATGGTGCTTTGAAGGCTGCTCCTATTGCTCCTACTCATGACCTTGAATCGGGACTGATACATACGCTGCCCGACTTCCAGCGTGCACAAGTGTGGAATCCTCTTATTGAAACAGAGCTGCGCGGTGCTCACAACAAGTCTGAAAACTATCGCGTGGCAGGTAATGTGTTCGGAGAGATAGATATTCTGAAGAACCTTACGTTCAAAGCAACTTTCTCTATGGACTATGCTTCCAGTCAGGGACGTTCATATTCTCCGCTGATTTATGTTTATAATCCCGATGTGGAGGGGGGGAAAGAACGGTTGACTGAAAGAGAAAGTGTGAACCAAAGCAAGTCTACCTCTCTTGCTGCACAGTCTGACTATGTGTTGACTTATCTCGGACAGTTTGGCAATCATGGATTGACATTGACTGCCGGTCTTACAACCAATTACAATGAGTCTTCCAGTTTGAGTGGTGGACGCAGCCAGCTTGCGGGCTACGGCATTTTGGTGGGCGACGACCCGGACAGATGGTGGCTCTCTACCATCGACGATGTATCTACGGCAACTAATGGCGGTTCTCAGAGTGACAGATTTACCATGTCTTATTTGTTCAGAGTATTGTATAACTACAAGAATCGTTATTTACTTAATGCTTCTTTCCGTAGGGACGGTTCATCTGTTTTCTATAAGACAGGTAATACTTGGGACAACTTTTACTCTTTCGGTGCCGGTTGGGTAATGACCGAAGAGAAGTTTATGCAGAACCAGAATGTAATTAACTTCTTGAAGTTGAAAGGCTCTTGGGGTGTGTTGGGTAGCCAGAATACTGGTTCCAGTTATCCGGCATATGCCACCATTGTTAGTTCGGGTTCAGCTGTGTTCGGTGACAATATCATTGCGGGTAAAGGCCCCAACAAACTGATTTCACCTACTTTGGGATGGGAACGTAATTATTCATGGGAAGTAGGTTTTGACATGCATATGTTCAATGATCGTTTGCAGCTTTCTCCGGTTTATTATAACAAAACAACAAAAGATATGTTGACTTCCATTCCGGGTATTGCAGGTACTGTTCCCGGATTACAGAATGTGGGTGAGATTCGCAATCGCGGTTTTGAACTTAGTGCTTCTTGGAACGACAAGATTGGGGAAGATTGGAGATATGGATTAGGTGCTAATTTGAGCACTATTGATAACAAGGTGCTTTCACTGGTAAACAAAGACTATAATATTATCAGTGGTCCCTCACGTGTTTCCGAAGGTTATCCGATTGGCTATTTCTATGGTTACAAGGTTGAGGGTGTATATCAGAACGAAGACGACATCCGTTTCTCTCCGATTAACTCGGTTGGCTCGGTAACACCGGGTGACTTGAAATTTGCTGATGTTGACGGTAATGGCAAAATTACTGATAATGACCGTACAATGATAGGTAATCCAACTCCTGATTTTACTTACGGTTTTAATGTTAATTTGGGATGGAAGAATCTGGACCTGACTGTTGACATGATGGGTGTTTATGGAAATGAAATTTACCGTAATTGGGGAAGCAGTAGCTATGCACAACTGAATTATCGCACAGAGCAATTGAATCGTTGGCATGGAGAGGGCACTTCCAATTGGGAGCCCTTGCTCGACCCTTCACACAAAATAAATCAGGAGGCTTCCACGTATTTCATCGAAGATGGCAGTTTCTTCAGAATCCGTAATATCGAATTGGGGTATAACTTTGACAAACGACTGTTGAATCGTATCAAGGTACAGTCACTGCGTCTTTATACCAATGTGCAGAATCCCAAGACCTGGAGCCGTAATGGAGGATATACTCCGGAAGTGGGCGGAAGTGCTATTTCGTTTGGTATTGATGGTGGAGGCTATCCTATGCCTACAGTTTATACGATTGGTTTTAATTTGACTTTCTAAAATTATATAGAGACAGACTATGAAGAAGATATTTTATTATATAGCATTTTTAGCAGTAAGCTTTGCACTAACTTCGTGTGAGGATATGTTTGATAGAAAACCGCTTGGACAACAGACAGAGGATGATTTGACTGGTGGTACTTATGAAACACAGGTTTTTAATATGTATGCCAAGTTGCGCGGTTTTCATTTGACAAGCGGCAATACTGCATTGGCAATCCACGGTATGCGTTCTGAGGACGCAGAGAAAGGAAGTACATTGTCCGATGGAGCTGCTACCGGCAAGATGTTCGATGACTTTGAATATTTGGCAAGTAATGGGATGATTAAGAGTTATTGGAATGATAACTATTCTTTGATACATAAGGTAAATGATTTGCTTGATGAGATGAGCCAAAATCCGTCATTGACAGAAGGTGACCTCGTCAATAAGGGGGAAGCTTTGTTTGTACGTGCTTTCTGTTATTTCAACCTTGTACGCGCTTTTGGTGAAGTGCCTTTGATTGACTTTAAAGTTTATGATGCAGCTGAGGCAAATGTTCCAAAGTCTTCTGTGGCAAAGATATATGAATTAATAGATTCTGACCTTACGGAAGCCGAAAACAGTCTGCCCAGAACGTGGGAGCAACTTTATGTAGGTCGTCTCACTTGGGGAGCTGCTCGTTCTCTTCATGCACGCACATACATGATGCGTAATGACTGGGGGAATATGAAGGCTGCCGCTGAAGAAGTGATTAACTCCGGTTTATATAATCTGAAAACACCTTATGAAGACATATTCCGAGAAAAAGGTGAAAACTGTAGTGAATCTGTTTTTGAATTGCAATGTACGGCAACAGAATCACAACCAGGTTCTAATGACATAGGAAGCCAGTTTGCTTCCGTTCAGGGTGTACGTGGCGCAGGCGAGTGGAATCTCGGTTGGGGGCAACACACCGCTACTCAAGAATTGGCAGATGCTTTTGAAGAGGGAGATCCGAGAAAAGACGAAACTTTGCTTTATTTTATACGCAACGGCAAGGACGATCCAGAGTCCATACCTGCTAACAAGCCTTATGGTGAGAAACCTATTTCGAATGCTGATGTTATAGCTAAATACTTTAACAAGAAGGCATATACGGACCCGGCGATGCGTTTGAAATTCACAAAGGGAGGATATTGGGTAAATATTCGTCTGATACGTTATGCTGATGTGGTATTAATGGCTTCCGAAGCTGCTTGTGAATTGGGTGATTTATCTTCTGCCCGTAACTATTTGGAGATGGTGCGCGCTCGTGCTCGTGGCAATAATATCGGAATTCTACCGGAAGTGACGACCAACAACCAGAATGAACTGCGTGAGGCCATTCGTCATGAAAGACGTGTTGAGTTAGGTATGGAGTTCGACCGTTTCTACGACTTGGTTCGTTGGGGTATTGCTAAAGAGGTACTTCATGCGGCAGGCAAGACCGGTTATCAAGACAGACATGCTTTGTTGCCCATTCCGCAAGACGAAATTGACAAGTCGAATGGTGTATTGGTTCAAAATCCCAATTATTAATCTATAAATGTACTAACTACTTATGAAAAAATATATAGTATCTGTGGCTTCTTGCCTGTTTGCATTGTGTATGCAGTCTTGTTTTCAGGATATGGATCATCCTGCTTTCGACTACCCTGAGAGTACAGGTGAAGTACCTACTACCCCTTTGAAGATGTATCTTCCTTTTGATGAAGAGGACATTCGGGATAAAGGTGAATGGGGATTTTTGGTAGCAGATAACGGTAATGCCAAGTTTGCGGAAGACGGAATCGCTGGCATGGCCTATCAAGGTGCTGAGAATGCTTACATTTTGGCCAAGACTCCTTCTATATTGGAAAATAACATGCCCACTATCGGTGATTTGACTGTAGCTTTCTGGATGAGAACCACTAAGAATACTTCTGCGCAAGGTTTGTTCTCTATCCCTAACTCTATTAAATTCTGGGGCAACTTCGACATCTTCTTGGAGAATAATAATAGCGAGACTCAGGCATTTTTCAAGGTTCATATCTTCAATCAGACAGCAAAAGAGAATGATGAAAGATGGGTTGAGGCAAAAATAGATGATATTTTTGGTAGCGAATGGGTGCATCTGGCTTTTGTGTATGATGGCAATACTTCTACCATTACTGTTTATCGTAATGGTGAGGGTGTCTTTACCAAAGAATTGCCAGATTGTGGGAAATTGAAGTTTAATAATGTAGGCGCTTCTTTGGCTGTTGGTGCATTTCAGTTCAGCACTACTCCGAGTCTTACTTCGGGTGCAGGAGCACAAACCTGGGCAAAGAACTTTCCCGGTCAGCTTGATCAGTTCCGCTTATATGACAAGGTGTTGACGGCAACCGAAATTCAGAGTATTTACTCTGGAAAAGAATGAAGCTACACTTTAATCTGATGATAGGATGAAAGTATTATATTTCATAGTATGTCTTTTGTTGGTTGCGTGCAGTGGTGATAATCAACCTGAAGTGAATCAGCCTTTCGAGTTGAAGAATATCATTGTGGGTGACCAACAAAACCAACAGACATTTGAGAATGTTGCTCCCAATGTAGCCATTGTTTTGGAGTTCTCGGATGCTGTAGATGAGGCTTCAGCCCGTAACAATATTGCTTTGAAACATGAGGAGCTTCCTGTAAGCTGCGATTATGAGTTCCTGCAAGAGAAAAAAGTATCGGTGACTCCTAAGGGAGGCTTTAAAGTCTTGTCATCGTATAAATTGATTGTCAATCCGGGGGTGAAATCCACTTCCGGGACACTGCTTTCCAATGGCAAGGTTTGTATGATTAAGACTGGAATGGATGATACAGACAAGTTTGAGCGTATCCCTGATGAGGACTTGTTGACATTGGTACAGAAGCAGACCTTTAAGTACTTCTGGGACTTTGGGCATGAATATTCCGGAATGGCGCGCGAACGTACTACTTCGGGCGATGTCGTTACTACCGGTGGTACCGGCTTTGGCGTGATGGCCATGCTGGTAGCTGCTGAACGGGGCTTTATTACCCGTCAGCAAGCTGTTGAACGAGTGCAGAAGATAGTTACTTTTCTTGATAAGGAATGTACGGCTTATCATGGTGCTTATGCACATTGGATAAATGGCGCAACGGGAGCAACCAAACCTTTCAGTGAGAAAGACAACGGTGCCGATTTGGTTGAGACATCCTTGTTATTTCAAGGTTTGCTTGCCGCTCGAGCCTATTTCAAGGAAAATACGGAAGTAGAAAGCAGGTTGCGTGCCGACATAACCCGTCTTTGGGAAGCTATTGACTGGACTTGGTTCCGGAAAAATGGTGAAGATGTACTATATTGGCATTGGAGTCCCGATTACGGTTTTGAGAAGAACCTGGCAATAAGAGGATGGAATGAGTGTCTGATTACTTATATACTTGCTGCTTCGTCTCCAACACATGCTATCGATAAAGTTGTATATGAAGCGGGCTGGGCTAAAAATGGAGGAATCAGGAATGGAAAATCTTATTATGGCATCACTCTTCCTTTAGGTTCGGATAAAGGGGGACCGCTGTTCTTATCTCAATATTCTTTTCTAGGCATTAACCCACAAGGACTGGAAGACCAATATGCCGATTACTGGATGCAAAATCGCAATCATACGTTGATTAATTACAATTATTGTAAGGAAAATCCTAAAGGATATACGGGTTATAGCGCTTCTTGTTGGGGGTTGACGGCAAGTGACGGCGATACGGGATATTCAGCTCATTCACCTACTAATGATAAAGGGGTCATTGCTCCAACAGCTGCTTTGTCTGCATTTCCTTATACTCCGGAGGAGTCAATGGAAGCGCTGCATTTCTTCTATTATAAGATGGGAGACAAACTTTGGAAAGATTATGGTTTTATAGATGCCTTTAATTTGACGGCAGATTGGTACGATACTCAGTACATAGCCATTGACCAAGGGCCGATAATCTGTATGATAGAGAATTATAGAACAGGTCTCCTTTGGAATTTATTTATGTCTATACCGGAAATCCAACAAGGACTGAAGAAGCTTGGCTTTCAGAGTCCGTGCTTAAACTAAAAGAATGATTATGATGAGAATATTAATATATTTGATACTTTTGCTATACCCTTTTAATTTGATTTCGGGACAGAAAAAGCAGAAGCGGCTTTCTGACGACGAACTTATGACCCTCGTTCAGAAGCAAACTTTCCGTTACTTTTGGGATTTTGCCCATCCTGAATCCGGATTGGCGCATGAACGGAGTAACGGTGGTGCCGAGACAGCTACCATTGGTGGGTCGGGATTCGGAGTGATGGCTATCATTGTCGGCATAGAACGCGGGTTTATCACCCGTGAACAAGGTGCTGAACGTATACTGAAGATTGTTCGTTTCTTGAGCGACAAGAATACCGACAGTTATCACGGCATGTGGGCACATTGGATGAACGGTAAAACCGGTAAGACCATTCCTTTCAGCCGTAAGGATGATGGAGCCGATATTGTAGAATCCGCTTTCATGTTCGAAGGTTTGTTGGCTGCCCATCAGTATTTTATAAAGGATAATCCGACGGAAAACCGTATCCGGGGAATGATTAATAATCTGTGGCGCCAAGCAGAGTGGAATTTTTTCACTCAGGGGCAAGATGTGATGTATTGGCATTGGTCACCCTATAACGGGTGGGCGATGAACCATCAGATTAAAGGTCATAACGAGTGCCACATTATTTATATTTTAGGTGCGTCTTCTCCTACTTATCCGATTGCCGAGAGTGTTTATCATAAAGGCTGGGTCAATGCGAATACTTTTCTGAATGGTCGGGAGTATTATGGCATCAGGCTTCCTCTCGGAAACGATAACGGTAAGGGCGGTCCTTTGTTCTTTACTCATTACTCTTACATGGGGCTTGATCCGCATGGCTTGAAGGACCGCTATGCTGACTACGAGGAACAAATGAAGGCCCATACCTTGATTAACCGTGCCTATTGTATCGACAATCCGAAGGGATATAAGGGTTACGGTGAGAAATGCTGGGGATTGACAGCCAGTGACGGTGATAAAGGCTATTCGGCCCATAGCCCCGGAAATGATCGCGGCGTGATTACGCCTACTGCGGCCCTTTCATCCATCCCTTATACACCGGAATATTCTTTGGAGGCCATGCGCTATTTCTATGAAGAACTGGGTGACCGTCTTTGGGGTGAATATGGGTTCAAAGATGCATTTAATCTGACTGAGGATTGGTTTGCGCCTTCGTATCTTGCCATTGACCAGGGACCGATTATTGTGATGATAGAGAACTATCGCACCGGTTTAATTTGGAAGCTTTTCATGAGTCATCCCGATGTACAGAAGGGATTGAAGAGATTAGGCTTTACGTCTCCTTATTTGAATAAGGCTGATTAGGTTTGGCAGGATTTGATTTTGGTAAATTTTATATAGATTAAAAAGGATTATAACCATGAAAAACGTGCTTTTCAATAGTGTATTGGTTGCTTTCGTATTGCTTGTCGCCTCGTGCGGCAAGCAACCGGAAGCTAAGGTGGAGGTGATGTCGTTTAATATCCGTCTGGATCATGTAGCGGACAGTATGAATAACTGGAAATACCGTAAGGATAATGCAGCACAGATGATTGCTTATTATGCTCCGGACATTGTGGGCATGCAGGAGGTGGTAAAGAATCAACTCAATGACTTGAAGGAGCGTCTTCCTCAATATACTGCCCTTGGCGTAGGTCGTGCAGATGGAAAAGAGAAAGGCGAATATTGCTCCCTTTTTTATAAGACAGAGCGTTTTGAGCTTTTAAAGAACGGAGATTTCGGACTGAGTGAGACTCCCGATTCCATCGGAAAGAAAGGCTGGGATGCGGCATGCGAGCGTATCGTGACTTGGGCTGTGTTGAAAGACAAGGTGAGTGGCAGGAAAGTAGCTGCTTTCAACACCCACTTTGACCATGTAGGTGAGGGGCACGTCGAGAAAGCGCTAAGTTAATACTCGAGAAGATAAAGCAAATAGCGGGAGAGCTTCCGGTAATTATCACTGGAGACTTTAATGGAACGGTAGACTCCGAGCCGGTCACTATATTGACGGAAGGTGGAATGAGGAACGCTTGTTCCACGGCAAAGGTCGTTTACGGACCGACATGGAGCTTTCATGACTTCGGACGTATTCCGGTGGAGAAGCGCAGGCTGATAGATTTTATATTCGTAAATGCTTCTGTAGAGGTGGAGCGTTACCGCACAGTTGGCGATAAGCCGGACAATGGCTATCTTTCCGACCATGCTCCCGTATTGGTTACTTTGAAACTGTAAAGAGGCACTCGTCTAATTCTATTCTGCATTATTTACAAATCATAAGGGCTCAAGAAACACTTGTATACTGAACCTAATTCAGTCGTATAGTGAATGCCATTCAGTCGTATACTGAATAGGGTTCAGTCGTATACTGAATGCACTGTATTCTAACTGTACTGATAATCAGTAAATTATAAAACGGTATTACGCCTTTGATAAATTACAACAAATAATGAATACATGAAAAATAAACTATCCTGGGGAATTGCCTTGTTGCCCTTTGTTCCTTCGGTTTGGATGCAAGGACAAGAACAGAAACAAGGAATAGGAAACAGGCGTCCTAACATTATTTTTATCATGAGTGATGACCATGCCCGACAAGCAATGAGTATATATGGACATCCCATAGGTAAAATAGCTCCTACTCCCCATATTGACCGTATTGGGCATGAAGGGGCGGTATTTCAGAATAATTACTGTTGCAATTCCATTTCCGGTCCCAGTCGTGCAGCCATACTGACTGGTAAGCATAGTCATAAGAATGGTTTTATGAGGAATGGAAATAAAGGATTTGACGGTTCGCAGCAGACACTGCCGAAGATATTGCAAGCAAACGGTTATGAAACAGCCATTATCGGCAAGTGGCATCTTGTTTCAAAGCCTACCGGGTTTGACCATTGGATGATTTTGAATGATCAGGGAGATTATTATAATCCGTATTTTATTACCGAGGGAGATACCACTCGGCATAAAGGATATGTAACTGACCTCATCACTCAATATTGTGAAGACTGGATGAGTGGGCGCGAGGATAAGAATAAACCTTTTTTCCTGATGATGCATCACAAAGCCATTCACCGTAATTGGGTGCCTGCCGAACGGCATTATCATTTGTACGAACACACGCAGTTCCCTTTACCCGACAATTATTATGATGCATACGAAGGACGTTATGCGGCACAAATGCAGAAGATGAATATATACCGTGATATGTACGAAGGTCACGACTTGAAGATGGTTGCGGGTATGAATAGCGACAGTCTGCTATTCGACCCGTGGCCTCATGCTTTTCTTGGTACGATGGAGCCGGATGAGCGCCGCCGTTTTATGGATGCCTATCGTGAACGGAACAATGAATTTTATTCGAAACAGCGTACTTTCAAAGAGGTGGCAGAATGGAAATATCAGCGTTATTTGCAGGATTATATGGCTTTTGTGGGAAGCGTGGACGAGAGTGTAGGAGAAATATTGGATTATTTGAAGCGTACCGGATTGGATAAAAATACGATTGTCGTTTATACTACAGACCAGGGGTTCTATCTGGGCGAGCACGGTTGGTTTGATAAACGTTTTATGTACGAGGAGTCTTTCGGTATGCCGATGGTAATGAGCTGGCCGGGACATATTAAGCCTGGAACGCAGGTAACAGGATTAACTCAAAATATTGATTTCGCTCCCACTTTTCTCGATATGTGTGGAATTGAGATTCCTGAAGACATGCAGGGAGTGTCATTTCGTCGGTTGGTAGAGGGAGAAAATACTCCACGAAACTGGAGGAAGTCACTTTACTATCACTATTATGAATTCCCCGGTTTTCATAGTGTCCGTGCACATTACGGTGTCAAGATGGAGCGCTATAAATTGATGCATTTTTATGTGGATGACAAGTGGGAACTTTATGATTTGAAGGAGGACCCGGCAGAAATGCATAATTTGTATGGTGAAAAAGGGATGGAGAAGGTTGCTGCAGAATTGAAAGCGGAACTTGCCCGCCTGCAGGAAGAATATGATGTTCCTGAATCTCTGTGCAAATAATAGTGCATATTTCGTGATGTATAAATGAATATTTAGAAATATAAATGTGGATAATATGATGAAAAGATTAAGTGGTCTGGTGCTGCTGTTGTGTTTGGCGAATTTCCTTTCTGCACAGGACATGCGTATGGATACTTATTGTAATCCTTTGAATATCGATTACACGTATATGATTTATAATTCGGATAAGAGTATCTCCTACCGTTCCGGTGCCGATCCTGCCGTGGTGGAGTTTCGGGGTGAATATTATATGTTTGTCACCCGTTCACACGGTTATTGGCGTTCCAGGGATTTGCTGAACTGGGAGTTTGTACGTCCGGGCAGGAACTGGTATCCGCAAGGGTGTAATGCTCCGGCGGCACATAATTACAAAGATTCGGTACTTTATGTGACCGGTGATCCTTCCGGTTCCATGAGTATCCTTTATACGGATAATCCGGCTTCAGGAAACTGGGAAGCTGTTCCGGCAATTTTGCATAATCTGCAAGATCCCGATTTGTTTATTGACGATGACGGTAAAGCGTATATGTTCTGGGGTTCTTCCAATGTGTATCCTATCAGGGGAATGGAACTGGACAAGAACCGGCGTTTCATCAAGAAGGGAGAAACGAAAGAACTCTTCAATTTGGATATGCCTAAACATGGCTGGGAACGTTTCGGTGAAAACCATACGGATACTGTATTGGGCGGATATATTGAGGGGCCTTGGCTGACGAAGCATAATGGGAAATACTATATGCAATACGGTGCTCCGGGAACGGAATTCAATGTCTATGCCGATGGTGTTTATGTGGCCGATTATCCGATGGGGCCTTATACTTACCAAAAGCATAATCCGGTGTCCTACAAGCCGGGTGGTTATATGAACGGTGCCGGACATGGAAGTACCGTGCTTGGTCCTGGGGGGCAGTATTGGCATTTTGCTTCGATGTCACTCTCTATCAATGTGAATTGGGAACGTCGCCTTTGTATGTTTCCGGCAGGGTTTGATAAAGATGGCATTATGTATGTAGATACCCGTTTCGGAGACTATCCCCGTTATGCACCTGCCGTACCGGGCAAGGCTGGACAGTTCCGTGGCTGGATGTTGCTCTCGTATGGCAAGCCGGTGACGGCTTTTACTACAAAAGACGAATTTAAGGCAGATGCCCTAACGGATGAACTGACTAAAACTTTTTGGCTTGCCGAGGCTAATGACGAACGGCAGTGGGTGATGATTGATTTAGAGAAACCTGCTGATGTGTATGCTGTTCAGATAAACTATCACGATTATCAAAGTAATATGTACGGTCGCTACGAAGGACTCCATCACCGTTATCTCATCGAAGGTTCTCTTGATGGTGAGAATTGGGATATATTGGTGGACCGTAAGGAAAGTTATAGGGATACTCCGAATGATTATGTTGAACTGGCATTACCCAAGTCTGCCCGTTATATCCGTTATAAAAATATAGATATACCGACACCGAATCTGGCTATATCTGAACTTCGCGTCTTTGGATTGGGTACGGGGAAGGCACCGCAACAACCCAAAAAGTTGGTACTTGACCGCCAAGCAGACCGTCGTGACATCTCCATCCGTTGGGAGGCTGTGAAAGGTGCACAAGGTTACAACATACTTTGGGGCATTGCACCGGACAAACTTTACAGCTCTTGGATGGTCTATGATAAGACTGATTTATTGATGAAAACCCTTACTGCTGATCAGGATTATTATTTTTGTGTGGAGGCTTTCAATGAAAATGGTGTATCTTTACGTTCGGAAGTTAAACATGTAAAATAAATAATAAGATGAAACGTATAATCGGCATCCTTTGTGGATTATTCTTTTTCTTGTTTTCGTTTGCACAAGAAACCTTTCAAAAGGAAACTTATATCTCTTCCCGTGGAGATACATTGTTGTATCGTTTGTTGCGTCCAGAGGTGATGAAACCTGATGAAAAGTATCCTTTGGTGCTTTTCCTGCATGGTGCCGGAGAGCGTGGCAATGATAATGAGAAACAATTGGTTCATGGTGGGCAGATGTGGCTTAATCCTGTAAACCGCGAAAAGTATCCGGCGTTTATTTTGGCTCCGCAGTGTCCTGAAACCGGATATTGGGCATATACGGAGCGCCCTTCATCTTTTGCTCCGGCAGATATGCCGTTGGAAGTGCCTGTTTCTCCTATTTTCCGTACGTTGAAAGAGTTGTTGGATTTCTATCTGGCCATGCCGCAGATAGACAAAGACCGTATCTATGTTATGGGACTTTCTATGGGAGGAATGGGTACATTTGACATGGCTGTCCGCTATCCGGAGATTTTTGCGGCAGCAATACCTATTTGTGGAACAGTGAATCCGGCACGGTTGAAGGCTGGCAAATCGGTCAAGTTTCGTATTTTTCATGGAGATGCGGATAATGTAGTAACTCCTGAAGGATCGCGTGCAGCATATCGGGCCTTGAAAGCTATTGGTGCCGATGTGGAATATATTGAATTTCCCGGTTGTAATCATGGAAGCTGGAATCCGGCTTTCAATTATCCCGGATTTATGGATTGGTTGTTCAAACAAAAGAAGAAACGTTGAACCAATCTGAATGATAATCACTAATAAAACATGGCTGGACTAAATCATTAGCTAAAGATACTGCGATTTATGGGTTAAGTAGTATTGTCGGAGATTCCTTAACTACATGCTGGTACCCTTGTATACAGCTGTATTACCGGCTTCCACCGGAGGTTACGGAGTCGTATCGAACGTGTATGCGTTTACAGCCCTGATGCTCGTACTGCTTACGTTCGGTATGGAAACGGGATTCTTCCGTTTCGCCAATAAATCGGGGGAAGACCCC